>JAEIGA010008538.1_pt1 | contig 15538 bp, 12 predicted proteins | sample 9270691 | NCBI WGS metagenome assembly JAEIGA01 (sample SAMN17057246, study PRJNA624740) | gut metagenome | biome: biome; isolation source: fecal sample | host: Bos grunniens | place: China: Xizang | collected 2019
CGTTAAAATCGCTCTCAGGGGCAATCAAGGACATCAAGGACATTCAGTCCATCAAGTCCGAGCTTGACATAGAGGAGCAGAAGGCACGCATCGCTATACTCAGGAAACAGGCTGAGTCGAGCGAAGACAGCAAGGACATCACGGTCACCATCATAGGCGACCTTGAGGAATACAGTCACTAAAAGAAGGTGCAACACAACAAATGAAGACAATCACCATACCCAAGAGATTTGGGTATCCCACGTTAAGCATCACCATCAACGGAGAGGAACAGACACTTGAAAGCGGAGTTGAGATCAGCGTAGAGGACAGCGTAGCGGAGGCTATTGAGAATGCTATTAAACTTGAGCCGAAAGCTCAGAGATTCTTGAGCAAGATCGCCCAATATGTAGACGGAAGCCTTTTTGAAATAACCGCAAACGACTTGGAGGGTGCGACTACTATATATCCTTACGCTTTCTATAATTGCGATACCATCACAGGTGTCACAATTCCACGCGGTGTGACGAGCATAGGTTATGCCGCATTCGGCTACTGCGATAAACTTGAAAGCATAACTATCCCAAATAGTGTATCAAGCATTGATGATAAAGCGTTTGCTGAGGGATACAGTCTCAAAAAGGTGACTTTGAAGGCTTTGATACCGCCAACTATTAAAGAGAACACATTCTCTTTAGTTCCCACTACCTGTGTCTTTGAAGTTCCTACGGAGGCATTGAATGCATACAAGTCCGCATCGGGTTGGAGTAAGATAGCTAATCAGATCGTTGCAACAGAGGAGTAATAATCAAGGAGGCAAAGCGATGCCAACACTAACCATAAGTCCACCTTCTGAAAAGCAGAGTCTATTTCTTGTGGCTGACACAAAGCACATCGGATTCGGCGGCGCAAGAGGAGGCGGAAAGTCTTGGAGTGTTAGGACTAAAGCAAAGCTTCTTGCACTGCGGTATTCGGGTATACGCATTCTGATTGTGCGTAGAACCTATCCCGAGCTGATTAACAACCACATCAACATCCTCCGAAGCGAATTACTCGGTATAGCCAAGTACAACGACAAGGACAAAGTCTTAAAGTTCGCTAACGGCTCTACCATAAACTTCTCATATTGTGACAACGACAAAGACCTTGACCGCCTTCAGGGTGTGGAATACGACGTTATCTTCCTCGACGAGGCAACGCAGCTGAGCGAATATCAGATGAAGACGATCACAGCCTGTCTGCGAGGAGTTAATGCTTTTCCCAAGCGAGTATATTACACCTGCAATCCCGGAGGGCAAGGTCACGGTTACATCAAGCGCATATTCATCGACAAGAGGTATGACGGCGGTGAGAATCCCGAGGATTACACCTTTATACAGTCTCTTGTCACCGACAACAAGGTGCTGATGGAAAGTCAGCCTGATTATATAAGACAGCTTGAAGCACTGCCTCCGAAGCTCCGTGAGGCGTGGCTATACGGAAAGTGGGACATCTTCGAAGGACAGTTCTTTGAGGACTTCGCAGACCGTCCCGAGCAGTACAAAGAGCGTACATGGACTCACGTTATCGAGCCTTTTGAGATCCCCGACGGATGGAAGATATACCGCTCCTTTGACTGGGGTTACAACAAACCGTTTTCCTGCGGTTGGTGGGCGGTTGACTACGAGGGCATCATATACCGCATCCTTGAGTTATACGGCTGCAAGGACACGCCCAACGAGGGTATCAAGTGGACTCCTCCGCAGGTATTTGCGGAGATACATCGCATCGAGACAGAACACAGGTGGCTGAAGGGCAAGAAGATACAAGGTGTTGCCGATCCTGCTATATGGGATGCGGAAACGGGTGAGTCGATAGCAGACGTAGCATCGAAGCATCAGGTCTACTTCACACCGGGCGACCACAAGCGAATCCCCGGATGGATGCAGATGCACTATCGCTTTGCATTTGATGATAACGGCTTCCCGATGATGTATATCTTCTCTAACTGCAAGGCGTTTATACGGACTATACCGCTTCTTCAATATGACGAACACAAGCCTGAAGACCTTGACACGGAAGGCGAGGATCACGTTGCGGACGAGGTACGCTACTTCTGTATGTCAAGACCTATCAAGCCGAGGGCAGCGGCGAAGCCTGATGAGTTCAGCAAGAGTCCCATAAGTATCTTCCTCGACATCAAGAAGGAAGACGTTACCACACTAAGTGCAAGACCGAGAATGGAGATTATATCGGAGGATAAATAATGGCAGAAATCAAAAAGAAACAGGAAGAGCAGGAGATACAGACCAAGGAGGCAGCTCCCTCACAGTCCTCACAGCAGGAAGGTACTATATCTCTTGACGAACAGATGACACGGAGGCAGTCTGCTCCCCGTCCTACGGCAGAATCTGAGGCTCAGAGGCTCTATGAGGCACAGAAGGCTAAGATGATGCAGGGGCAGGGAATAAACGCCACGGGAGCAATGAACGGCTTCAAGGCACTTACTCAGGTCATCGGCAAAGAGCAGATACAGAAGGCTAATCTCACGCTTCAGAAGTACAAGCAGGGCAAGGCTAACCTTGAGAGGCGTATCGTTGACAACGAGCAGTGGTACAAGCTCCGTCATTGGGAATGTATGCGTGGCAAGAACGAAGAGGTACAGCCTGTCTCGGCGTGGCTCTTCAATGCTATAGCAAACAAACACGCCGATGCGATGGACAACTTCCCGTCACCGAACATTCTTCCCCGTGAGGAGGGAGACAAGGCTGAGGCGGAGATGCTGACATCTATAGTTCCCGTAGTCCTCGATCAGTGCGACTTTGAGGGAACTTACTCGGATGTTATGAGCTACAAGCTCAAGGCAGGTACGGGCGTATACGGCGTATTTTGGGACAATACCAAGCTGAACGGACTCGGTGACATCTCAATATGCAAGGTAGACATTATCAATCTGTTTTGGGAGTCGGGCATCACGGACATTCAGAAGAGCCGCAACTTCTTCCATGTAGAGCTTCAGGACAACGACCTTCTGATGGGTGCATATCCTCAGCTTCAGGGCAAGCTCGGAAGTGCGGTTATGGACATCACGAAGTATGTTTACGACGATTCCGTTGACACCACGAACAAGTCGGTAGTGGTGGATTGGTACTACAAGAAGAACGTCGGAGGAAAGACTGTCCTTCACTTCTGCAAATATGTCAACGATGAGGTTCTGTTTGCTACAGAGAACGATCCTCGCTTTGCAGAGAGAGGATGGTACGACCACGGACTGTATCCGTTTGTATTCGATCCTCTGTTCCAAGTAGAGGGAACACCATGCGGATTCGGTTACATAGACGTAGGCAAGATGTCTCAGGAGTACATCGACCGAGGCAATCAGGCAATCATGAAGAATATGCTTGCAAATGCAGCTCCCCGTCACTTTATTCGCAACGACGGTTCGGTAAACGAAGATGAGTATGCCGACTACACAAAGCCTTTCGTCCATGTTGACGGAAATCTCGGGCAGGACTCGGTTCTCCCGGTGCAGGTAAATCAGCTTGGCGGTATCTATATGGAGATACTTAACAGCAAGATAGACGAACTCAAGGAGACCACGGGCAACAGGGACATCTCCACGGGAGGAACTACATCGGGCGTAACGGCTGCATCGGCTATAGCGGCGATGCAAGAGGCAGGCTCGAAGCTATCGAGAGACAACAACAAGGCTTCCTACAGATCGTTCCGCAAGCTGTGTCTTATGGTTATAGAGCTTATAAGACAGTTCTATGACCTTCCGAGAAAGTTCCGCATAATGGGCGAGAACGGCATGGCTCGGTTCGTTCAGTACAGCAACGCAGGAATACAGCCTCAGCATCAGGGCAACGATTTTGGGCAGGACATGGGATTCAGACTCCCTCTGTTTGACATCGAGATATCCGCTCAGAAGCAGAGTCCCTATTCAAAGATGTCGCAGAATGAGCTTGCGATTCAGTTCTTCGGAGCAGGCTTCTTCAATCCTCAGCTTGCAGATCAGGCACTCGCTTGTCTCGACATGATGGATTTTGACCGCAAGCACTTCGTAATGCAGAAGATATCGCAGAACGGCACTATGTATCAGCAGATAATGCAGATGCAGCAGCAGATGGTAATGCTTGCTCAGATGGTAGATCAGACAAGAGGGTCTAACATAGCCGAGCAGCTTATGGCTCAGTTCAGTGGTGGCGCACCCGTCGCTCCTATTGACGGCTCTTCGGGACAGTCGCCTGCTCAGAAGGTAGAGGAGACAGAGGCTCTCGGAGGAAGCGAGACCAAGGAAGCCTCCAACACCAAAAAGGCAAGGCAGAGAGTGGCTGAGTCCACTTCACCTACCTAAGGAGGCGGTCACATGATAAGTGTTGTATTTGACAGTGACAGAGAGGGCAGAAAACTCTCTCTGTCGGTCAAAGGTCACGCAGGGCAGTCAGTACCGGGCGAAGACATTATATGTGCTTCTGCTTCAATTCTTGCCTACACGGTGGCGCAGATAGTCAAGGCGATGGATGACCACGGAGACCTTGCCGAGACTCCTACCGTAAGGCTTGACAGCGGAGATGCGGAGATAACCTGCACAGCCAAGGACGATGACCTCTATGCCGAGGCGATGCACACCTACTTCATAGCAGAGGTAGGATATTCGCTGCTCGCATTCAACTATCCCGATTTCGTGGGTCTTAAAATGTTTGATTAGGGCATATATGTCCCTATCAATATAAAAAGAGTCGCTCACTTTAAGAGCAGAAAGGAATCCTATATGGTAAAGACAATCTTTTTCCCCATGCTTCTCGATCTTCAGCTTTTTGCCGAAGGTGCAGGAGGCTCAGACGGTGGCACAGGAGCAGGGGGACAAACGGGCGTAACATCGACAGCCGCCGTGTCGAACACAACTACAAAGGGCGCAAAAAATCCTCTCGCTGACGTAAAGTACGGCGTTCAGCCTGAAGATAATACACCTGCCGCCGAGGTGAAAAGTGTGCAGACCGAGGAATCGGTAGCACAACCCGACCGAAATGCCGAATTTGAAAAGCTCATCAAGGGGGAATACAAAGACCTCTACGATGCCAAGATGCAGGACACCCTCCATAAGAGACTCAAGGGTCATAAGGAGCTTGAAGCAAAGCACAATGCTCTTCAGCCCGTCCTTGAGATGCTGGGCAAGAAGCATGGTGTGGATGCTACCAACATCGAAGCCTTGATTAAAGCCATCGAAGAGGATGACTCCTACTACGAGCAGGAAGCACTCGAAAGGGGCATAACGGTTCAGCAACTCAAGGAAATCCGCAAGATGGAGCGAGAGAACGCAGACCTCAAGAGACAGATGAACGAGCAGAGTCGCAGAGAAAAGGCGGCTCAGGACTATTCTCGTTGGATGGAGCAGGCTAAAGAGGCTAAGCTTACATATCCCTCTCTTGACCTCAACACAGAGGCGAAAAATCCGAAGTTCCTTCAGCTTCTAAACTCAGGCGTGGACGTTGCGACGGCTTATGCAGTAATTCACAAGGACGAGATCATTCCTGCCGCTATGCAGTATACGGCGAAGGCGGTAGAAGAGAAGATCGCAAACAAGATTATTGCAGGCGGAGCAAGACCTGCCGAGAACGGAAATTCCTCTCAGGGTGCATCACTAACCAAGAGCGATGTGTCACAGCTCACCAAAGCAGACCGTGCGGAGATCATGCGCAGGGTCGCAAGGGGAGAAAAAATCACGTTCTCATAACCAAAACTGATTTGATCTCCCGAAAGTATTATTTACAAAAAGGAGATTAACATGAAAATTACCAACCTTATCTACATCAACCTTCAGCTTTTTGCTGAACTCAACACCAACGTAACCACCGATAGCGGTCTTTCCGTAGAAAACAAGACCTTCTACGATATGACCCTTATCGACGAGGCACAGGCAAACCTCGTTCACGATCAGTTCGCTCAGAAGAGACCCATTCCCAAGAACGGCGGAAAGAAGATCGAGTTTAGAAAGTTCGCTTCTCTTCCTAAGGCTACCACTCCCATCACCGAGGGTGTAACTCCCGACGGAAAGAAGCTCTCTGTAACTTCTATCGAGGCAACTGTTGCTCAGTACGGCGACTACATCGTACAGTCCGACGTGCTTGAGCTTACCTCTATCGACAACACCATCGTAGAGGCTACCAAGATCCTCGGAAGACAGGCAGGTCTCACCCTTGACACCATCACCCGTAACATCCTTCAGAGCGGTACTAACGTGTACTACTGTCCCAAGTCGGGCGGCATTGCGGTAACTTCCCGTAGCGGACTTGATGCTACCTGCAAGCTGACCGTTGACGTTGTCAACAGAGTCGTTGCTATGCTCAAGAAGAACAACGCACCCAAGATCAACGGCGACTACGTTGCTATAATCCATCCTCTCGTTGCATATGACCTTATGAGCGATCCTGCTTGGATAGATGCTCACAAGTATGCACAGCCTGAGAACATCTACAACGGCGAAATCGGTAAGATCGGTGGCGTAAGATTCATCGAAAGCTCTGAGGCAAAGATCTATTCGGGAACGGCTGACGGCTGTCCTTCCGGTCTCGCAGTATTCGGCTGTCTCTTCCTTGCTGACGGCGCATACGGTGTAACCGAGATCACGGGCGGAGGTCTTCAGACCATCATCAAGCAGAAGGGTTCTGCCGGAACTGCTGACCCGTTAAAAATAGCGGCTTAACACAGTAATGTGTTACGAATAACCTCGTGAATTCAGGGAAACTCTATACAACTCTTCTCGGTGTATAGACAATCCTGAGCCAAGCCTCGCAAGAGGAAGGTGCAACGACTATCCCGAAAGGGAGTACACGCAAGTGCGTGGAAGTGCGAGGGGTCTTTGATAAGACCGTGATATAGTCTCATCTCATAGGTGACTATGAGCAGTTCGTAAGAACGGCATAAGAGTAACGACCTTATGTGAAGATATATGTGGATCAGAGAAGCTCTATCGGTTGGAAGGCAATCAAGACCGCAGAGATCCTTGTTCAGCCTTATATGGTTCGTGTTGAGTGCTGCTCTGCTCTTAACGCTGAAGCTGAAGCTAACTAACCAAAACACATAGGGAGGGGGCGGAGTCACCTCTCCCTCCCTTAACAAAACAAGGAGGCTATTATGGCTACAACCAATACTGAAGTAAAAAACACCGAGAAAAAGGTGAAGATAAAAATTCCTCTTACGAGAGGCGAGTCGGATGACGTTTATGTAGGAGTAAACGGAAAAACATACCTCATAAAGAGAGGCGAAGAAGTAGAAGTACCCGAAAGCGTAGTTGAGGTACTAAACAACAGCGAGAGAATGCTTGCGAACGCTATGGCGTTTGAAGCTCAGGCTGCAGAAAAGGCAAACTAATGTTACAAGGGGGGGATTTAGAAATCCACCCCTTGCTTGTTATACTAAGGACAACTACAAACGATAACGGAGGTAAATCCATGACTATTATTGAGGCTATAAACAAAGTAGATGCCCTCAAGCCGAACAGCTACACTCAGAGCGACAAGATAGCGTGGCTCGCTACGCTTGACGGACTTATAAAAAAGCATATTATCGACACTCACGAAGGCGGTGAGTCGGTCGTGTTCGACGGATATGACGAGAACACTCCGCTCGACACGGAGCTTTTGGCAGAGTCTCCCTACGATGCGGTCTACCTCACATGGCTTGAGGCAAAGATAGACTATGCGAACGGAGAGTTTAACAAGTATAACAACTCTGCCGTGGCGTATAACACCGATTATTCTGCTTATGAGAGATATTACAACCGAACTCATATGCCTATCGGGAAAAAGCTTAAATTCTTCTGAAAGGGGGAAAAGGGATGAAACTTCCTATACTTGATAACATACCCACATCAAGAGATATGATAGATGTTTTTGGCGGATACAACCACAATCTCCGCATCTCTTCAAACGAGTTCTACGATATGCAGAATCTGACATCTACCCACTATCCCGTGCTTTCTCCCCGTGGCAAGAGAGGAACATATCTTTCAGACATAAATCTTACGGCGATCATTGCAAAGGACAGCCTGTGCTTTATTGACGGAAGCGACTTTGTGAAGAACGAATACAGATATGATATAGGACTGAGACCTCACATAACGGCAAGTCTTGTATCCATGGGTGCTTACGTCATCATCGTTACAAGGGACGAGAAGGGTAGTCCGATTGACAAGAAGTGGTTCAACACTCTTGATGACACCCACGGAGACATAGAGGCAGCAATTGGCGCAAATACCGGCACTGAGGTTTCGGTAAGCTTTGAAATGTGCAAGGTGGATGGCTCTGATTATGAAAATGTCTCGATAGGTGCATCCGCACCTGCAGTCACAGAGAAGAACGAGAACGGGGAAGAGGTTGAGAAACAGCCCAAAGACATCCCTTTGTGGCTCGACACCTCCGGAGAGATCCACTCACTGAAGCAGTATTCCAAGTCTAAGTCGGATTGGACTACCATCGCCACCACCTATGTCAAGATGACATTTGCAGGGTACGGGGAGGAATCCCAAATCCCTTTTGCCGAGGGTGATGGCGTTACAATCTCCGGCATTGAAAACAAGCAGCTCTCTGACCTGAACAACACCATGGTCGTTGAGTCACGGGGCTATAACTATATTGTTGTGACAGGCATTTGCGATCAGCTTTTCACGCAGGAAAAGGGCATCACCGTGGAGCGCAGGATGCCGAATCTCGACTTTATAACCGAGTCGGGAAACCGCTTGTGGGGATGCAGATACGGTGTTGCTACGAACGGTCAGGTAGTCAACGAGATATATGCTTGCAAGCTCGGAGACTTCAAGAATTGGAACTGCTTTATGGGACTGTCTACGGACAGTTATGCCGCTACAGTCGGTACGGACGGACAGTTCACGGGTGCTATAACGCATCTCGGATATCCGCTATTCTTCAAGGAGACCTGTCTGCACAAGGTATACGGCAACTATCCTGCGAACTATCAGATACAGACCACGGCTTGCAGAGGCGTTCAGAAGGGATGCGAGAAGAGTCTTGCCATAGTAAACGAAACGCTCTTCTACAAGGCGAGAAGCGGTGTATGTGCTTATGACGGATCGCTTCCTACGGAGATATCCTCCTATCTCGGAGACGTTGTCTACAGCAATGCAGTAGCAGGAGCGCACGGAAACAAGTATTACATCTCTATGCAGGAGGCAGGCGGCAAGTATCACCTGTTCGTGTTTGACACGGCAAGGGGAATGTGGCACAGAGAGGACAGCACCCGTGCGGATGCGTTCTGCTCCTGCCGAGGGGAGATGTACTACATTGACCACGATGCAAAGGACATAAGGACGATAAACGGAAGCGGTACTACCGACAAGGAGGATGTTGAGTGGATGGCAGAGACGGGAGTCATCGGAACAGACTCTCCCGACAAGAAGTACGTCTCAAGGCTGAATATTCGCATGTCGCTCGACATTGGCACGAAGGTAGACTTCTATGCTCAGTACGACTCAATCGGGGAGTGGGAGTATTTATTTACGATGAGAGGCACGTCTCTTCGTACATTCACAGTTCCCGTTAGACCGCAGAGATGCGACCACATGAGGCTTCGCATAGTCGGAAAGGGAGATGCAAAGATATTCTCCATTTCCAAGACTGTTGAGGAAGGAAGTGATGTCTGATGAGCTATAACATCAGATTTCCGCAGATAAACTCTCAATCGACATCAGAGCAGGTAGAGCAGATAAAGACCTATCTGCATCAGCTTGTCGAGCAGCTTAACTTTGCACTTGCAAATATCGAGTCGGGAAGTCAATCTATGGTGGACACAAGCGGCAGACCCGTGTCAGTATCGTCCGAGCAAAAGGATGATCCTCTTTTTTCCTTCAACAGCATAAAAGGACTCATAATCAAGTCTGCCGACATAGTCAAAGCCTACTATGAGGAGATAGACTCTCTTCTGAAGCTTAGCGGTGAGTATGTGGCTGAGGCGACATTCCCGGACGGAGCGGCTAAATTCGTTGAGAATACGAATCTCGCTGTCAGTGCAAACTCAAAGTCCATAGAGGCGGTCTTTGAAAACAATCAGCAGATTGCTTCTGAGGTAGAGTCTTTAGGAGATTTTCGCCGTGATATCAGATCGTGGGTCGAGATAGGACTTTTGGACGAGGCAGAGGGCATTTACGGTCTTGAAATCGGTCAAAGAAGCGAGGTAAACGGCGAAGAAAAGTTCAACAAATATGCTCGCTTTACTGCAAGCAAGCTGTCCTTCTACGACCAGAACGACAACGAGGTAGCGTATATATCTGACAGAAAGCTATATATCACTCAGGTCGAGGTTACAGGATCGCTCCAACTTGGAGGACTCGTAGATACTGTTATGGGTGACAGAAGCGTAGTAACAAAGTGGGTAGGATAGGAGGTGCTGACCTATGGCAAGCGGTACGATAAATTTTACGCAGTCAAAGACCTCGGGAACGTATATTGACGGCAAGATAGAATGGGAATCTACAGCCGACAACAGTGCGAACAGCTCGGATGTGACTGCAAAGATATATGTCAGAAAAGCAGATACAACGCAGACACTTACTATACCGACTACGGGTACTTGGAGGTACAAGATCACCGTCGGTGGCAGCAGCTTCTCAGGCTCTGCATACAAATCCATCCTTGAGGATTGGGTTCTTCTCGCCACTAAAACGGTAAGCGATATTGCTCACGACGGAGACGGCACAAAGTCTCTCGTGATATCGGGAACTGTAACAGCTCCCACGGGAACTTCTCTTGAGGGACACTCTACAAGCGGAAGCGGTACGGCAAGACTTGACACGATAGGAAGAGCATCCACCATAAGCTCCGCAGAGAATGTTATGTTTGGCAGTGCTTGTAATATCAAGTGGACTCCTGCATCAGCCTCATTCCGATACAGACTCAGGTTTTCTATGGGTGATTGGATATATGACACGGAGGTTATACATCCAAACAAAACGTCGCTATTTACTTACGACAAGTATGTGATTCCCTTGGACGTGGCAAGTCAGATCCCGAACTCATTAAGGGGAACTATTGACGTTCACTTGTACACTTACTCGGACAGCAGTGCCACGACTCAAGTGGGGTACAGCTCCACGAGCTTTACAGCAACAGTACCCGACAACGAGGACACGAAGCCATACGCAAGCGAGATGGTACTTTCTCCCGTAAGCTCTCTCGGAAGCACGTTCGCAGGGTTATACATCCAAGGATACAGCAAGGTCAAGGTTACTTCGACGGCAGTAGGCAAATACGGAGCGACAGTAACATGGAAGAGCGTGAGTGTGGAGGGCAAAGACTACGGAGGCTCAAGCGACTACACGTCGGACTATCTGTCCGGGTATGGCACGATCTATGTGAAGCTGACTCTCCAAGACTCAAGAGGCTTTACTAACAGCAAGACACTTCCTATCACGGTCATACCATATTCTATGCCGAGGGTAGTACCCGTAAACGGCGAGGCGAACGTGGCGTGCGGAAGATGTGATGCGAGCGGTAATTGGAGCGATTCGGGAACATATCTCAAGATCAAGGCGGCAAGAAGCTACAGTCTTTGTCTTGCGGACGGAGTTCAGAAAAACTATTGCGGAATCAGATACAGGTACAAGCAGTCTTCGGACAACGATTATTCGGATTGGATAAACCTGCTGAACAGCACCAATCTGAGTACGGACGAGGTCATAACAGCACCGTTGCTAAACGGAACGCTTTCTGTAGGAGAGAGCTACGTTGTACAGGTCGATGCGGTAGACAGCATTCCCAACCACACACCTATGACCTTTACTCTCCCCACGGAAAAGGTATACATGCACAGGGCAGGTAATATGCGGTCTTTTGCGATAGGAGAATATGCGACCGAGTCAAACACGTTCAGTGTTGCTTCCGATATTGCAGTCAAAGTGAAAAACTCTATCAACGGACTGTTTATGGGAACGAAGGTGGTATCGGGTGCAAGCTCTTTTGACATACAGACCAAGTATGCGGACTTCTCGGCAACGGGCAACGGAAACGAGAGGCAGACACTGTTTATCTTCGGTGCGGCAAATGCAAGTCTTGTATACGGACTTGCAATGGTATCGAACAGCGGTGTCACTTCATGGCAGGGTACAACGGGCGTAGCTCTTTCAACCAAGGCAGGAGGAATACTGACTGTCAACCTTCCCACGACGGCGTATGATCTCTTCACGATAATATCAAGTCGAAAATTCACAGTGTAAATAAATACAGGAGGAAATAAAAAAATGTCAACAACTCGTAAACAACTCGGCTATGGGTCGCAGGGAAGCGAGGTCAAGGAACTTCAGACCTTGCTAAACAATAGCGGTTACAAGCTTGATACGGACGGCATCTACGGAGCGAAAACTCAGGCGGCGGTCAAGGCTTATCAGAAGGCAAACGGACTCGCCGTGGACGGCATCACAGGCAAGAACACTTGGGGATCGCTTCTCGGAGGAAAAAGTTCTTCGACTACTTCGCAGACAAAGCCTCTCGGCGGCGGAACAAGCACAAACAATCCGTACACGAAAGTAAATCTCGCATCCTATGACGGCGGATATAAGAAGTCCGATACTGTCGTGGGCGCAGACAAGAAGGCGACTGATGCCGAGAATGCGTATGCGAACTTCGGAGATTTTTCCTACGGCAAGCAGAACGACTTCGATGCTATCGTAGACAAGATCCTGAACAGAGAGAAGTTCTCCTACGATCTGAACGGCGATGCTCTCTATCAGCAGTACAAGGACAAGTACATTCAGCAGGGCAAAATGGCTATGCAGGACACGATAGGACAGGCTTCTGCTATGACGGGAGGATACGGAAACTCTTATGCCGCTACAGCAGGAAATCAGGCTTATCAGGCATCTCTACAGAATCTCAACGACATAGTTCCCGAACTGTATCAGATGGCATATGACAAGTACAATCAGGAAGGTCAGGATCTTTACAATCAGTATTCGCTTCTTTCCGATGACAGAAACACCGAGTACGGAATGTGGGGAGACGAGCGTAACGCACTTCTTGCGGACAGAGAATACTTCGCAGGCAGAGCCGATACAGAATACAGCAAGGACTACGGACAGTGGTCGGACAGCTACAACCGAGACTTCAATCAGTATTGGAACGAGACCAACTTCGGATACGGCAAGGAACGTGACGAGGTATCCGACGAGCAGTGGCAGAAGAGCTTTGAGGAAGGACAGAGACAGTACAACACGACCTTGGCAGAGCAACAGAGACAGCACAACGAGACCTTGGCTCACAACAAGGCGCAGGCGGTACTTAAGGCAAACAGTGAGACTGATACTAATACAATCAAAACCTATGACGAGGCTTTTGATTACATAGGAAGCGTTCTATCTAAGCATGGAGAAGGTACGGCTGCATATCGAATCCTTGGTCTTTGGTCGGAAAATAAACTTAGCGACGAGCAGGTAATGTCGTTGGCTGATGCGTATGGTCTTTGGGAAGAAGTTCAAAAACTTGGAGGCGTTATTTCAACCGAAAGTTCCAACACAGGCGGTGGAGGCAATTCAAATCAGACTTATACGTTAAACTAAGGAGGTTCGCTCATGGGAAAAACGATGAAAGATTTTGCCGACCTCTATAAAAAGAGGCAGGAAGAAGATAAAAAGAGGCAGGAAGAAGAGGAAAAGGCAAAGAAGACCAAAGAAGCCGAAGAAAAGTCAAGTATTCAGAACGAGATAATGAACAATCTGTCGAATCAGATTATGCCGTATTTTAAGCCTGTCACCGGGTCTTCTGCTCCGTATGCAAATATTTCGCAGGAGGACTCAAAGAAGTCGGGCAAAAAAACGATGAAGGACTTTGCCGACCTCTATAAGAGAAAGCAAGCAGGCGAAGTAGGCTTAGGCTTAGGCGACCGCATCAACTCGTTTTTAAGCGACTACGATGCCTACACTAAGGAATACTTAGACAGAACGTCAGGCTTCACGGCAACTTATAACGACAGTTATGTATCCGGCTCTTCCGATTGGTTCTCTTCAATCACTACGAAGGGCAACGAACTCGAAACGAAAGCGAAAAGTATCATCTCTGATCTTGATATGTATTCCGACTTCTACGACCCTGATGCAGTAAAAAAGATGAAGAACGCCATAGTTGGCAGTATGAGTAAGAAGATGACCATCGATGAAGGGGCATCTGCTTTCGTCGACCATTGGTCGCAGTGGAAGGACGAGAACGAATACAAAGAGTGGGTAGGAGTTCAGAAGCAGAACGAGGAGTATGCCTCTGTTGACCTTGACTACGAGTGGAATAGGTACAATCAGGGAAAGACAAATCTCGAAAAAGCAAAGGGGTGGGCGAATCGGCTCGAAGATGCCAAAGCAAGACTCGACAGGGGCGAGTATGACTTTCAGCTAAGTGGCGGTATTATCGACGAGGAGGAAGAAAAGGTTCTTGCAACGATAAGAGCCGAAGTCCGCAACGCTGAAGCACAGCTTATATTACTTGCCGAAGGCAAAGGTGTTAAGGAATATGAAAAATATCTGAGTGAACGTCATGCTTACCTTACCAACGCCGAGAGGTATCAGGAGGGTGTGAAACTCGCTTCTGCCGTAAATGCTTCTGACTTTGAGGAGTATGCACAGAAGGGTATGGCGTTAGGTATTGACCCGAAGGGGTGGAAAAAAGCCGAAAACACGGTTGCCAACCTGCGAAATAATCCCGACTCGTTAGAGATATACGAAAGCTCTGCTGACAGTGCAGGGGGCGCAACAAATACTTTGTTAGATGTCTTAGAGTACAAAGCCGCAAAGTATATGACCGATGAAGAGTTCAAAATATATAATTACTACTTTGCCAAGGATAGAGACAAAGCCGAACAATATCTTGAAAGTATTGAGTATACTTTAACCCAACGTCAAGCACTCGGTAAAGTTGCCGATGTAGGAGACAGTGCAGCTTCCAAGGTTATTTTCGGTTTGGAAGTGGGAGTTGACAACCTTCTTTCGGGTTTGGAAAAGCTCATTTCTAACGATGACTACTACGTTCCTTCGGCTACACAGATTGCAGGCGGTATTATCCGAGAGGATCTTGGCGAGTCGGGAATACCTTTCTTCAATTTCAGCACGGGCAAGTGGGAGGATTGGGACGTTAACATCTTCGGATCGTCTGTAGGTCAGGCAACATACGATGCTCTTAACACGGGAGCGAATATGTTGCCGTCCATCCTTGCATCGGCTGCTTCTAACATAATCCTTCCCGGATCGGGCGTGGTCGTAGGTAACACTCTTATGGGAGCTTCTGCCGCAGGACACGCAAAGGCTGATATGATAAATCTCGGATACACCGAGAAGCAGGCGAATCAATACGCTATGCTTATAGGTTCTTCCGAGGCTTTACTTCAGTATGCTATAGGTGGTGTTTCCTCTCTCGGAGGCAAGCTTTCGGGAAGTTCCGTCAGCAAGCTTCTATCAAAGGTTGACAATGCTTTTGCAAGAGTCGTCATCAGCACAGGCGGAAATATGCTTTCCGAAGGTTTTGAAGAAGGTCTTCAGACTGTGCTTGAGCCGTGGTTCAAGTCTATTGTTACAAAAGCCGATTTTGAA
>JAEIGA010008539.1_pt1 | contig 15538 bp, 12 predicted proteins | sample 9270691 | NCBI WGS metagenome assembly JAEIGA01 (sample SAMN17057246, study PRJNA624740) | gut metagenome | biome: biome; isolation source: fecal sample | host: Bos grunniens | place: China: Xizang | collected 2019
CTTCAACATGGCCTCTGATGAGGTCATCCATTGCCACGACTCTGTTCTCAGGCATCTTGAAACGGATGGTCCAGTCTGTGCGCTCCTCAAGGAGAGCCTTCCACTCTGCCTCAGGCATTGAAAGAGAGTTCCTCAAGCCCATGCGTGTGGTCTGTCCGTAGATGAATGTCTGACCTGCCGCCTCCATTTCCGCTCTCTTTGCTCCGAGTTCCTCAGCAGTGTCGAATGCATAATATGCAAAGCCGTCTGCAACGAGCTGCTCTGCATACTGGCGGTAGATTGGCTTTCTCTGGCTCTGTCTGTAAGGAGCATGAGGATGACGTTCCGATGCAGTCTCCACTACATTGCCCTGAGCATCTACTCCCTCGTCAGGAATGATGCCGCACCAGTTCAGTGCTTCAATGATATATTTTTCTGCTCCAGGTACAAATCTCTGAGAGTCAGTGTCTTCAATTCTTATGATGAAGTCTCCTCCGCGCTGCTTCGCAAAGAGGTAATTGTAAAGAGCTGTTCTTACACCGCCCATGTGAAGCGGGCCAGTAGGTGAAGGTGCAAACCTTACTCTTGTCTTTCTTTCCATATCAGTTTCTTTATTTGAACGCGCAAAAATAGTAAAAAATCCTATTCCTCCCTCTTTGGAGTTCCATTTGCTTTTCTTCTTATTGCCGCGGTGTTCTCCAGTTCGCTCTTGCTCATGCCTTCGTCAAGGATAAGTGCAGGTTTCGTACCCTCCTCGAAAAGGTTTTTCTTCCTGATGGCCGTGCTGTTGTAACCGATCTTCTGTGTCCTTACTTCAGGAAGATCTATGCTCTCTCCTTCGATTGCATCCTTCTTATATACGAAGTCCTCATCAATGATGATGATGTTGCCCAGATTGATCTGAGGCTCCATTATGACTGTGTTGATTCCTGTGACGATCACGGTAATGTTCACCCTGTCTCCGAAATCCTTGTCATCATCGAAGACGATACCGCTCTTGAAATTATTCGCATTGCCGGTGTAGTTCTGGATCAGGTCAGTAATCTTACCGTACTGGGCCATTGTGAGACCGTTCTCATTGTTGCCTACGGTCACGTTGATAAGAACACTCTTGGCTGTCTTCAGATCAAAGTCATTGAGGAGAGGGGATTCCAAGGCATTCTTTACGGCGTCTTCGATGCGATTCTCTCCTGTTCCGCTTCCGCATCCCATAAGAGCGTATCCGCTGTTCTTCATCATAGTCTTCACATCCCTGAAATCGACGTTGACGTAACCCTTCTTCTTGATAATTTCTGTAATGCCTCGCACAGCTGTCGCAAGAACCTCGTCAGCCTTTGGGAAAGCCTCCTGGATGAGGAGGTCTCCGTGAACCTCGAAGAGTTTCTCGTTGTCGATGATAAGAAGGCTGTCCACATTCTTCTCAAGTTCGGTGATTCCGTCAAGAGCCTTTGACATGGCCTCAGGTCCCTGATTCCTGAAAGGAATGGTTACGACTCCCACAGTCAGGATGCCTTTCTTCTTGGCCATGGCGGCAATCACTGGAGCGGCTCCAGTACCTGTGCCTCCACCCATTCCTGCGGTGATGAACAGCATCTCGGTCTTGTCGTCAAGAACCTTTTCGGCAATCTCGTCCTGAGAATTCAAGGCTGCATTACGTCCTTCAGTCGGATTGGTTCCTGCTCCCAGGCCTTCTCCAAGCTGTATCTTGATTGGAACATCGCATTTGTTAAGGGCCTGTGCATCCGTATTGCAGACGATGAATGTGCAGCCTTCAATGTTCTGGCTGTACATATAGTTCACGGCGTTGCATCCGCCACCTCCGACACCGATAACCTTGATGATAGAGTCCGGTGATATCCAGTTTACAGGTGTTATATCAAGCATTTCCATTTTCCGTCAGATTTATACGTTGTCGTCATTCATACTGGTGAAAAGATCGTCAATCAACTCTTTCCATTTAGGGATTTTGGTTGTCTTCTTTGGTTCAGACTTTGGTGCCTTTTTCTCTGCTTTCGGCTTTGCCTGTGTTTCAGGAGCCTCGATTACATTGCCGAAGATGTCTTTCGGCCTGTCGTCATCGGTCTCATCATTCTCGGTGTGCGGTTCTGTAATCTCCTCTCCGCCGGGGTCTTGCGTGGTGATGCAGTTCACGTTCGCGCTGTTCTTAGCCGCAAGCAGGAGTCCCATTGAAGTTGCGGCAGTAGTGTTTGACAATCCCTCGCATCCCTGATGTGAGAAGAGATGCTTAGGGTAACCTGTCCTGACCTTGTAGCCCGAGATGTCATTTATGAAATTGCATATGTTGGCGCACTGGGCTACTCCACCGGTTATTACGATTCCGCTTCTGAGCCTGTCGGCAAATCCGCTGATCTCAATTTCATACAGAATTGCCATCATTATCTCCTCGACTCTTGCGGTGATGATTTCAGACAGATATTTGACGGAAAGACTCTTGTCTCCTTCCGAACTGTTGCTTCGGATCTGTATCACCTTCTCGCTGAGGCTCTGCAGCTTGTCGGGCATGCATGCACCGAATGCAAGCTTGATGTTCTCAGCAAGCTTGGCACTGATCTGTGCCTCGCTCTTTATGTCGTCGGTAATGTTCTTTCCTCCGAATGGAATTGATGCATAATGACGCATGATGCTTCCGTGATAGATTGAAACCGATGTGCATCCTGCTCCGAAGTCGACGAGTGCCACACCGCTTTCCATCTCGGAACTGTTAAGGACAGCCTTTGCAGTGGTGTCGGCAGTGAAGAATTTCTGAAGGGCAGTGATATTGCACCTGTTCATCACCTGATCTACCTTGCTCAGGTCGCTTTTCTTGCCGATAAAGATCTTGAAGTTGCCTTCAAGCACGTCGCTGGTCATGCCCACGATGTCCTCCTCAATGATCTGGAAATTCTCACCATCCGAGAATGACTGTGCCACGGCCCCGAAAATAGCTTCCTTTTCTGAATCTTCAAGTGGATATGAATCCTGCGCGAAGCTCTTCAGAGCGTTGATGTCCTCTTCGGTGATGTCGGTCGTCTCACCTCTTCCGTCAAGCTCGGCATTTGCGTTGACTTTTCTGATAGGGTATTTCGGCATGCCGACCACCGCCTGGGTTATCTTGATGTTCAGTTCTTCTTCAGCCTGGGAAATGGCGGCAGAAAGCGTCTCACTCACATTCTTGACATTGAATATGCTGCTGTATCTGATGCCTGCCGATTCAGTCTCTCTATAGTAAATGATCTGCACGTCGTTGCCCTCGACTTTCGCTACAGTCAGAGCAATCTTTGAAGTGCCGAGATCGATCGCCACTATGTGTTTGTCTATCGTATTCATATATGTCTTTTTTTATCTGCAAACTATCTGTCCGTTGAAACGCAGGTCTACGGTCTTGTAATGTCCGCTTCCTTTCTCCGGAATTATGTGGGTGTAGTACCATTCCATCTTTCTTGCCTTCTCCTCTATCTTGCAAGGCTGTCCTATTATGAATCTCTCGTTGCCTTCGCGTGGAATCAGAATGATGTCACCCTTGTCATCAATCCTTATCTGTACGAACTTTCCTTTCCATAGGGCGTCGTTTTCAAGAAAATTCACCAATTGCGTGGTGCGTACAATGCCAACGGTATCCGTAATTGCAGGAATCTTTCCGTCTACGACCGGCACGTAGGAAGCGTAGCTTTTCTGCAAAGCAAAGCTTCTGCCTTCGGCATCAGCGTAATATCCTCCGTGTGCTCCCTGAAAGCGGACGACAGGTCTTCTCTGGGTTATCGTTATATTGAGCATCCCGTCCTTGGTGACGAATGCTTCTGTCCTGTTTATGGCGGATTTGCTCTCAAGCACCTGTTCTATCCTGTCCAGGTCCAGGCTGTCAAGGGAAACCTCCCGGTACTGTCCGTATTCGGAGTCAAGATATCTGCGTACATCCTCCCTGCTGATGAAGCTGTTGCTCGCACTATCTGAAATCGTCACCTGCAATCCTTTGCAAACCAGTGGTTTGCGTGCGCTGGTGCCAGCTATATGGACAGCGATCAAGCATGCCGTGACCAGAATGGCCCCGATAACTATCAAGATATTTTTCGCTGTTCTGCTCATCTTCTGTCTTCAAGCATCTGTGCAATAGGTCCCACGAATCTGTCGATGTCTCCGGCTCCAAGGGTTACAAGAAGTTCAACCTCTTCATTCTGCATATATTCCATAAACTCCGACCTTTTCAGGAGCACCTTCTCCGGTGCCGTCACATCCTTGAATATGATCTCGGAAGTTACTCCAGGTATCGGTTCCTCTCGTGCAGGATAGATATCAAGCAGAATGAGCTTGTCAACGTTGCTTAATGCCTTTGCGAATTCCTCCGCGAAGTCTCTTGTCCTTGTGTAGAGGTGAGGCTGGAACGCGGCAGTCAGCTTCATTGAAGGATATGCTTTCCTGATCGAGCTGAGCGCGGCAGAGATTTCCTCAGGATGGTGTGCGTAGTCATCTATATATACGCAGTCTGGTCTTCTGACCTGAAGATCGAATCTTCTCTTTACTCCTGAGAATGTCGCCAGAGCTTCTTTGATCTTCTGTGGATCAAGTCCATAGACAAGTCCGATAGCTGATGCTCCCACCGCGTTCTCGATGTTTACCCAACCGGGGATTCCCACGACGCAGTCTTCGATCACTCCGCCAGGGTAGTGAAGGTTGAAATGCCCCTCGGTACCCATAGGCTCAGCATGGAAGTCTGCACGCGCATCACCGAATGAATATGTCAGAATCCTTGCCTTTGTGTCTGCTGGAGTTATGTCTATGCCATATTTTGCAATCACGGTTCCGCTTACCTGTGAGGCGAATTCCTTGAATGCGGCACGGATATGCTCCTCGTCTCCATATATGTCGAGGTGATCGGCATCCATTGAAGTGATCACGGCGATTTCAGGGAAAAGCTGGAGGAACGAACGGTCAAACTCATCAGCCTCGGCAACAATTACGTTGTTTCCGCTGATCAGGAGATTGGTGTCGTAGTTCTTTGAAATTCCTCCGAGAAAAGCTGAACAGCCTTCACCGGCTGCAGTGAACAGATGACTTGTCAATGTACTGGTGGTAGTCTTTCCGTGTGTTCCGGCAACTGCCATGCAACGCTGTCCCGCGGCGATTTCACCCAGCATCTTCGAGCGCTTGATCACTCTGTATCCATTTTCCAGGACGTAGACAAGTTCTCCCATATCCTTAGGAATGGCCGGAGTATATACGACGAGGGTATTGTCGATATCCTTGGGAATATATGAAGTGTCGTCGGTGTAGTGCACATCGATGCCCTCCGCCTCCAAAGCTTCTGTCAAAGGTGACGGCGTCTTGTCATATCCGCTTACAGCAAAGCCCTTGGCGTTGTAGTATCTTGCTATGGCGCTCATTCCGATGCCGCCTATGCCTATGAAATATATGTTCTTGTACATTGTCTGTGTGTTTACTGGATCACGCGATAAACTTCTTCTGCGATTGTCATTGCCGCATCGGTCTTTGCAAGGACTGCAATGTTCTTCTCTAAAAGAGCGACCTTCTCTGGATTTTCTATCAGAGAACATGCTGTTGGAAGTAACTTTTCCACTGCTTCAGAATCCTTGACCAGCACAGCTGCTTCTTTGTTTACAAGGGCCATTGCATTGTGTGTCTGATGGTCTTCCGCAACATTAGGCGATGGGACAAAGATTGTTGCCTTATGTGCAGCACACAGCTCGGACACTGAACTTGCTCCTGAACGTGATATCACAACGTCTGCCGCAGCGTATGCGAGGTCCATTCTCTTGATGAAGTCGGAATGCTGGATATGTTTCAGAACAGCTCCGCCAAGTCCTGATGCTTCTGCATCCTTCATGAATGCGTCGACTGAAGGCTTGTAGAACTTTCCGCACTGCCAGATTACCTCAATGCCTTCACCTCCCGGACAGCCGTCGCTGATCCACTTCTTCATCGCATTGTTGAGGGTTCCGCTTCCGAGGCTGCCACCGACAATGAATATATGTTTCTTCTGCGGGTCAAGTCCATAGAATTCCATGGCTTCCTGGCGCATCTGCTCTGTTGCAGGCACGATTTCCTTGCGTATCGGGTTTCCGGAAAACACTATTCTGTCCGCAGGAAAGAATCTTTCCATTCCGTCGTATGCCACGCATATGCTCTCAGCCTTCTTTCCCACAATCTTATTGGTCAGTCCGGCATATCCGTTCTGCTCTTGAATCAGCGTCGGGATTCCAAGTCTTCCGGCGGCCCACAGCAGGGGAGCGCTGGCATATCCGCCGACTCCGATCGCTATGTCCGGCTTGAACTCGCGGATGAGTTTCTTCGCCATCGAGATGCTCTTGAGAATCTTGAACGGCAGAGCAAGGTTGGACAAGGTCAGTTTTCTCTGAAGTCCGGCTATAGGCAGACCTTCGATCCTGTAACCGGCTGCCGGAACCTTTTCCATTTCCATACGGCCTTCCGCACCTACGAACAGAATCTCAGTCTCGGGATTGAGTTCCTTAAGCTTGTCTGCAATCGAAAGTGCAGGGAAGATATGGCCGCCTGTGCCGCCTCCGCTGATTATTACCTTAAGTTTTCCGTATTCCATATACTCGTCCCCTTAATATTCAAACTCATCATTCTCTATCTGTTCAAGCACATCAAGGCTGCTCTGTATGTCGTCTTTCTTATAGATAGGTTCTGCTGCGGCTTCTTCCTGGCGGATCTTATTGTTCGCCATGCGGCTGATTGAAAGTATCACTCCGAAGGCGACGCAGAATGCCAGGAACGCACTGTTTCCATGACTTACCAGCGGCAGCGTCTGTCCTGTCAAAGGACCAAGACCGACGTTGATATACATATGCAGGAATGCCTGCCCGGTTATCAGCAGGGTAAGGCCTCCGACAGCGGTCTTTGCAAAGTCGCTGTCGCACAGTCGTGCAATCCACGACCCTCGTGCCAGAAGACTCACGTAGAGTATTATGATTATGATGCCTCCCCAGAGACCGTATTCTTCCAGCAGGAAGCTGAACATGTAGTCTCCGAACACAACTGGCAGAACATATTTCTGGGTGCTTCCTCCAGGACCTTTGCCCAGAAGTCCTCCTTCAGCTACTGCAATCTTGGCTGCGTTCGGCTGCTTGATCTTGTCAAGTCTTTTCTGCCACGCATCCCTGTCCTTTTTCAGTTTCGGATCAAGGAGCTGATGCGGGTCCGAGTTCATTGTGAGGCGTGTCTCCAGTTCCTGGAAACGGTTGGCCATTATTTTCTCTCCGCTTAGCTTGTATGTTCCATAGGCCAGGCCTACCATTGTGATCACTGCAACCATTGCCAGCCACACCTCCTTCATCTCAAGGCCTCCTACTACAAGAACAGCAAGCATTACTCCGCCGATTATCACTGCACTGGAGTTGCTGCCCATCATTACCATTCCGGTCACAATCAGTATAGGAATGTAGATGTACATTATCTTTTTCCAGAACGGCTTTGCCAGAAATTCAAAATTCCTGTTCTTTGCCAGTCTCTTTGCCAGCTTGAAATGTTTTCCCTTTCCTCCGCTCTTGATGTCGGACTTGTATTCGTTGATCGCCCATGCCAGATACATTATCATCGCGACCTTCACTATTTCGAACACGTGGATCTGATATCCGAACATTTTCAGGTTTCTCACTGCTTCATTTCTTACTTCAGCCTTGATGAATCCCAAATCAGCCTTTGTGTCGAGCATCAGCAGCAGGACGAATGACACGGCAAAACCAAGTTGTGAGAACCATCGCAGTACTCCCACCCGACGTATGCTGTACAGAAGTATGATGACTCCGATTCCGAGTCCCGTGACTATCATCTGCTCCTTCATGATGCTGAGACGGTCTGACTTGGTCTCCAATGCAAGCAGAGGTGTAGATGAGAAAATGGCAAGCCAGGAGATCATAAGCAGTACAAATACGATTACCCATACTACCTTGTCTCCTTCTATCCTGTCAATGAAATTCCATAAGCTTTTCCTGACGCTTGTGTTCTCCTGCCTGTCCATTATGTTATAGATTTCTTACAGCCTCCTTGAACTGTCTTCCCCTGTCTTCGTAATTCTTGAAAAGGTCGAAGCTTGCGCAGCAAGGTGAAAGAAGGACGCAGTCTCCTGAAACGGCAAGGCTGTGAGCAAGTTTCACTGCATCTGCCGCTGAAGTGACGTCGTGAATTTCCGGCACGATGCCCTCGAACGATTCGTGGAACTTGCGGTTGTCCAGACCCATGCAGATCATTGCCTTCACCTTCTCTTTTGCAAGAGGAAGGAGGCTTGTGTAGTCGTTGCCTTTGTCAGTTCCGCCGACAATCCATACTACAGGCCTTGTCTGGCACTCAAGTGCATACCATGCGGCATCCACGTTAGTGGCCTTTGAGTCGTTTATATAGAGTACATCCTTGATGCTGAGCACTTTCTCAAGCCTGTGCTCCACTGCCTGGAATGTTGCGAGTCCGTTTCTGATGGCTTCATTGTCAATGTCCATGACTTTGGCTGCTATTGCCGCGGCCATAGAGTTGTAGACATTGTGCTTTCCGCCGAGAGCAAGCTCCTGGAGATACATGTCGCACTCCTGCTCCTTGTAGCGCACGATCATCTTGTCTCCCTGCACGAAGGCTCCCTGAGCCACCTCGCTCTTTTGGGTGAACGGAAGTTTCTGGGCCTTTGTGATGATCTGGTCAAGATGTCTGATGGTGATCTCGTCGTCTGAGCAGAAGATGAAGCAGTCGTCGCTTGACATGTTGCGTGTGATGCGGAACTTCGACTTCACATAGTTCTCCATCTTGTGGTCGTATCTGTCGAGGTGGTCAGGTGTGATGTTGGTGATAATGGCAATGTCTGCCTTGAAGTCGTAAACGTTGTCAAGCTGGAAGCTGCTGAGCTCCAGTACGTAGATGTCGTATTTTTCGGTTGCCACCTGATATGCGTAGCTCTTTCCTATGTTTCCGCCGAGACCGACGTTTAGTCCGGCCTCCTTGAGCAGGTGATAGATGAGGGATGTAGTGGTGGTCTTTCCGTTGCTTCCTGTGATGCAGATCTTCCTTGCAGAATCATATCGTCCTGCAAACTCGATTTCGGAGATGATGCCGATTCCTCTTTCCGAAATCCTCTTCACCATAGGAGCGGTAGCCGGTATTCCCGGACTCTTGATTATTTCGTCGGCATTAAGGATGAGATCCTCCGTGTGCTTTCCCTGCTCGAAAGGAATATTCCATTCCTGAAGCACTTCTGCATACTCATCCGAGATCTTTCCCATATCCGAGAGAAAGACATCATAACCTTTTGACTTTGCGAGGACAGCAGATCCTACTCCGCTTTCGCCTCCACCTAAAACGACGATTCTTGACATATCACACTAAACTATCTTACTTTCAACAATGCAATTGTAATTACGGCGAGGATCATTCCGATGATCCAGAATCTTGTCACCAGCTTGGCCTCCGGAATGGCATGATGAGGTGTCTTGATGATGCTCTCGATGCCTTCCTTCTGGAAATGATGGTGGATTGGTGTCATCTTGAAGATTCTTCTTCCTTCTCCGTATTTCTTCTTTGTATACTTGAACCAGAATCTCTGCATGATCACAGAAAGGCTTTCCGTGAAGAATACTCCGCAGAGTATAGGGATGAGCAGCTCCTTTCTGATCAGGACCGCAGTCACTCCTATGATTCCTCCAAGCATGAGGCTTCCGGTGTCACCCATGAACACTTGTGCAGGGTATGAGTTGTACCAGAGGAAGCCGATGAGGGCACCGACGAATGCAGCCATGAATACAGCTATTTCTCCGCTGCCCGGTATATACATTATATTAAGGTATTCTGCGTTGAAGACATTGCCTCCAAGCCAGGCGAAGATGCCAAGCACGACTCCGACTATCGCTGATGTGCCTGTAGCAAGTCCGTCAATTCCGTCCGTGAGGTTGACTCCGTTTGAACAGGCGGTGATCACGATGATGATCATGAGCACATAGATCGCCCATTTGCAGTACCATCCGAGTGCACCCTTGAACGGAGACAGACACTTGTAGTCGAATTCGTGGCTCTTTACGAAAGGAATGGTTGTCGTAGTGCTCTTGACCACGTCTCCTGCTTCTGCTACAGCAGTTACACCGTCTGCAGGTATGTTCTCTCGTACTACAATGTCATCGCTGAAGCATACGGCAAGGCCTATTGCGAGTCCGAGAGCTGTCTGACCGATGATCTTGGCCTTCGGGCTCATGCCTTCCTTGTTCTTCTTGAAGACCTTGATGTAGTCATCTGCAAAGCCTATAAGGAAGAACCATACGGTTGTCACGAGCAGAAGGATCGTATATATGTTGGTCAGATCAGAAAACAGAAGCACGGGAATAATGATGGAAAGGAAGATGATTATTCCTCCCATTGTAGGTGTTCCTTTCTTCTGAAGCTGTCCTTCGAGTCCGAGATCGCGTATCTCTTCACCTATCTGCTTCCTTCTGATGGCAGCGATAATCTTCCTTCCTGCGAAAATCGAGAAAAGAAGTGCTGTGGAAAAAGCAACTATAGCTCTGAATGACAGATACTGGAACAGTCCCTGTCCCGGAATGTCAAGGTCCTTCAGAAAGTCAAACAAGTGGTATATCATATCTGTTCTGTTGTCTTTAGCGGTTTATAGTTCCATTTCAGCGAAGATTCCGTTTACAATCTCCTTTTCGTCGAAATGATGTTTCTCTTTTCCTATTATCTGGTAGGTCTCGTGTCCTTTTCCTGCCAGAAGTATCGTTGCGCCTTGTCCTGCAATCATTATGGCTGTCCTTATGGCCTGCTCCCTGTCTTCGATGAAGAGTGACCTGGCTCTTCCGCTCAGTTCGAATCCTGCCTTGATGTCAGCCATGATGTCCGATGTCTTCTCGGTTCTGCTGTTGTCAGATGTGACAATGATTCTGTCAGCCATCTTTTCGGCAATCTTGGCCATTTCAGGTCTCTTGGTCTTGTCCCTGTCTCCTCCGCATCCGAACAGGCAGATCAGTTCGTGGTCAGGGGCTATCTCGCGGAGCGTCTTGAGTACGTTTTCAAGTGCGTCGGGAGTGTGAGCGTAATCTATGATTACCGATATGTCCCTTGGACCCCTTATGTTCTCAAGCCTTCCCGGTGCCGGTCTTAGCGCGCTCATGGCGATCAGGGTTTCCTCCGGATCTGCTCCCAAGGTTACTGCTGTCGTGTAGAGGGCGAGAAGGTTATATGCATTGTGCTGTCCGATAAGGCTGCTCCAGCTTTCTCTTCCGTCAATCCTGAGAAGCATTCCTTCAAAGCTCTGTTCAATGATGCGGCATGTGTGGTCTGCAATGCTTCTGCACGAGTATGTCACAACCTTTGCCTTTGTGTTCTGCATCATCACCATGCCGTTGCGGTCATCTGTGTTAGTGATGGCGTAGGCGTCTTTGTCGAGTGTGTCGAAAAAGAGTTTCTTGCATCTGAGGTACTCTGCGAAGGTCTTGTGGTAGTCAAGATGGTCGTGTGTGAGGTTCGAGAATATTCCTGCCTTGAACTTCAGACCTGCGACTCTGTCCTGCTCCACTCCGATCGAACTTACCTCCATGAAGCAGTACTCGCATCCGGCCTCCACCATTTCGCTCAGCAGTGAATTGATTGTCAGAGGGTCTGATGTGGTGTTTACTGCCTCGCTTCCTCTGCTTCCGACATAGTTGGCTATTGTGGAAAGGAGACCGCAACTGTATCCCAGTCCTGTAAACATCCTGTGCAGGAGTGTCACTGTGGTGGTCTTGCCGTTCGTTCCGGTGATTCCTACCAGAGTGAGCTTGCGTGAAGGGTTGTCATAGAAGTTTGCCGCCGCTATGGCAAGGGCATATCTTGACGACTCCACCTTGACAAAGGTTATTCCCTCGACTCCTTGAGTCTGAGCCTCAAGAATTTCCTGATCTTCATATATGATTGCCGCCGCTCCCTTCTCGACAGCGGTGCGGATGAAGGTGTGTCCGTCGATTGCGTAACCCTTGACAGCAATAAAGAGTGCTCCCGGAACAACCTTCCTGGAGTCATTGCACACAGCGCTGATTTCCACCGCAGTGCTTCCCACGGTCGATATCGTTCCGCAATCCTTTATTATCCTGTCAAGAATCATCTCAATATAATTTTAACCGTTTGACCTTTTGCTAAAGAGGCGCCTGCCTTAGGGTCCTGACTTACTACGTGACCGCATCCTTCGTAGCTGCACCTGTATCCGCTGTTCTCGATAGCGTAGAGAGCATCCTTCAGTCCGAATCCCTTTACGGACGGAACGGGAGTCCCTTTTTCGTTCTCTGCGCTTATGTGTCCTGCATTCATTTCAGGCACACTTCCTCTCTTTCCTATCTCTTTGCCCCAGCTGCTGTCAAGAGCATATGTGTTGTCCACAATCTCTTTCATTGCAAGAGCCGGGAGCGAACCTCCGTGGAAACTCTGTGTCGTTGGCTTTGACCATATGGTCACGATGGCCGTATATTTGGGAGTCTCTGCAGGATAGAAGCCTACGAAGGTTCCCTGATACTGCTTTCGTCCTTCCGCATCCTCGTAGATGCCTCCCTTTCCTCCAGTGTACTTGGTGTCCATCACCACCCATGCCGTACCGGTCTTTCCTGCCACCTGGCATCTTGCATTCTTGACTTTTGTTCCGGTTCCTTCTGATGTTACAGTCTTCAATGCTCTCAGCAGTGTGTCAGCTGTGGCTTTTGAACAGATGGCTCCATTGAGAATCTCAGGCTTGAAGCGCTTGACTATCTCTCCGTCCTTCTCAATCGATTCCACCAGGTATGGCTTCATCATCTTACCCTTGTTCGCTACGGCGTTGTAGAATGTCACTATATGCAGCGGGGTTTCTGCCGCCGCATAACCGATCGCTAACTGGATAAGGTTTGTCGGGCTCCATCCCTTTGCCTTAGGATCAGGAAGAGTTGCCTTTGCGAATCCGTCAAGTTCGAAATCGAATGCGTCGCCGAGCCTGTATTCATACAGACGGCTGATATATCGCTCAGGGTCGTTGCCGTAGTTCTCTTTTACGAGATATCTGAAAACATAGTTGGACGACAGTTTGAATCCGTCAATTATGGGTATCCTGTCAGTCTTGTTGTTCAGTTCGTACCTCTTTATGGTCTCGTCATCCTTGACATTGGCCATCTTTCCGTGATTTGTCATGACCTTGTCGTCAAGTCCGACATATCCGTCCTCTATCAGTGTCATCAGCGTTGCGGTCTTCATGACTGATCCCGGTTCGCCTGCCCTTGCAATGGCGAGGTTGTATGATTCGCCAAGCTTGCCCTCATTATCCCTGCTGAGGTTTACCATAGCCCTGACAGCTCCTGTCTCGACGTCCATGATGACCACGCAACCTCCGTCGATGTCCATCTCGGATTCGATCTGTCTTCTGAGAGCCCTGTCCGCGATGTCCTGAATGTCGATGTCAATGGTGGTCCTGACATCCTTTCCGTTAATGACTTCAACAAGGGCGCTGTCGGTGTCTCTGATCTTGCCCTTGTTGTCAGTTATACGTTTCCATTCCGATCCTTCCTCTCCATGGAGATGGTAATCGTATTTGCTTTCGATACCTCTTCTTCTTGTCCTGTTCTTGTCGTCGTTGTTCTTTACGTAGCCGATCACGCTGCGTGCCAGGCTTTTGTACGGATACTGCCTTGTGTCCTTTCTCTCCACTATCAATCCGCCCTTGTTTGCTCCTTCGCTGAACAGAGGCAGTGTCTTGAGCGTCAGAAGCGTCTCGTGGTCAATGCCTTTGGTTATTGCAACATACTGTCGGTCAAGATTTCTTCCCCCAAGGATCAACTTTCGGTAGTATTCTGCATTTTTGCCATCCTTCTCCAATACTGCAGGAAGTGCCTCAGCAAGTTTGCGGGCCTTTCCTTTCCATTCGTCCTCCTTCTGCTTACCTTCTTTCTCATCTTTCGCAAATGTGCCCTTCAGTACGGTGCAGTCCATATAGATGTCGTACATCGGCGTGGAAACGGCAATCAGTTTGCCGTTGTGATCCAGGATCGCCCCTCTGTCCGGTTTTATGATCTCCTGCTTCTTTGACGGACGGAAATATCTGAGTGTCTCCGGCTCCGGTTCCCAGAACACCTTCAGGTTAATGATCTGCACAAGAAGGACAATGGATGCTGCGATGAACCCCCAGTACAGGTACCACAAGATCTTGCTGGTCTTGAGTCTGTCGTTTATGTCCTTATTGTCTGCCATTCTGATCAAAGGTTATCTTTTAAGTTTGTCTGCCGGTTTCTGTGGCGGCCTCACATCCGAACCAAGTTCTTCAAGCATGGTCTCTACTGTGCTGATCCTGTCAAAACTGACTATGTCGCAGGTCTTCTGTCCGTGGTAGATCTTCAGCGTTTCAAGAGTCGTCTTGTTCCTTTCCATCTTGAGCATTGTCTGCTCTGCCTTGTAGCTCATGAGTATGCTTACCATTGCCAGGAAGAAAGCGTAGAGAATGTAGGGGAGGAACTTGTCAACTCTCAGTCTCAGAAGGATGTCTCCGTAGCCTATTGCCTTGATGGTTTCTACCAGCGCGGAACCTATTCTTTTCCAAGGGATTCCTTTCTTTGCTTCCATCACATCTCCTCCTTTACTGCTATTCTGAGTTTTGCGCTTCGGGCTCTGGTGTTCGCTGCGATTTCGCTTTCCTCCGGAAGAATCGGCTTTCGGTTCACGGCCTTCAGCGGTGCTTTCGAGTTGCCGAAGAAGTCCTTTTCCACTTTTCCGTCGATGTTGCCGGCTTTGATGAAGTTCTTCACCATTCTGTCCTCAAGCGAGTGGTAAGTGATCACGACCAGTCTTCCTCCCGGTTTGAGCGATTCGGCTGCTCCGCTGAGGAATTTCTCGAGCGACCTCATCTCCTGGTTCACTTCGATCCTCAAAGCCTGGTATACCTTGGCGAGGAACTTGTGTTCAGCAAACTTCGGAAGGGCGCTCTCGATGGCCTTCCCCAGCTGGGTCGTGGTTTCGATAGGAGAGACCTCTCGTGCCTTGCAGATCATCTGGGCCAGTCTTCTGCTGTTGTCCACCTCTCCGTAGAGTCTCAGGATCTTCTCAAGGTCTTCCTGCTCGTAGCTGTTGATGATGTCGGCTGCAGTCCTTTCTGCTTCCTGATTCATCCTCATGTCCAGCGGAGCTTCATAGCGGAATGAGAATCCTCTTTCTGCAGTGTCGAACTGATGTGACGACACTCCGAGGTCGGCAAGTACGCCATCGATTCCGTTTTTGTATCCCTGATGAAGGATATGGTTGTGGATCCAGCGGAAATCGCTGCGGATCAATGTGAGACGAGAATCGTCGATACGGTTGCCTATCGCGTCCATATCGCGGTCGAATGCGAGCACACGGCCATTATGTGATAAGCGTGAAAGAATTTCGGCAGTGTGCCCGCCTCCGCCGAATGTGGCATCAGCGTAGACTCCATCTGTGGAATCTACCAGAGCGGACACGCTCTCGTCCAATAATACTGATGTATGATATTCTGACATTTCCGGCCCTCCTCTATCTAAGATCAGACAGTGAACCGGCAATTGAAATGAATTCTTCGTTGGAAATGACGCTGGACTCAAACTTCTCTTTA
>JAEIGA010008540.1_pt1 | contig 15537 bp, 9 predicted proteins | sample 9270691 | NCBI WGS metagenome assembly JAEIGA01 (sample SAMN17057246, study PRJNA624740) | gut metagenome | biome: biome; isolation source: fecal sample | host: Bos grunniens | place: China: Xizang | collected 2019
AGCATACTCCATAGCTTTTTCGTACTTGCCCTCAATCAAATAAGCCTTTGCAAGTCCGCGGTATGCAATCATACTGTTGCGGTCTACCTTTAAAACCTCATTCCAAAGCGGTGCAGCTTCCATATAATCGCCGGCCATTGTTAAGGCCTGTGCCTGCTGTACAAGTGTACCGTACGGATTGATTGTGAACGAAACAATACCTGACTTTATTTCGTCGATGGCATAAATATTACCGTTCATATTGGTAATGGCAATTGCCTTTTTAAAGGTACCTGCCTGAGTACCGTTATCAATACCGCCGCCAAGAGTATTTAACATATTACACTCAATGTCGTATACGTAAATTCTGCCATATGCACTATCAAGCACGTATATATAGTTGTTGTTGTCAATCGTTACAGAGGTCATATCGTGCTTGATATCATTACCCTGTCTCTTAGCAAAATCTTCGGCACCAAAGACCATGTTTGCCGAGTCAACGGCTGTACCTGTTGACTTATCAATAAGAATATTAGTACCGGTAGGATTAAGTCTTCTTACCGAACCCGTCGCCTTCTTATCGGAACCTTTTATACCTGTACAAGTGTAAATATAACCGTCGTTACCAAGTTCCATATCAACGAAGGAATAAGGCAACGCCTTTGCACTCTTTGAACGCTTAGCACTGTTGGTGAACAAAATATCCCAAAGCTTATTTACTGCTTCAAGAATATTTGTTGTAGTAACGTTTGCGCCAAAGAAACCCTTAAACCTGTACTCCGGTGCCGGCGTATACATAGCCGCACCATAGAATGAACCGTTACAAAGTACATAGAGGTAACCCATTTTATCCTTAATAACCTTAATTGGGTTAAAGTTAAGGTCGTTCGGCCACATATCATCTATCGGCTTTGTAAGGGTGGTAACAAGTTTACCTTTTTGGTCTATAATAAGAACTCTGGTGTGGTCATGGTCAGAAATGTAAATAAGGCCATCTTCATCAACCATAACGCCACGCGCGCCCTTAAACTCGGTCGTACTTCCGTCAGAAGTAATGGCGCCTTTAATTTCAGAAAGGACGGTATATTTTTCATCCAAAACAATAATGCGACCAGAGCCACCATCAAGCACGTATATCTTACCATCTATTGCAAAAATATCGGTAAGTTTCGCAAAAGGTTCAATACCTGTGCCATCGGCATACTTCACATCTGAAGCCTCAATAAGAGGATTGGTTTCGTACATAGGTTTTGCATAAACCATCTCTTTTTTAGCGGTTGAGTTAACCCACATTGTAGTCGCATCATTAGGCGAATCGGTATAATCTGCCGCGCTTGCCGTTAAAGCGAAGGAAAACAGGCAAGCAATAACAAGAACAAGAGCAATTAAGCGTTTAAAATTTCTCATATTAACCTACCTTTCAATTAATCCTTCATACCGGCGTTACTCATTGTCTGCATAACGCTACTTTGTGAAATCAAATAAACGAGTATCGGCGGAATCATCATAATAACCGATACCGCCATAGCACTACCTTGACGAGCGATACCTGCGTTGGTAATCTGGCTCATAGCGGCAGGCAAGGTTTTTAATGACTCGGTAAAAATCATTGTGCCCATTTGCATAGACCACATATCACGGAATGCAAACAAAAGAAGCGTAAGCCAAGCAGGTTTTACCATAGGCATTACGATTTTCCAGAAGATAAGCGGATAACCTGCACCGTCAATACGGGCGGCTTCAAGCAATGCTTCAGGAACCGAACCATCCATATACTGTTTCATAAGGAATACACCTGTAGCACTTGGAATGTGCGGTAAGATGTATGCCCAATAGGTATCAATAATTCCCATTCTCGAGAAAATTATGTACTGCGGAACAGCAAGTGTTGTGCCGTTATAGAGAAGTGAGAACTGCACAATAAGGAATATTATGCCAACCCATTTTTTCTTGCTCTTTGAGAAGAAGAATGCCGCCATAGCCGCAACAAGAATATGCGCAATAGTACCAACAATTGTAATAAAAAAGGTGTTGAACGTATAGCGCGAAAGCGGAACCTGCAACTTAGAAAGCAAAGACGGAATAAGTGTGTAGTTTGCTATTGTAGGACGTTTTACAAAAAATCTCGGTGGGAATATAAGAATTTCATCGAGAGGTTTAAGCGACGTCGCAATACTATACACAAGCGGAAGAATACATACTGCACCAAACAATAACAGAACAAAAACGAAGAATGCTGTTACAAATTTCGAACGAGTGTATCTCTTGTATTGGTCTTCGTTACTACCGAACAAGCGGAAGGTTTTGATTTTATGTATTAAAGTATTCATTATATCCTCCTCCCCTTACTTGCCCGTTGAACTGAGTAGTTTACCAACTACTGCTCTGAATATAGCCATCATCAAGAACAGAACGATAGATATTGCCGCTGCATATCCCATTTCCATTCGCGTGTTTGCAATATCGTTCAAGTATAGCACTATCGTATCGGCACTATTGTTAACGGTCGGATATCCACACATTGTAGAAATAACTGTACCGATTGAGAACGACGATGCAATCTGCATAACTGCACCGAACAAAAGAATGTGCTTCATTGAAGGCAAAGTGATGTACCAAAGTTCTTGCCAACGATTACGTATACCATCAATAGCGCCTGCTTCAAACATCGATACGTTGATACTCTGAAGACCTGCGATATCTGCAAGGAACGAAATACCCATACTAGACCAAAGTGTAAGACCAATAATAATCGGCATAATGTAGTCAGGGTTTTTAAGCCACTGAACCGGCTCGTTTAAAAGGCCGACACTAAGCAGCAAACTGTTAACGTAACCGTAAGCATCACCTGAGAATGCAGTCTGCCAAATGAAGAAGCCGTTACCTACAAGGGCCGGTGCATAGAAAAGGAATGACAAGAAACTTCTTACAACCGGGTTGAATTCGTTAATGAACCAAGCCAAAACGAACGAAAGTAAGAAGCCGATAGGTGCAGTAATAATAGCCAATACCAACGTATTGATAGCAACCGTACCAAACATATCATCGGTTACAAACATTCTTAAGAAGTTGTCAAGTCCCACCCACTTCGGAGCATTAAGCATATCGTACGAACAGAAGCTTAACGCAAGCGAAGTTATGATAGGGAGAATTGTAACAACAAAGAAGAAAAGCAAGAAAGGTATCGCGAGAGCGAACATTGAAAATTCACTACCGCCAAAAGACGATTTGCTTTTCTTTCTCTTAATTGTAGTGCTTTGCGAGCTCATCAGCATATTCCTCCCTCTTTCTTTCTATTTCTTGGTCTGCGATTTTACCCCATCTAACAATCATATCCTTGGGGTTTTCTTTAAGGTTTACTGTGTTCCAGAACGCCTGATAGATAGAACGTGCAACGTAGTAACCACCCGGCACCTGTTCAAGTGCATCAACGTGTGACCATGCATCAAGTAATATATCAAGGTCGTTAGACTGCCACGGTAAGCGCTTGAGTGCCTCAATGTTGGCGGTATTAACACGACCAACCTCACCAAGTATTGCCTCAACCATAGTTGAATATCTGTACTGAATGTTATCAGATGTCCACCATTTAAGGAATTCCCAAGCTAAATCCTTATCTTTTGCAATTCTCGGGATTACACAAGCAGTACCTGAGTCGGCCTGTGTATAATTGATTGTTCCGTCCTCTTGCATAGTGCCGGGAGCCTTAGCAATGCCCCATTTACCAGTGATTTCAGGCGCTGCCTGGCTAAAGAGAACGTATTGACCGTAACCGGTTATACCAAGCGGCATAGTGCCTGAACGGAAACGGTTGTAGAAGTCGAATGACTGCTCATAACCGAGATTTGTAAAGAACTCGGTCCAATAAACGAAACGCTCAATCGCTATACCTTCTGATATAGCGGTAGCTGTTAAATCATCATTATAAAGTTGTGCGCCGGATTGCTTTAAGAATGTAGCAAATCCGTCAATAACACCGATATCTGCCGACTGAGGTGCACCAAAACCTGCCTGAAGGTTTTGTCTTTGGAGAAGAGCCGTTGTGTTGCGGTATTCTTCCCATGTTTTAGGCACTTCCAATCCCATGCTCTCAAAAATATCGGTACGATAGAACATGATGTTAAACGACTGTGTATCAGGCAAACCGTAAACGGCGTTACCTAATGTGTAAGGTACTGTAGCGCTGGGTTGGAAGCGTTTTATAACCTCTTCATAGTCTTCAAAATCACTTAAATCAACCAAGGCATTACGCATACCATAGTTTACAGGTTCAGTTCTCGGTTGACCGAGCAATAGGTCAGGACCTTCGCCAAGCAAGATAGCCTGAATAAGCGAAGCGCCAACTATCTGAACGTTAACCTTTACATCGGGATGCTCTGTTTCAAACGAGTCTTTAACGAGTGACGTTAAAATCTGTGTTTGGTCACGACCCCAAGTTACCCAAAGGGTAAGCACCTTTCTGCCGTCTTCACTCTTGGTTGTATATCTGTAATCATCCATAAACGATGTTACAAGACGTTCACAACCATATACGAACTTATCCCAGAAACCTGCAAGCTTCTGCTCATACTCTTTTTCGGGAGCTGCAAGAATAATCTGGTCAAGGTCAAGCGGCATTTCTGCCAAGTCGCTAACCAAAGCAGCAAGCGAGCAATATTGTGTATAATACTCGTTTACATACTTCTGTGCCATATATTGGTCATCAAGCATTTCCTGCATTACGCGCGCCATATTTTTCATGGTAGCAATGTAGGTATTACTCTTTTCGCCTGTAAGTTCAATAACTCTTTTGCAGGTAGAATTGATGCGGTCAATATTTCTTTTAAGAGTATCGTTAAAGCCTTCAATCTGCTCAAAGAATTCGTAACTTCTGTTGGCGTCAATCTTTTCACCTGTGATCATCTTCATCTTAAGGTAAAGGTCGCCAACTTCATATGTAATATCGTTAACTGCCTGGCTAATTTCACCCATCTCACCAAGTGTTACGGTAAGGCTTAATTGGTGCTTACCCTTTGTAAGATAGAGATATGCGGTCTCTTCTACAGGTCTGCCCTTGTTCTTTCCCTTTTCGTATACCTCACCTGTTTTGTAGGTGATTTCGTTAAACTGCCAGTTACCACCATATCTGTACGCTACGTCCTTTGCTTCTGCAAAAGGTGTAACGCCGTCAATTTTAAGTGAACGATATGAGTTACCGTTGATAACAACGTTCTGTCTATAACGGAAACCAACCTTATAAAGACCGTCTTCCGGAACGTCGATTTCCCAGATAAGTGTTTCGCCGGGAGTCTGCCAACCTGTAGAACCTATATAGTTAATAAGCTCTTTAAACGGCTCAGTAGGATTAACACTGGGATCACTATTATCAATAAGAGGATTGAGTGATGCGGTACTCTTGTAAATTGCACTTTCGCCTTCAATTTTTATCTCGTTGCCCTCATAGTAATCGCCCTTGTCATACTGAGCGATATAATCCTTGTAGTTAAGAACCTTTTGAGGTGCAGTAAGGGTTATGCCCGCAAGATAGAATTCGCCCGACAAAGCAGTCACGGTAATGGTATGTACACCTTTATCAAGCGCAACCTTTAAAGCATCTGCATACTGACCGGTACGGTCGGTAGCCTTACGGTCGATAAAGATGAACTTTTCTACCTGTTCGGAAGAATAGATGTTACCATTTCCGTCCGAAACACCCTCGGGTTTTGAGTCAACCCACGTTCTTTCAAAGTTAACCGAGTTAAGAACCTCGTACGGATACTCGCCGTCAATCATAAACGATAACGCAAGCGGAAGTCCGCGTCCGGCTATCGGCAGATACGACATTTGTATCTCGTAAAAACCGGCTTCCTCAACCGTGAAAGAATAGGTCAAAGAACCTTTTTCACCGGTCCACTTTAAAACGTCGTTTTTCTTAACGCCGTTTTCGTCAACCTGCTCCTTAATCTTCTCAATCTTGGCATTTGCCTTTTTGTATGATAACGCAGGGATTTTTATATCCTTTACTGCGTCTTTGTAGCTTGAATTTTCATCCAAATAGCTACCGTAGGTATCGTTTTGGCCTTCGATATCTGCGCTGTTACCAGTTGTAGTTGTGCCAAGCGCCGCATCTGCGTTTTCGGCAAAACCTACAATCTGAAACGCAGAAACCAACATCAACAGTGCCAAAACAACCGCTAAACACTTTTTCATACGTTTTCAATCCTCCAAAAAACAAATTTATTAGCATTTTTGACAAACCATAAAACATAATTCGTCAATTCTGCTATTATACTGTATAATAGTACCAAAAACGGAGCAATATGTCAAGCAAATTTGAACAATAAAAAAGAATATTATTGCCACTTTGGGGCGCGTTTTTTTACCTGATTTTACCTTTTTGCTAAAACTGTCGAAACAGTGCGCAGAAATTGTGATTTCACAGCTTTTAAAACCCTAAATATTGTATGGTGGATAACTTTTTGTGCAAAATGACGAAAATAAAAAAATAGGTCGCAGAAATCGTTTCTGCGACCTGTTTTTTATTCAACTGTCAGCGTTACTTCTTTTCCTTTTCCCGCATTTTCAAAAGTGTCATACGGGGTTACTTTGATTGTATATTTTCCCTTTTCAAGTGGAGTTGTATATACCAAATGTCTGTTTTTCGTTTCACCCTCAGATCTATCTGCGAACAAACCGGAAGAAATTCCAAACTTCTTATACAATTCATTGCTGCCCGCTTTAAAAACTTCTACCTTATAATAATAAACGTAATCTTCACAAACAGCAGCGTCAAATATTATTTGTAGGTTGTAACTTGACTGTTTTATCGTGAATGTTCCATCATCTTTAAAATAGGGCTTTTGAACCTTTTGTGCGCGTTCTCTAGTGTAATTAAGTTCGCGCTTGCCGTTTTTTACAGCGGGTATTACCCAATCGTCGGCACAAATTGAACCCTTGGCAAAATTAATTCTGCGAACGCGAATATCACCTTCGCCGTCTATTTCTACCAAATAACCACCGTAGTATTGCTCAACGGTTTTTTTGTCAACGTTAACACAATCCAAATTAGGAGTTAGCCATTTTTCCGGAAAATAGTTGGCAGAACCACAGTTAAGGGTTATGTATCCGCTTTCGTGCTGCATTATAGAAGTTTCTTTTTGGATAAAATCATGGTTGTGGCCGTGGAAGGTTATAACCTGCGGATAATCCTTCAAAAAGTCCTTTAGTCCGAAATCGCCCTCTTTCTCATATTCACCGGCGGTTTGGGGACCATAGTGCGCCGCTAAGAAAATATTGGCGTTTTTATCTTTGCTTAACACTTTATCAAACTCAACTTTTAACCAATCGAAGGATTCCTGAGCATAGGACGGTCCCACAACCGAATTAAGGTCAATGGCAAAAAAATGATAACCGCCTATTACACAGTGGCGAAGTCCCTTGGCGGTGTCATCCATATCGACGTCATACTTAAAGTATCTGTCATACGTACCATCGGCAGAAAACGCCTCTATAAAATCGGCAGTATGATTATTTTTAACACTGTCGTGGTTACCAAGCGAATAAAACAAAGCTATATTATCAGGCAACGAGTCTTTAACTACCTTTTTAAAGTTATCTCTTTCCGCCTTTGCTTGCTTTGGCTGATTTTCTTCTTTAGTACCGGGGTACTTCTCATCAGAAAAAACGTTGCCGAGAGAATTGGTACAGTTCACAAGGTCTCCCGCAATAAGCACTGCATCAAGTTTGCCGTTTTTAGCAAACTTTTGCAAAGTCTTGAATGTGGTGGTTGCCTTAACATAGCTACTATCGGCCATATAAGCACCGTCAACATGTATATCACTAACGGCACCAAATGAGAAAACTATATTATTTTCATTAAATACCGATGCTATTTTTTTATCGTCAGCCGACAAGGTGTTTCCGACCGGCGTTTTATTAGCGGATTGACCACCACTACTTGTTTGGTCGTCGCTACTTATTTGCCCATTGCTACTTGTTTGGTCGTCGCTACTTATTTGCCCATTGCTACTTGTTTGGTCATTGCCACCTGTTTGCTTCTTTCCGCATGCAGAAATAGAAAGCATCAAAGCAACCACCAATAAGAGTGATAAGATTTTTTTCATTTTTTGTCCTCCCGCATTTTATATTTTTTATGTGTTTGCTATGGTTATTTTACCTTCGATAGACTCACCTTGATTACTAAAGGTATCTAACGGTATAATCTTTACAGTATAATCGCCGGGCTCAAGCGGTACCAAGTGTAAATCAAATTTTGTCAACGAATCGGATTCGTTCTTATCGGCAAAGAAACGTGACGAAATACCAAACTTTTTATATTCTTTACCTGTTTTATTATCTGTAATCACAACCTTATAATAGTAAACGTAATCTTCACAAATTGCCGCATCAAAAGCCAAACGCAAATTATATTTGCTCTGCTCAAGCAATAAGGTAGTGCCTTTTTTGAAATACGGCTTTTTCACCTGTTGAGCACGTGCGGCCGTATATTTTAACTCGCGCTTACCATTTTTAAGGGCAGGAATCATCCAGTCGTCAGCACAAATAGTTTCGGTCATAAAGTTTAAACGGCGCACTCTAATATTACCATTTTTATCAATCTCTAGAAGCAAACCGCCATGATTCTGCTCAACATATCCCTTATTGATGTTAACGCAATCAAGACCCGGTGTTGTGTTTTGCAATAAGTAATAGCCTACCGAACCACAGTTGAGCGCTACGTAGCCCTCGTTAGACTGCATAATCGAAGTTTCTTTTTGAACAAAGTCATGGTCGTGACCACTCATAACTATTACCTGCGGATACTCCTTTAACAGTCCTTCAAAAGTATCTTTACCCTCAGGCTGATAGCCCTTTGAATACTCAGGGCTATAATGCGCCGCTAAAAATATATTTGTGTTTTTATCTTTTTCTATAATTTTATCAAACTCTGCCCTCAACCAATCATAAGTAGCCTGGGTATAGGGGTGGGACGACAACTCAATAGCAAAGAAATGTTGACCACCAATTATACAGTGGCGGAGCCCCTTTGCCGTTTTGTCCATATCTACGTCATATTGGAAATATCTTTTATATGTACCGCCCGCCGAAAAATCATCAATAAAGTCCTTTGTGTGACTAAAACTTACGCTGTCGTGATTGCCCAAAGCGTAAAACAACGCAACACTATCCGGCAAAGCATCTTTTACTGCTTTTTTAAAGTTTGCTCTTTCGGCTTTTGCCTGTTTCGGTTGGTTTTCTTCTCTTGTGCCAACGTATTTATCATCAGAATAAACGTTGCCGATAGAGTTGGTGCAGTTTACAAGGTCACCCGCTATAAGCACGGCGTCAAGTTTGCCCGACGTAGCTTTTTCTTGTAAAACCCTGTATGCCCTTGTCATCTTTTTATAGCTTGATTCCTCTGCATATGCGCCGTCAACATGGGTGTCACTAACGGCGCCAAAGGTGAAAACTATATTTTTTTCGTCAAATTTCGCCAACCATTTTTCTTCGGTTAGATCCTTTGGCCTTTCGATTGTTGTACCCTGCGGTTTTTCGCTTGTTGTACCCTGCGGTTCGCTTGAATCTTCCGGTGTTTCGACAACACTCGAATTGTTAACCGGTTTTTTATCATTCGTATCGGTACTGCCCTTATTACAGGCAACCAAAGTTGAAGACAAAGCCACTGTCAAGATAATTGCTATAAATTTTTTCATCATTAACCTCACTTACCTATCAAAGGATTGACAAATAATTTAAAAAACTATATAATTAATATATACTGATTTTTAAAATTTGTCTATACTTTTGAGGTGTTTTTATGAAAAAACTTATTTGTGTCTTAACAACTTTTCTTCTTTTGCTTGCAATAGCCTTTGTACCTGTAGAAGCAGCGGAGAGTTTCACTTGGTCAAAATTTGACAGTGGTTACGTTACAATCGTATTTGACGACGGCAGAGATTGTACTGCTACTCTAGCGCGCATTTTTACCGAAAAAAACATTCCTCTTTCATGCGCCATTACCGGCAAGTCGGTTGTTAATAGCAGCGCGTTAGTTTCTGTATTAAAGAAAATTCAAAACCACGGCGGTGAAATTCTCTCTCACACCTACAATCATGATCCCTTTGATCAAGACTCAACACTTGAAGAAATCGAAAAAGAATTTTCAATGTCATACACCGCACTTACAAACGTCGGTTTTGTTGTAAACGGTATTATTGAAGCAGGCGCCGGCGGCAGCGAGAAGTCTGTTAATTATGACCTCGTTGAACAGGCAGTAAAAAAGTATTATAAATACTCTGATTGCTATGGCACGTCGCTTCAATACAATTCGGTAAGAACGTATATGGCCGGTCAAACCTTATCGCAACTTAAAGCTAAAGTTACACGCGCCGCCCAAAGAAAAGAATGGTTAATTTTATTTGCTCACGATTTTAGTGAGATTTCACAAAGCGACCTTGAAGCGTTGTTAGACCACATAAACGAGACCGATGGTGTAAAAGGCGTTACATATAAATATATGTATGAAAATTTTGGCAACTACCCAACAAAGCAAGATTTTGGCAAAACATATTATACCGTAAGTTACACCGATAAAAAGGGTACCGTTATTGAAGAAAAGGTTGTTGCTGCCGGAAGTTACGTTAGCAGTAAACCCTCAAAAATTCCCGAGGGTACCACTTGGTCCAACACCGAAGTTATTGTTGAGGATAATATGATAATATCCGCACTTAAAGGCGAAGTAACAAGTACACCTAGCACAAGCAATCCGTCCTCAAGCAACCCAACTTCAAGCAACCCAACTTCAAGCAACCCGACTTCAAGCAACCCAACTTCAAACAATCCGTCCGCCAGCACCCCGACTACAAATCAACCATCTGACGAGCCGCAAGACAACGCAAATAACGATGAGGCAAAAGACCCCGTTAATTTATGGATAGTTATTGGTATAGCCGGTGTTGCGCTTGTTGTGCTAATTATAGTAATAATAGTTGTTTGCTGCAAGAACAAAAAGATAAAATAACATTAAACAAATAAACTTCAAACTAGCCAAGTTTTAAACGCTTGGCTAGTTTTTTACATATCATAAATAATTTTGTTGTGCTATAGTTTTTGAGATAGTAAAAAGGGTGTGTAGAAAAACCTCTACACACCCTTTTAGTTTTATTATTCCTTACTGTTGGCCTATACAAATTGCACCTATTGCAAAATATCCGGGGCCATTATACTTAATTGTTACAACGTGTTTGCCTGGCGCCAAATTGTCAAACACCAAACGTTCAACCTCATTGGTCGCATCCTTTTCGTGTAAGCGCACCGTTGTTTTGCCGTCAATTGTCAAATCAACGTTTGCATTACGACGAATGTCAGCCAGCATGCCAAAGGTATTACCCTCAAATTTGAAGGTTAACGTAGAACCTGCGCCTTCAGGGGCAAGTCCTTGTGTAAATCCTACATAGCTAATATGTCCTGATGCTTTTTTTAACTTCCATCCGCCTTCAAACTCAATTTTGTCTGCCGTTAAGGTCTGAGTCTTATGTATACCATTTGACACATAATCTTCGCTTGGCAATTTATGATTTTCAACAGAATTGGCATTGTTAGGCAAAAGAACTTTAAGTTCCTCAATCACCCTGTCTGCATAAACCTTATGGCCGTTATTATTGGGGTGAACGATATCACCTACATAATAATCCCAACTGTTGCCGGTCTTTTTCATTTCCTGATTAAGTGCCTCGCCAACGTCAATGGTGGGTATACCATAAAAATCAGCAACTTTTTTATGCGCCGTATATGTTTTAAATTGAGTGCCAAGACGACTCTTATCGGTTGTGAGAACAATAACGATATCGGTTTCGGGAAACTCTTTTCTAACTTTTCGAATAATGCCCTCAACCAAAGCAGCACTCTGCTCCAAAGTAAACCCTTGATAAAGGTCATTTGTCGCAAGCTCAATAAACATAAGGTCGGGCTTAGACGCAATAGCATCTCTGTCAGCTCTGAAAAGGCCCAAAAAAGTGCCTTGACCACTGATAGATTTATTTGTTACATTAATTGTTGCATCAGGATAGGTGTCCTTAAGCCATTGAGCAGTGCGTTGGCTCCAACTACCGCTATTTGACGAGCCCTGTCCTACCGTTATAGAACCACCGTAATATAAAACATTAAGTTCTTTTTTCTTAGTTAATTTATATTGTGTGTTATTAAGGTTGCGTTTTGCCAATGGTTTTGCGGAAGAAAATGTACGTTCCTTCGCGTATACGTCTTTTGCGACACCCGTAAGGCCATCTGTAGAAGATGTGCCCGAAGAATTTGTTTCCTGGTTGGAGCTTCCCACGTTGCTTCCTATGTTATTTTGTTCACTGCTAACGTTACTGTTGTTGCTACTATTATTGTCCTTACCACTATTGTTGCCACCGTTGTTATTACCTTCGGTACCACCACAAGCACAAAGTGTTACAATAAATACCATTGCTAAAATTAATGCTACTACCTTTTTCATTTTTTCTCTCCTTTTAGCCTATAAAGACTGCATATACGTAAAATCTGGCAGTGCCCGTATATTCTAATTCTATCTTATGTTTTCCCGCTGCTAAATTATCAAAAATAAGTTTTTCGTTTGCGCCCTCTTCGTCGGCTTTAACAAAAATTTTCTTGTCCTTGCCGTCGATTGTTGCAGTTACCGTATTACCCTTTTCGGTTTTCATAAACAAGCCGAACGAATTACCCTCAAACTCTATAGTAATCTTGGCACCGCTTTTAGTGGGTCTAAACAACATCGGGAAACTATGGAACTTGCGCTTTCCGGTTTCCCAACCTTCACTCATTTGAATTTTATCGGCGGTGAGAATCTTGTAATTCATATTTATGCCGCCAATAACATAGTCTTCTTTGGGCATGGTGTGGTTATTAAGTGCTTTGCCTTCAACTGCCAACAACTTTTTAAGGCCTTCTATAACGGTGTTTGTATACACCTCATAGCCTTTGTTAGTGGGGTGTGAATAGTCGGTAAAATAATCTTCCCAAGTTCCCTTACCCTCTTTTACGGCTTTAGCAAGATCAGCACCTAAATCAAAACAAGGTATACCATAATGATCGGCCACTGCCTTATGTGCGTCTGCGTTTTCAAATTGCTTGCCCATTTTACCCTTATCGGTAATGAGTAGCACAATTATATCGGTTTGTGGGAATTGCTTATTCATCCTTTTAATAAGCATTTCTAAATAGTATGCACTCTGTGAATAATCAAAATCTTCATATGCATCATTTACTGCAAACTCTATAAACATAAGGTCTGGTGCATATGGAATAGCATCCAACTCAGCGCGAATATTACCGTAATAAACGCCGGTGCCGCCGATAGCTGAATTGGTACAGGTGATTTGGGCATCAGGGTAGGTTGATTTTAACCACTCCTCTGACAGTTTTGCCCAAGAATTGCCACCTGTACTACCCACGCCAACGGTTACCGAACCGCCGTAATACAAAACGTTGAGTTTTTTATTGTTTTTCAATTTATATACGGTATTGTCAAGTGTTCTTTTTTGTGCAACTGCATTTTTAGAGAATTTACGCGCACCTGCAAATACCTTGTCGGCATATTTATTAGTCTCGTCAGATGGTTGACTCGTAGTTGGAGTGCTGGCGGACGGATTGCTTGTGGATGTATTATTTGAAGAGGAATCGTTTGAAGACGGATTGCTTGTGCTAGGTGTTGATGCATTGTTGCTTCCACCCGGTGTTTTGCCGCCTTTACAAGCACAAATAGCAAAGCACATACATAAGATTAATAAAGCACTTATAATCTTTTTCATCATTTCTCCCTTTAACCTATAAAGAATGCATAAATATTAACATCGCCGGAACTCACACACTCAATTTCAACCTTGTGCTTTCCCTTGATTAAATTGTCAAAAACCAATCTCTCGTGTTCGCCCTCGTCGTCCGGTTTAATGAAAATTTTTCTTTCTTTGCCGTCGATTGTTGCAACCACAGTGTTGCCCTTTGTCGTTGTTAAATACATACCAAACGAAGTGCCCTCAAATTCTATCGTGATTTTTGAGCCTTGCTTTTTGGGGCTTATACACGTAGTATAACTCTTACAATTGCTATTCTCAAGTTTCCACCCGTCATTAAGTTTTACTTTATCGGCGGTTACTGTTTTGCAATCCATATTTATGCCGCCAACAATATAACTCTCTACGGGCATTACGTGGTTCTTTAGCGCTTTAGCATCAATTGCCAACAGGGTTTTAAGTTTTTCCGTAATAAAATTAGCATACATTTCATAACCTTTATCGTTGGGATGCACGTAATCCGACAAATAATCTTCCCACTTGCCGGCACCTGAGTTAACCAATTTAGCAAGCTCGGCTCCCAAATCTATACACGGTATGCCGTAATGCTCCGCAACCGCTTTATGTGCTGCATTATTTTCAAATCTTTCGCCAACTTTACCCTTATCAGTAATGAGTAGCACAATTATATCGGTTTGTGGGAATTTTGTATTAACTTTTTTAATAAGCATCTCTAAATAGTATGCACTTTGTGCATAATAGAGGTCCTCGTAGGAATCATTAACTGCAAACTCTATAAACATAAGATCCGGTGCGTAGGGGATAACATCTAAATCAGCACGGAAGTTGCCAAAATATACGCAAGAACCGCTAACTGCTTTATTAGTGCAGTTGATTTTGGCATCAGGATAGGTCTTTTTCAACCAGTTTTCAGTCCTGCTTGCCCAAGAATTACCCGCTGTACCGCCAACGCCGGCAGTTACCGAACCACCGTAATACAAAACATTGAGTTTTTTATCGTTTTTCAATTTATAAGCGGTATTATTGAGGGTTCTCTTTTGTGATACAGCTTTTGTTGAAAATTTGCGTGCCGGCGCAAAAGCTGTTACGTTTCCTCTGTCAGGTTCAGAAGGTTTAGAACTTTCTTCTACCTTGCTGCTGGATTCCGGTTGCTCCTTTTCTTCAGAACTCTGCCCTACACTGCTATTAGGTGTTGACACATTATTGTTTTCACTCGGTGTTTCGCCGCCTTTGCAAGCACAAATGCCAAAGCAGATACATAAAATCATTAATATGCTAATAATCTTTTTCATAAACAACCTCCTCCCATTATTAGAATAATACCATACATTATATTTTTTTTCAATAAAAAAACTCTGTGAATTTTCACAGAGTCGAATTAACATATTCATTTTTTCGCACCCTAAAAACTGAACAAAGGATAAAACGCAAGGAGAATCGAAGAAATGTAGGTCAAGCCCTCGGTCTATTAGTACTGCCAAGCACAGACGTCACCGCCTTTACACACGCAGCCTATCAACCCGGTAGTCTACCGGGGACCTTACTAGCTTATGCTATGGGATATCTAATCTTGAGGTTGGCTCCACGCTTAGATGCTTTCAGCGTTTATCCAATCCGCACGTAGCTGCCCAGCTATGCCCTTGGCAGAACAACTGGTGCACCAGAGGTGCGTCCATCCCGGTCCTCTCGTACTAGGGACAGCTCCTCTCAAATATCCTACGCCCACGACAGATAGGGACCGAACTGTCTCACGACGTTCTGAACC
>JAEIGA010008541.1_pt1 | contig 15536 bp, 3 predicted proteins | sample 9270691 | NCBI WGS metagenome assembly JAEIGA01 (sample SAMN17057246, study PRJNA624740) | gut metagenome | biome: biome; isolation source: fecal sample | host: Bos grunniens | place: China: Xizang | collected 2019
TAATCAGATAATTTGTTTCTCATAAAATTAAGAACATCTTGTGTGAATTTTTGACCTTCAACAGTAGTTAAATCTTTCTTTAACCATTTAGCATTTAAGCAAGCTTCATTCATACCAACTAATCCGATAGTAGAGAAGTGGTTATCAAATGATCCAAGATAACGAAGAGTATATGGATATAAACCTAAATGAAGAAGTTTAGTAATAATATTACGTTTAATTTTTAAACTTCTTGCAGAGATGTTCATTAATCTTTCTAAGTTTTGATAGAATTCTGCTTCAGTTTCTGATGTATATGCAATACGTGGCATGTTGATAGTAACAACACCTACAGAACCAGTTGATTCACCAGAGCCAAAGAACCCTCCTGATTTTTTTCTTAATTCTCTTAAATCTAATCTTAAGCGACAACACATACTTCTTACATCACTAGGTTCCATATCTGAATTAATATAATTTGAGAAGTATGGAGTACCATATTTTGCTGTCATCTCAAATAATAATTTATTATTTTCAGTTTCAGACCAGTCGAAATCCTTAGTAATTGAATAAGTTGGAATTGGATATTGGAATCCTCTACCATTTGCATCCCCTTCAATCATGATTTCAATAAATGCTTTGTTGATCATAGCCATTTCTTTCACACAATCTTTGTATTTGAAATCCATTTCTTTTCCGCCAACGATTGCATTAAGTTCAGCCATATCATTTGGAACTACCCAGTCTAATGTAATGTTTGTAAATGGAGCTTGAGTTCCCCATCTGCTAGGAGTATTAACCCCGTAAATAAATGATTGAATACATTGTTTTGTTTCTTTATATGTTAAGTTATCTACTTTAACAAATGGTGCTAAATATGTATCAAAAGAAGAGAAAGCTTGAGCACCCGCCCATTCGTTTTGCATGATACCTAAGAAGTTAGTCATTTGATTACATAAAGTTGATAAATGTCTTGCTGGAGAAGAAGTGATTTTCCCAAGAACTCCGCCTAATCCTTCTTGAATTAATTGTTTTAATGACCAACCAGCACAATAGCCAGACAACATTGATAAGTCATGAATATGAATATCAGCTTCACGATGAGCTTTTTCAATTTCTTGATCATATATTTCCGATAACCAGTAATTTGCAGTTACAGCACCAGAGTTAGATAGAATTAACCCACCAACTGAATAAGTTACTGTTGAATTTTCTTTTACTCTCCAGTCATTAATTTTTAAATAATTATTGATAGTATCTTTGTAGTCAAGGAAAGTAGTACTCATGTTTCTGATGTTTTCATGTTGTTTACGATATAAGATATAACTCTTTGCAACATCAACATAACTTGTTTGAATTAATACAACTTCTACTGTATCTTGAATATCTTCTACAGAAATAACTCCATCTACAATTTTATCATTAAATGCTGCTGTTACTTTTAAAGATAATAACTCGATTATATCTTTATTGTAATTTTTGTTTACAGATTCAAATGCTTTAGTTATAGCATTTTCAATCTTTGTGATGTCAAACTCAACAACGCTACCATCACGTTTTTTTACTTGAATCATAGTTCTTTCCTCCACCTTAAATTTTTCTTAATTTTTCTAAAACCTCTATTTTTAGAGAGTATATTTATTATACTAAATTCGATAAAAAAAATCAAAAGAAATATTAATGAAAAAAATGACTTTTATTTTTCATAAAAGCCATTTTAGAATAATTCTAAAAAATCAAATACTATTCTAAGTTCATTCTAAATTTTAATATTATTCCTTAGAATCACCAGGAATTCCTGGATTTGTTAATTTTTTATAATCTAAAATCGTATTTAATGTTTTTTCATTCATTAGTTTACGATTTATAATAATATCTCTAATTGTAGAGTTAGTATTTAAAGCTTCTTCAACAATATCACATGAAACATCATAACCTAATATTGGTGAAAGAGCAGTAATAATACTTGTGCTTTCATCAACATTTTTTAAACAAGCTAAAGTATTTACTTTAATACCACTAATTGCTAATTCATTAAATGCTCTTATTGCATGTCTAGTATTTGTAAGTTCTTCAAACATACTCATTATAATTACTGGAAGAAATGCATTTAATTCTAATTGGCCAGCTTCAACTGCGTTAGTGATTGTCACATCTAACCCCATTACATAGAATGCAACTTGGTTTACTACTTCTGGAACAACTGGATTAAACTTTCCAGGTATGATAGAAGAACCTTGTTGAACGCGTGGAAGTATTAATTCTTGGATATGACTTGATGCCATAAATCGAATATCACTAGCCATTTTAGATAAATTTAGAGCAAGGGTTTTTATCATTGAAGACGCAATAGCAAAGCAATCTAGATTTGATGTAGCTTCAACTAAGTCTTTTGCTTGAGTTAACTCTTCACCTGAGAATTTATTTAAATGTGTGATAACTTTTTTAATGTATTTTGGACTTGCATTAATACCTGTACCTATAGCAGTTGCACCCATATTTACAACACTTAGTGCTTCAATTGCAAGATCAATTCTTTTTAAGTCTCTACTAAGTGAACTTGAATAGCCTTTGAATTGTTGACCTATAGTCATAGGTACTGCTTCTTGTAAATGAGTTCTACCCATTTTAATTACATCACTAAATTCATTTGCTTTATCGTTTAAGACATTAACTAGTTTCTTAAGTTCAACTTGCAATTTTTTTAGTTGTTTAATAACAGCAATTTTACCAGCGGTTTGGATAACATCGTTTGTAGATTGGCATTTATTAACATGTTCAATTGGATGAACAAACTCATATGTGCCTTTTTTACCACCTAATATTTCATTTGCTCTATTTGCTATTACTTCATTAGCATTCATATTAATACTAGTACCTGCTCCACCTTGAATTAAGTCAGTAATAAATTGTCCATGAAGTTTACCATTTAATATTTCATCACATGCAAGCATAATAGCTTTTGAAACATTAGGAGCAATTAGATCATCATCTGCATTAGCTTTTGCAGCAGATTTTTTAACAATCGCAAGACTTTTAATCATTTGTCTTGGAATACCACGTTTAGTTATATCAAAATTATTTTTTGATCTAAGGGTATTAATTCCATAGTATGCTTCTGCAGGGATTTTAATTTCACCAATAGAATCTTTTTCTGTACGATATCTCATATATAACTCCTTCGAACGTGTGTTTATGTATAATACAAAACTATGTTCTAAAAAATTTTAATCACTATGTTATGATACCACAAATTTTAAAAAAATAAATAAAAAGTGGCAAAAAATTTTTTTGGTGCATAAAATAGAATGATTAATGAGGTGACAAATTGAAATTACAAATAGATAATACAGATAAAATAATTGGTACAATTAATATCAGTGGTTCTAAAAATGCGAGCTTACCAATGCTTGCAGTAAGTATCTTAACAAAAAAAGAAATTATACTACATAATGTTCCTAATATTTTAGATATTGAATATATGATTAATTTATTAAGATCAATTGGAGTAAAAATTAGATTTAATAAAGAAACAAATATATTGATAATGAAAAAGAGGAAACTAAAATCAAATATTAAAAGTGAATATCTAGATAAAATTAGAGCGTCTTATTATTTAATGGGAAGTTTATTTTCGAAAAAAAGAAAAATTAAAACAAATTTCCCAGGAGGTTGCAATTTTGAAAAAAGACCAATAGATTATCATTTAGATGCATTTAGAACAATGGGTGCAAAAGTTTATTCAAAAAATAATCAAATAATTATTAAAAGAAATAAAAAACTTTGTTCATCTATAAAACTTCCAACTAAATCAGTTGGTGCGACAATTAATATTCTTTTAGCAAGTGTATTAACTAATGGAATAACTGAAATAATAAATCCTTCATTAGAACCTGAAGTGAAAGAATTAATTAATTTATTAAATCAAATGGGTGGATCTATTGCAATAAATAAAGATAATATTATAATTACTGGTGTAAAAAAACTTCACGGAATAACATATAAAGTAATGCCTGATAGAATAGAAGCAGGCAGTTACTTATTTCTTGCTGCAAGTGCTAAACAAAGTAATGTCCTAATTAATAACATAAATGTTAACCATTTAAAAGAAGTCATTAAAATGATAACTTTATCTGGAGTTGATATTTTAATAAAAGAAAATTCAATAAGAGTTTTAAAAAACTCTGCAATGAAGAATATGAATATCGTTGCTGATGATTATCCTGCCTTTCCTACTGATTTACAACAAATTGCAACAGCCGCTTTACTTTGTGCAAATAACACGTCAACTGTAAAAGATAATATTTATAAAAATCGTTTCACAGAAGTAAAAGAACTTCAAAAAATGAATGCAAATATTGAAAAAGAAGATAATAAAATCATTATCTATCCATCAACTTTAATTGGTACAACTGTTTATGCACAAGACTTAAGAGCTGGTTTTTCTTTAATAGTTGCAGCAGTAAATGCAAATAGTTATACGACAATAGAAAATGCTGAAGTAATATTTAGAGGTTATGAACATTTAATAGAAAAATTAAAGAATATCAATATAAATGCAAAAATAATTAAATAAAACATTGTAAAAATACACTAAAAAATGTTATAATATAAGAGAGTAAAGGAGAAAGTATATGGATAATTATTTTATGATATTAGATATATTTCTTGTGGCAGTTTTATTTTTATTTTTGATAATAACATTAATTAGAGGTTTTAAAAAATCACTTATTAGATTTTTATCTTTATTAGCTGCAAGTATATTGTTGTTTGTTTTTATTAATCCAGTTACTAATAGAATAAAAGATGTTGAATTTGATTTATCGATTATTGAAAAAGTAGTTGATTTACCAGATGATTTGACTGAAGAAAAACAGTCTGTATCTTCTCTTGTAAATTATGGTGTATCTGAACTTTTATTTGATGGTAGTAATGAAATGAAAGAAGATTCTAAAACTGCTTCTTTAATACTTTCTATAAGCAGTATGGTTGTTAAAATTATTATATATACATCAGGGCTTGGTGTAGTTTGGTTTTTACAATTTTTATTTAGAATAATTTTCAGACTAATATTAGGTAAGAAAAAATGGCCTAAGCCATTACTTAGTATGTCTATTGGGGTACTTCATTATTTATTATTATTTATTTTAGTGTTCTTACCAATTCTAGGTACTGCATCTTTAGCTTCTCAAATAATAATTGATATTGAAGAAGTTACTTGTGAAATGGATGAAAAACCTGTTGATCTAAGTGGTATCATGCCATATGTTGAACAATATGAAAATACTATTACAAAAAAAGTAGTTATGAAAACTGCTACACGCCTTCTTTGTAAAAATAAAGATATTTCTATTGATGCACAATATGTGGGAAAAGCTTTATCATTTTCAACTGATGATACAAAAGTTAAATTTATTGATGAATATATTTTAATTAGAAATGCTATTCCTTCTATTATGGAAATAATAGATGTAGCTGGTGAAATTAAACAAACAGAATCAAATAAAGTTGATTTATCTAAACTAAGTGACGAAGACATTGAAAATATTTCAAATATTTTTAAAAACTCACAACTAATTAGAGCACTTATTCCTGTTGCATTAGAAATATCAATTAATAAATTTGAAGAAGAAACTAGTGATTATACTGAAATACTAAAAGCTTTTGAAGAACTAAACTGGGATGTTGAACTTAATGCTTTAGCAAATTTAATCGATGTTTTTAAAGATTATAATAATATTGAAATTTCTACAAATGATTTTAATTCTATTATTACATCAAATGGTGTGATAAACTTAGTTGAAGCATTTTCAAATAAAGCATTTGAACTTGGAATTATCACAGATGTTATGCTACCGATGATTATCTTATCTATAGAAGAAGAAAATATTAATGGTGAATTAGGTGAATATGATATTGACTTTACAGTATTTAAAACTATTGATTGGAAAACGGAAGGACCTGTTTTAATATCATCTATATTAAATATATATCGTTCATATTTGACTTTAAACTATACAGAAAGCGATATTAAAGTTTTATTACAAAATGAGTTATTATCTAATTTTATTGAAACATTATTTGATGAACTGAATGAGACTACTATTGTAACTGAAAAAGTTTTACCAATTGTAATGCAAATAGTTGTATCAAAACTTATGGAAAATGAAGCTTTCTCAGATTTAGAAATTAATTTAGAAGAGTTTAAAGAAATTAAGTGGAATGAAAATTTATCATCTATCAAAGAAGTATTACTTTCTTTTGTAACTGCATATCAAGAATTAAAAATTGATCCTGATAACTTTAAAGAAGTATTTGAAAATTCAAATATTCAAAATTATATTACAGATTTAACTGATGCTGTTTTAGAGTGTAATATTATAACAGAATATTTCTTAGATATTATAATGAATAAACTAATAGATAAACTAGCTGAGTCAGAATCATTAAAAGATTTTGATATTAATATTGAAGAAGTTAAGAAATTAGATTGGGAAGAAGAATTAAAAACATTTAGTGATGCATTTGTAGTATTAATTAATATTTATCAAGAATCAAATTTTGAAAAAGATGAATGGACATTAATAATTGATGATCCTAAATTTAACGATTATTTAACTAATGCTGTTGATGCTTTGATGAAATCAAGATTATTTAAAGAATACATACTTCCTGCTTTTGCTAATAAAATAAATTCATATATTGATAATAATGAATTTAGTGTCGATATGTCGTTTGTTAAAGATTTAATTACAGAAGAATCTATTGTTGAATTATTAAATAATGATATTGATAAGATTGTTATTATTTTACGTGATTTAAAAGCAATTAATGTTTTTGAAGGAGATTCTCTATTTGATTTTAAAGATCAAGTTTGTAAAGAAAAGTTTATTGAAGTTATAAAGACAGTATTTAATTTATCAATTATAAATAATAAAGAAGAACAAATATTTAGAAGTTTAATTAATATCGTTAATTTTGAATCAATTTTAGAGTCATTTAATATAACACTTAAATATGAAAATGTAACAAATTGGAAAGAAGAAATTAATGTTATATGTGAAATAATTGATGGAATGTTAAATGTTGCAGGAGACATTAATGACTTTGATATTAACACTTTATTACAACAAGAAAAATCTGAAGAAAGTAAGCAAGCTATAGCTTTACTTATTGAAGATATTGGTAGAAGTAATCTTATGAAAGATTCTATATATTATATTATTGAATCAGCAATTAGTAATGTATCTAGTGACTATGAAATTACATTTAGTGAAGATTCAAAATACTACATTGAAAATGTATCAGGATGGAAAGAAGAAACACTACATTTACTAAATTTAATAGATAGAATAAAAGTTATTTCAATGGATGAAAATTATAAAGATTTAGATGCTTTAGAAATTAGAGATATCATGCTTTATTGTTCAGAATGTGAAATCACTACTATTCTTTTTGGTACAGTTTTAAATTCTATTTTCAGTGGTGTAATTGAACATGATTTCACTAAAAAAGAAGTGATGAAACAAGATGCAGATGTAATTTATAACACAATAAAATTAGCTAATATGGTACAACAACCTACATTTGATTTAAATGATGAAGCCTCTGCGAAAGACCTTGTTGATACTATTTCAAACCTTGCTCAAAACGAACAATCTATTGAATTAACTAACCAATTATTATCTAATATTGTTGATGAAAATAAAGAATTTGACTACACTAAGGATGATATAAAAGATGCTGCAGAAGTTATAAATGACATCATTGATGTTTATCAAAATAGTGAAAATCAAGATGAGTTTGATCTAGAAAATTTACCTGAAGAAGAACTTGAAAAACTTGAAAATTCAGAACTTGGAAAGTTAATTTTAGAGCTTTTTTTTGGTAAATAAATAATATAATTTAATAAATTTTGAATATAATTAAAGGAGTAATTTTCTAATAATTACTCCTTTAATTTTTTTGCAAAAATTTCCTAGAAAACAATACCTTTAAAATGACAAATAAATACTGCTAGAAAAAAATGTCGAATAATATAATAATAAAATACGCGCGGAGAGGTGTAAGTGCTTGCAAAAAATCACTTTTTTTGGTAGAATAAGAAAGTAAAGTCATGAAAAAGAGGTGAATTACAATGATGGATTTTAATCTAATATTGTTAATAGTAGGGTTGGGATTCCTTCTACTATTCGCAATATGCGTATTATTTGGTTGTTTCGCTGGTCTTAAGAAAGAACTAAATTGCGCTGCCGTTACTTTTGTAGTCTTATTATTGGCTATTTTAGTATTCGGTGATTCTTCAATTATTTTGAACTTTAGTGGCTCAATATTGAAGAATATCCTTCCAGGTATGTTTCCAGAATCTGCTGAAACAATTTGGGATTGCATTGTAGGATTTATTCAAACAATGTTGCCAAATGGTGGAAGCATATTTGCTGAAGGTACAAAATCATATGCCTTTTTATACAGTGTTGTTAGCGGTGTAACACGTTGTGTTATGCTTGTTTTAGGCACAATCATTACTTTTATTTTTGTAATGATAGGAAATGCAGGTTACAGATTTGTAACTACTGTTATTTCTTTAACAAGAGCTAGAAAACGTCGCAAAGCTGGTATTGTGGAAGAAACTCAAGAACCAGATCAACTAATTTCCGACAATATTTTAGTTGCTGAAGCTGACAACGGTGAAACAGAAGGAACAGCAATTATCACAAGTAAGAATCTTGTGAAGAAAGCAAACTCTAAACGTCGCGCTTGGGGCGGATTACTTGGAGGCTTAAAATTTGCTATTTTTGTTATGTTCTTATTTGTTCCTGTATCAGGCATTTTCTCAGTTTTAGATTCAATTTCTCCTGAAACTGTAGAATTTTTAAATGAGACACTAACAGGTGGCCAACAACAAACTGCCGGAAGTGACACTATCGTAGATGTAGTTATCGATGTTAAAGATGCATACTATGAAAGTGCAATCGGTCAAGTCGTTGAAGGTTCTCAATTCTTCTTTGGTGAATCATTTAGTACTTCTATTTTCGATAATATCTTCAAAATTGAAGTGGAAAACGAAACTATCGCTTTACGTGAAGAAATTATCGTGTTCATTGATACATTCGATGGATTAGAAGGAAACCTTGATCTTGCTAAATTAGAACAACATCAAGTGGAAGCTGCTTTAGACGCTCTAAAAGACTCTAAATTAATTCCAGCTATTATGCCTGTTGTGCTTGAAGTTGCATACTATTTCCCAATTAACGAAAATGGAGCAATTTCAATTTTAGGTGATAGTGAAACACTAGGTGATTTACTATTTAAATCTACACAACAAGCTACATTCCTACAATTACGTCAATTGAATTGGGATGCTGAAATTGAAATTTTATTAGACACAGTTAAAGAAGCATTCAAGCTTGGTTTCTTAAATGAAGACTTCAACGTACTTACAATGGACGTTGAAGTCTTAAGTGCTACTATGGCTAAGTTAAGTGAATCGCAATTTATATGCAATATGTTAAATATTGGCATCGTAACAGCTCTAAATCTTGATGTTGTTACTGATTTAATTGGAACAGTTCCAAGCCCTGATATGTCTCAAATGGACTGGGGTCAAGAATTCCAAACAATTGTTGATATGTATGCTGAATTCCAAAAACTTGGAATTACTTCACTTGACAACCTAGATGTAAATCAATTAGTTTCTGATATTTTAAATAACGAAGACCAATTTGATGTTATTGCTAATATCTTAACTAAAGTATTTGAATTACAATTATTAAACGAAATCGTATTTGATGTTGCATTTACATATGTTTCAAATATTGATTTAGTTAAAGATGCTGGAACAGATGTTGCACAAAAAGTTAAAGATCTAGCTAAAATTGATTGGGCTAGTGATGTAGAAATTTATCTAGAAGCTGTTAAAAATGCTTTACCATTATTAGACTTTAGTAATGGTTTAGTTCCAGATGTTGATGTATTCAACATGGATGCAGATATTCTAGAATTAGTTGTACATACTTTATTCGCAACAGATTCTTTAGAAAGCATTCTTGATATTGGAGCTAATATTGCTCTTTCATTACCAGCTGTTTCTGGTTTATTCGGTGGTGAAGAACTTGAAATTAATACTGCAAAAATTAACTGGTACAAAGACTTTACACAACTAGTTAATATTTACAGATCATTCCAAGGTCTTGGCATTGAATCAATGGAACAAATCCAAGAAGGATTAATGGACGTTGTAGGTTCTATTTTTGGTGAAGATGAAAAAGCTGCTAGCTTAGAATTAATGCTACATCAACTTGTTGATTTAACATTATTTGACAACCTTGCTATTCCTGCTGCTAATGTTATTGTTAATGGAATTATTTCAGAAAAAATGCCTGAATTTGCTGGCATTATTGACTTAACTGATCTTAACAAAGAAGAATGGAAAAATGACTTTAGTGCAATTGTAGGTATTGGCAAAAACGCTTATGAAATTTGTGGATTTAATTTTGATTTAGCTGCTATTAAATTCGAATTAATCGGTCAAGAACCTGGCTTAGAAATTTTAGATTATTTATTCACTCTTAACTTATTAGGCGATAATGATACTAAAAACGAATTATTAAAAGCTGCATTAACTAAATTTGATTTAATCGACAAAGAACATATCGATGCAATTGAATTTGATAAGATTGTTTGGGTAAGCGATAATGGTTACTCAGAATTAAATAGTTTCAAAGAACTATTCACTGTTATTGGTTTAATGACTGGTCTTGATGGTTTAGATTTAAGTACATTTGATATTGATATTAATGTTTTACTTGATCAAGATTTAACATATGAATACATTATCGATGCATTAGATGCATTAGCTGATTCTAATTTAGTAATTGAATTAATCCCAGGTTTACTTGACAAATATGTTCAACCATTAATTAAAGATTTTGATGATGAAGATGGTACTATTGGTGATATCATTGGTGGCGTTGAATCTGATGAATTATTTGTTGAACTTCAAAAATTAGTTGACGTTGTAAAAGCTGTTATCGATCTTAATGTACTTGCTATGGCTGATGAAGGTCTTCAAGCAATTGATTTCGCTAATACTGATGCGATGAGAACTATTATAAATGGTATCTTTGATTGTGGTTTAATCGAAGGGTATGAAGGTAGAATTGTACGGATTTTATTAAAACTTTCAGGATTATTTGAAGATCTTGAAAGAGGTGTATTTGATAATGTTGATTTCGATAGAGAACAAGATTTATTAATCAAAGTTATTGATGAATTAGAAGTAGTATTCCAAAATGAAAACTTCTTATCATTTGATGAAAATGGTGATATTCAACTAGATAAAGAATATTATACTCAAGAAGAAACTTTAAATGCATTATTAGCTGCTCTTAAAGCATTATTTGGTACATATACTCCAAATTCAACTGAAAGAGGTTCTGAATTAATTGAAATCCTTCTAATGGAAGGTTATAAGAAATATGTAAAAGATTTAATTCCTGCTGAATTCCTAGAATTAATCGAAATCTTAAATATTGAAGGATTAGAACCAAGCGTATTAACTGGCGATGTAGCAAAAGTACTTTATGTTGCTGAAGTTTTAGTTGAAATGAAAGTTCAATCATTCCTTCTTGAAAAAGATTATGATTTCACTGATGCTTTAGACGGATTAAATGAAGTTGTTAATACTTTATTCCATCTTAACTTATTCAAAGGTGTAAAAGAAGAAGTAATGGCATGGACATTAAATTATGTTCAAACTACTGCGGAATTAGACCTTTATGAATTTACTGCTGAAGATTTCACATCAATCGATGGTAATTTAGAACTTGAAAATATTTCTACTTTATTATCTGATATTGTTGAATTCTGTGTAGAAAACAATATTTCATCAGTAAGTAAAATTACTGAATTTATTGAAAATCAAGGATTCTTAGAAGATGACTTTATTACTGACGAAAATGCTAATAGAGTATTTACAATTATTGAAGACATCTTTGCATTACAAACAGTAGAAGCATTACTTCCATTTGGTTTACAGTTTGCTTTAAAACTTGCAAAAGACAATGATATTGATGTTACATTCTTAGGCGAAGATATGACTGGTGAATTACTAGTTGAAGACTTAATGTCTGTTGTTGACATCCTTAAAATTGTTGTTAATGATCTTCATATCATTGATTACAAGAATGCTGATTGGGAAGGAGACTTACCAACTGCTGAACCTATTCTTGACATTTTAAATATTTTAGTAGATCTTAACCTAATCAAAGGAAGAAAAACTCAATTATTTGAAACTTTAGCTAATAAATTCCTTGCTGATGTTGAAATTATTGATGTTGAAGATTTCGATTTTACAAATTATGATTTCGATGCTGATTGGGCTTTAATCAATGAATTAATTGAAACTATTTTCGAATTATTACCTGCAAACGACTTCAATACAATTGGAGATATTAAAGCAGTTATTAATGGTGAAAAAGAAATAGGATTAGAATTAGTTAATAATGACAATCTTGAAATTATTTCTGAAATTATTACAATTATTTCTAATATTGACCTTGTACAACAAGCTCTTGTAAGTGTTCTTTCTAATATTAATAACTTAGAAGCTATTTCTGAAATTGGTGATTTTAGTGCTTTATCTAAACTTAACAAATCAGATTTATCTAAAGATTTTAAAGCTATTGCTGCAATTATTGATCAAGTAGTTGAAGCTAACTTTGTTGAATTCTTAGAAACTGAAAATCTTGATCCAATTAACTTTGAAGCTATAGCTACTATTGTAGAGACATTAGCTGGTCTTAATATTTTAAGAAAATGCGGTCAAGAAATTTTACCAGAAGTTCTTAACTATGTACTTGGAACACTAGAATTAGGTATTGATTATACATTTACTGAAGAAGACTTTGCAGAAGTTAATTCTGATGAAGTTACTTTATATGGCGATATTATTAGACAAATTGGAACAATTTTAGGTGACTTTGATTTATATTCTGTTGAAGATATTAAAGACTTCGCTGAAAGTTTCGCTACTCTTGATGTTATGGAATTTGTTAAATCAATTGAAGATGAAGTTTATACTGATATTGAAACATTATTTACTTTAATCTTTGATTCTAAGATGCTTCAAGCATTAATGCCTGTTGGTTTTGAATATGGTTTAACTATGGCTGCTGATTTAGGATATGACTTCTCATTCTTAAGTGGTCAATTTACTGGTGCTGAATTAGCACATGACTTCAAAGCATTAATTGGCATCGCAATGCAATGGGTAAGAGATAATGATGTATTAGATATTATCGAAACTTTAGAATTCCCTACAAATCTTGTAACTGAATTAATTGAAACATTCGAAACATTAAAATCAATTAACCTTCTTAATACTGATGAAACAATGTTAGCTGTAACTATTACTAATATTGTTCTTGAATTAGCAGGTATCGAAAAACAAATTACTGCTGAATACTTTGAAGGCGTAGTATGGAACGATGAAGCACAAGTTATCATTAATATTCTTAATGAAGTAGATCATATTTATCAAACATTTGTTGCTGAACATAACTTATATTCTGTAGATTCAATTATGGAATTCGTTAATGGCGAAGCTCTTAATTTTGAAATTTACACTAATGATTTAATTATCTTTGTTTCAAATGTAATTGAACATTTAAGTACTTCAAAAGCATTATTTGCTGAAGTATTATTAGTTCAAGAATATATCGTTGATATGATGGCTGAAAAAGGATATGACATTTCTTCTACACTAGTAAGTCGTGAAGAATTAGCTGAAGATACATATGCTATTAGTCAATTTGTTAATAGTTTTGCTACTTTAAATGTTTTAGGATTTGCATTCCGTGATGAAGAACTTAACTTTGATGAATTAGATAATATTCTTGATGCATTTGCTGGAATTGCTAACTTAAATGTATTAGAAAATTCTAAAGCTGATATTTTAACTCCAATTTTAAATAAAGTTGGTATTAAAGTAAGTTATGAAGATATTCAAGCAATCGATGGTGAAGCTGAAAAAGATTACGTTAAAAATGTAATTTTAGCTGTTAAAAACATTTATGATGAAGTTGGAATTACAAGATTAAGTGATTTAAATAATATCACTGCATACCTTGGCATTAATGACAAATTAAATGACCAATTAGTTGCTGTTGCAGACTTAATTAAATTACTTCCACAAAGCCAAACAATCGAAGCATTATTATTCCCTATTACTGAAGCATTCTTAAACAATGAATCATTAGCTGGTCTTGCAGATTTACATAATATTTATGAAAATTATGCTCAATTTGCTGAAGATATTACAAGTATAGCTAACTTAGTTTATGCTGCTGCTGAAATTGATATCAATGGTATTTTAAACGAAGGCGCAGATATTCCATTTGATAGAGTTGACATCATAAGAACTATTTTCGAAAGCATATTAGGCTTAAATTACTTAAATAACGAAGGTAGAATTCAAACATTAGCTGATAAATTCTCACCAATCGATGTATCTAATATCAATTTTGATGGTATTGACTTACGTGGTGATGCTAAGTTATTAGGTGATATGTATGAACAACTTGCTATCATCCTTGCTGATGATGAATTCTTTATCAAGAATTTAGATTCTTTAAATAATTTAACATTTGATTATCAATATTGGGCTCAAACTAAATTTACTGATGCTATTAAAAATGCAGTAGCTAAATTATTAGACACAACTATTTATACTGAATCTAATGGTGCTGTATTAGTATTATTATTACCATTAGTAAAAGTTATTGCACCTAAATATTATGATGCAATTGAACCTGAAAGATTATCAATTAACGAATTAAAACAAGATTTACGTTACTTCACTGATTTATTACTTCAAGTTTTAGATTTAGACATTAGTTCTATTATCGAAGGTAATGTATTTACTGATGAAGTTGTTGACTTAGTTTGTGATCTTGTTAGCGTATTCTCTAAATTAAACTTATTAAATACAAGAGCTGCTGTATTATTTAATTGTATTGCAGAAGATCTTGATGGTATGGATTTCGGTTTATTCACATTTGATAAATCAGCATTTGATTTTGAATCTATTAATTATACTCATGATACTGAAGCATTAGTTTCTATTATTAGAAACCTTTATGCAATTCTTCAAAATCATGAAATTGTTAATATTTTTGATTTAACAGATGGTAGCTTTGATGTTATGTCAATCGTTAAGAGTGATGAAGACATTGACATCATTGAAGAAATTCTTTACACTATTTTTGACTTTGACGTTTTAAGATATAATGCATTAGCTGCTTATAACTTAATTGCTGAAGAACTTGTTGCAAATATGACAAATGCTGAAATTGCTGATTTAAACTCTGTTTATGCATCAAGTTCAGAATTTATGGCTGATTTAACTAATATAATTGATATTTTTGCTGCTATTAATGACTTTGGTTTAGCATCAATTCTTCGTGGCGAAAATATTAATTACGACAATGCGGAAGCTATTCATGCATTATTTGGTTCTCTTGGCTCAATTAAATTAATTAACGAAAAATTAGTTAGCA
>JAEIGA010008542.1_pt1 | contig 15535 bp, 12 predicted proteins | sample 9270691 | NCBI WGS metagenome assembly JAEIGA01 (sample SAMN17057246, study PRJNA624740) | gut metagenome | biome: biome; isolation source: fecal sample | host: Bos grunniens | place: China: Xizang | collected 2019
ACAGAGCATCGCAACGAGATACAGAGCCTCTACCGCACGGGAGGCATTAAGGATGCCGTAATCTTCTGGCAGCGCGACATCGAGGGTCGTGTGCGCACGGGTAAGATTATGCACTACGACGAGTGGTCGGGCAAACGCCTCTATATAGAAAAAGTGCTGCTCAAACAAATGAACAGCACTCTATATTTTGTGTTTCTATCTCTCGTTCCGTCGCTAACTATTAGAAGTTGTAGTCGATGCCTCCAAGTAGGATGAACTGGTTTTTGTGAACGCCCTGAGGGAAACGCTGCATCATCTTGAACTGACCTGATACTCTCCAGCGGTAGCTTAGGTCGAAGTAGAATCCCATACCCATATTCATACCTGGTGTCCAGCCGTCGAGCATCGCCACGCCAGTCTTGGCAATTAGTGGATGCATCTCCTCAAATGGGCGTGGTGGTGTGTCGATATCGTGGATACTTACACCGACGATTGGGTATATGTGCCAGAACGAGGTGATCTCAAGCAAGACCTGAAAGTCACAGTAGACATCGAGGAAACTATTAGTCTTTAGGATATAGTTTGCTCCGACCTCCATATTGAGCCAGTCGTCAAGACCGTATATACCATGCGCACCGCCAGTTAGAGCGTTTGCTCCAATATATACACCACCATGAATACCGAAACGAAAATCCTCATCGATCTGTGCCGATGCCTCATTTAGTGACGGTATAATCACGAATAATGCAAATATGCTGAGCAGTAATTTTTTCATAAAAGTAACATAACGCTTGACAAAGCTACAAAAAAAAACTTTATACTGCAACTATTTTGTGGAAATATTGCGATATTTTTTTTGCACCGTAGCGTGTGTGTATATTATTATATAAGTAAAGAGTTGTTCTATAAATTAGTAAATTAAGTTTAGTTTTCATTGCTATTGGGGGAATTTACATTTCGGGCGTTTTTTGAGTCTCTTTCGGTATCTTCTTTATCTTTACTCAGTTGTGATGTCTGCATTGCGCCCTCATAATAGATAAAGAATCTATCCGAAATGACCCTCAAAATCGCCTTGCTCTAATTTATAGAACCTCCCTAAAGCGTGCTCTCAGCTTTACAAGAACACGCTTTGGTATAGTCGATTAGCGACGGCGACCGCCACGCTGCATGTGCTTCATCTGTTTCTGCAGAGCACCACCAGCCACGCTCTTCATCATCTTGCGAGTCTGGTCGAACTGCTTGAGGAGCTTGTTCACTTCGGCAACAGATGTACCAGAGCCACGAGCGATACGCTCCTTGCGAGAGTTGTTGATAATCTCTGGATTCTCTCTCTCGGCAGGGGTCATAGAGTCGATGATAGCCTCTGTCTGCTTGAAGGCATCATCTGGAATATCGATATCCTTGAGAGCCTTACCCATACCTGGAATCATCGAAGCCAAATCCTTAAGGTTACCCATTTTCTTGATCTGTGCAATCTGATCGCGGAAGTCATTGAAGTTGAATTGGTCTTTGATGAGCTTCTTCTTAAGCTTACGAGCCTGCTCCTCGTCGAACTGCTCCTGTGCGCGCTCAACCAACGATACTACGTCACCCATACCGAGGATACGGTCTGCCATACGCTCTGGGTGGAACACCTGAAGGGCATCCATCTTCTCACCTGAAGAGATGAACTTCAAAGGCTTATCGACAACCGAGCGGATAGAGATAGCTGCACCACCACGGGTGTCACCATCGAGCTTGGTGAGAACAACGCCGTCGAAGTCGAGACGGTCGTTAAACTCCTTAGCCGTGTTAACAGCATCCTGACCAGTCATTGAGTCGACAACGAAGAGTGTCTCAGATGGCTTAACAGCAGCCTTAATCTCGGTAATCTCCACCATCATCGCCTCGTCGATAGCAAGACGACCTGCGGTATCCACGATAACGGTGTTGTATGACTTCGAGCGAGCATAGTTGATAGCGTTCTTAGCAATCTCCACTGGGTTATTGTTGCCGAGCTCGGTATATACCTCTACGCCAACGGTCTGACCAAGAATCTTGAGCTGGTCGATAGCTGCAGGACGGTAAACATCACACGCAACCAACAAAACCTTGCGACCACGCTTCTCCTTGAGTAACGCTGCGAGCTTGCCAGAGAAGGTTGTCTTACCCGAACCCTGAAGACCAGCGATAAGGATTACGGCAGGGTTGCCCTCCAAGCATACATCGGTAGCAGTGCCACCCATAAGGGTTGCCAACTCGTCACGCACAATCTTGGTAAGCATCTGACCAGGCTTTACAGATCGGAGTACATCCTGACCCATAGCCTTCTCCTTAACGTCGTCGATGAACTTCTTGGCTACTTTGTAGCTAACATCGGCATCGATAAGTGCACGGCGAATCTCCTTTAGAGTCTCTGCAACATTGATATCGGTGATTTTACCCTCACCCCTTAGAATTTGAAACGATCGTTCAAGTTTCTCGGTTAGATTTTCAAACATAGTATATTATCTTTTAATTTCTCTCTGTAGTGAATTAGCTCGCAAAGATATAGAATATATCTTAAATTTACAACTGCCAAACGCTATTATACCACGCAGTCTCCTTCCATAGCATATTCAGTGTCTCGCTTGGGGCTGATGTGGTGACTCCCGAGTAGACATCCAAGTTGATTGGTCGTGTGCCGTAAGAGCCGAAAGCGGTATAGAAGGAGTCGAGCGTAAACTTAGCGATTACGGTCTTGTTTAACTGCGCGTTGAAGGCGCTCAATGCGGAGTTGTCTGTCGCCACAACATTTGCCCACTCTCCGAAGTCGTAGAAGTAGTGGCGTGGCTGACCCTCGTAGGTCTGTAGCGACTCTGTATTGTACTCCTCACGGGCGCTCTTAACAATCTCTTTAGTAGCATCTCTTAGTGCCTCGACCTCGCTAAGATCGTAAACAGCAATAGAGCCACAGCGTGATGAGCTGGAGTACTCATCGCGGTAGTATTTGTAGTAGCTCTCGGCGGCACCAACGTAGTCGGTAGCTGTGCCATTATTCTTGAAGAGGTAGGGTAGTGTGCGTTCGTAAGGGAAGCCACGACCCATAATCTCGCAAGGCGAAGCGATGATGTAGTTCGCCACGTTGCGAAGCTCGTAGATAGTCTCGATATTCGACATAAAGCAGGCATCGAAAAGGAGGTAGTCGATAGCTACATCGCTGTCCAATATGCCCTCGGCAATCTCCGAAGGGTTTACCTGAACGTTGTTCTCGCCAAAGTGACGTGTGATCTCAGCGCCTACCGCAGGTGCAAAGAGAGGTGTGGTGATACCAGCCTTTGATATGCCCGCAGAGCCACGCTCGATCCAGGCGGTGCCGTGACCCGCCATAACTAAGCCGTAGCGCTCGGCTGGGGCTATAGAGGCGAGACGGTTGATGGTGCTGCTTATGAACTCAGGTGTGATGACCGATACGTCGATAGGAATATTCGACTCGATGATGCTCTCGAAGCATTTGCCGCTCTGCTTGTCGTAGCAGAGCTCGGCAAAGTAGCCGAAGTTTCTCTCGCTCTGTCGGAAGTAGACTACACGGTTGTTATTGCCAAGTGCGCCACTCTCAATAGCAAGCTTGGCGTCGGCGATATTGGTGGTAAAGTAGCGATTTAGGCTCGTGCCGAAGAAGTAGAACATCAGCGTATGGTTGGCAGGAGCTGCGGGTGTGCCATTCTGCTTGATCTTAATCTTGGCGTTGGCATATCCTGGTGCCGAGAGTGTAATTGTAGCAACGCGCTCACTGCCTATATTCTCCGAGATATGGGCGATGATACACTTCGTAGCACCCGATGTAACAGTGGCATTCTCAATCCAATCAGCATTGTCGGTAACCGATGCCGTAACATCGCCACCCTCCGTTGAGAACTCTATCTTAATGTTCTGCTCGTGGTAAGTGTAGCGCACAAGGTTGTCAACCCTAAAATTCTTCTTGGGTGTTGTTGGGTCATCCTTGCCTCCACAAGAGCAGAGTAGAAGTAGTGGGAGGATAAAAGCAAAAAATATCTGTGTAAATCTCATATCGTAGCTATGTATATATGTATATCTTCGCAAAGATAGTAAAAATTTCTATAGATAGCATCCGTATTGGAGGGTAAGTGTTATTATTTTAGTGGAAAAATGGATAAACAAAAGGAGGTGTTCAACCCAAATGGTGAACACCTCGCTATCTACTGGTAGACTACGACTATAGAAGAGCGTCGATCTTAGCCTTAAGCTGCTCCTTGTCTGCAGTACCTACGTGCTTGTCAACCTGCTGACCATCCTTGAAGAAGAGGATGGTAGGAACGTTACGAACACGATACTGTGCTGCGATCTCGTCACCATCGTCACCTACATCGCACTTGCAGATTACAACCTTACCGTCGTACTCCTCAGAAAGCTCGTCGATGATAGGGCTTACCATACGGCAAGGACCACACCATGTTGCCCAGAAGTCGATAACTACAGGCAAACCCTTGCCCATTACCTCGTCAAAATTTGCATTGTTTAGTTTTAGTGCCATAGCAATTAACGTTTTAATTGTTAAATATTTATAAAGTAGTTTAGTTCGTTAGTCTCGATAAAGTTCATAAGCTCGGTGGTGGTTGCCACTCGGTACTTTTTGGAGTTGAGCTTTATCTTCACATCGTTGCTTCTATCCACGATGGTAAACTGCAGTGTTGTCTTGCCTGGATTCTCCTTGATGACCTTAAGGAGCATATCGGTAAGTGTCGAGCAGACCTCGTGAATGTCGAGTTCGATGCGCAAGGTAGTAATATTTTCTGAAACTTCAGCAAGATGTTGCATAGAAAGTATCTTAAACTCCAAAGCATTGCCCTCTTTGCCGAAGCGTGGCTGCACCTTTCCGCGTATAAATAGGAAGGTGTTTACCTCAATAAGCATACCGAAGCGCTCGTAATCTTTGCTCCAAAGTGTGAACTCGTGGCTGGTGTTGTAGTCCTCCAATATGAAGCGCGCATAACGGCGACCATCCTGCGTGGTAAGTGGTGTAACAGAGGTGATTACACCAGCAACCGAGAGCTCCTTGCCGTTTAAGAGAGTGAGGTTGTCCAACTCGCCAAGCTCTACCTGACACATCTTGTGAAGGATGAAATCGAAGCGGTTGAGAGGGTGTGCTGAGAGGTAGAGACCGATAACCTCCTTCTCCTTATTTAGAATTGCGATATTTGTCCAGTCGTCGGCAGTAGGGACCTTTGGCTGTGGAATATCCGAGCCACTCTCGGAGAACATACCGAAGAGGCTCTGCTGAGCGTTGTTCTTATCTTGTTGTACGCGCTGACCATAGCGAACAAGCGTATCGAGGAACATCGCACCCGAGGCATCCTCTGCAAAGAAGCGCGAGCGGTTGAAGTCGATAAGCGAGTCGAAGCCACCAGCGTAGGCGATATTCTCGAGGCTCTTGCGGTTGACCACCGAGAAGTTAACACGCTCCATAAAGTCGTAGATGGACTTATATGGACCATTCTCCTTGCGCTCCTTAACGATAGCCTCCGAAGCAGCACCACCAACACCCTTGATAGCGGCAAGACCGAAGCGTACGTCGCCATTCTTGTTGGTCGAGAACTTAATCATTGACTCGTTAACATCTGGACCGAGTACTGCGATACCGATATTCTTGCACTCGTTCATATATGCCGTTACCTCCTTGATATCGCTAAGGTTACGGCTAAGAACGGTGGCCATATACTCCGAAGGGTAGTGGGCTTTGATATATGCGGTCTGGTATGCAACCCACGAGTAGCAAGTGGCGTGCGACTTGTTGAAGGCGTAGGATGCGAACTTCTCCCAGTCTGCCCAAATCTTCTCCAAGACCTTCTCGTCGTGACCGTTCGACTTACCGCCTGCAATGAACTTCGGCTTTAGCTCGTCCAGCTTCGACTTAATCTTCTTACCCATCGCCTTACGCAACGAGTCGGACTCGCCTCGGGTGAAGTTGCCCAACAGACGCGATAGAAGCATCACCTGCTCCTGATATACGGTGATACCGTATGTGTCCTTCAAGTAGCGCTCCATGATAGGAATGTCGTACTCGATAGGCTTTCTGCCGTGCTTTCTATCGATGAAGTCGGGGATGTAATCCATAGGACCTGGACGATAGAGGGCATTCATCGCAATCAAATCCTCGAAGGTCGAAGGCTGTAACTCGCGAAGATACTTCTGCATACCTGGCGACTCGAACTGGAACGTACCAATGGTACGACCCGCGCAGTAGAGTTCGTAGGTCTTCTTGTCGTCAATAGGGATGTTGTCGATATCAATCTTCACACCGTGAGTCTGCTCGATAACCTCCACAGCATCCTTTATAATAGATAGGGTCTTAAGACCGAGGAAGTCCATCTTAATAAGACCTGTATCCTCAATCACCGAGCCCTCGTATTGCGTTACAAGCATCGACTTACCAGTCTCCTTGTCCACTGCCGTGCTCACGGGTACCCAGTCGGTGATATCGTCACGGCAGATGATAGTACCGCAGGCGTGAACACCCGTGCCGCGAACATTACCCTCGAGCATCTTAGCATACTTGATAGTATCGCGCATAACGGGGTCATTCGACTCCTCAGCCTCCTTAAGCTCAGGCACGGCGTTTATGGCATTGCGAAGGTTAACTTTGAGTAGCTTCTCCTTATCGTTAGGGTCGGGAATACGCTCTGGAATCCACTTGCATAGCTGGTTAGCAAGGGTGAGAGGGAGCTTCTGCACGCGGGCAACATCCTTCAATGCCATCTTGGTTGCCATAGTGCCGTAGGTGATGATATGTGCCACCTTCTCCTTGCCATATTTCTGCGTTACCCAGTTGAGTACGCGACCACGGCCGTCATCATCGAAGTCGATATCGATATCGGGCAACGAGATACGGTCAGGGTTAAGGAATCGCTCGAACAGAAGATCGTACTTAATTGGGTCTATCTGTGTGATACCCAAGCAGTAGGCCACAGCAGATCCCGCAGCCGAGCCACGACCAGGACCTACAGATACGTCCAACTCCTCGCGCGCAGCACGGATAAAGTCTTGTACGATAAGGAAGTAGCCAGGAAAACCCATCGTCTTCATAATGTGAAGCTCAAACTTGATACGGGTCTCGGTCTCCTCGTCCAACACTTCACCATAGCGCTTATGAGCACCGTCGAAGGCGAGCTTGGCGAGGTAGTCTGCCTCAAGCTTTATTCGATATAACTTATCGTAACCACCTAATTTTGAGATTTTATCTAAAGCCTTCTCCTCTGATAGTACAACATTGCCATTCTCGTCCTGCGTGAACTCGTCGAATAGGTCCTTCTCTGTGTATTTTGCACGATAGCCCTCCTCTGTGCCAAACTCCTCGGGGATTGCGAAGGTTGGCATAATAGGGGCGTGGTCGATAGAGTAGCTCTCAATCTTGTTGCACACCTCTACGGTGTTGGTCAAAGCCTCGGGGATGTAGTCGAAGATATCGTTCATCTCCTTGGTGGTCTTCATCCACTCCTGCTTAGTGTAGAGCATACGCTTAGGGTCGTCAAGATCCTTGCCCGTACCTAAGCAGATAAGTCGGTCGTGAGCCTCTGCCTGCTCCTCCTCCACAAAGTGGACATCGTTGGTGCAGACGAGCTTAATACCCAGCTCGCGCGAGAGTTCTATAAGCTTCTCGTTGATCTGTGCTTGTATCTCGCCAGTCTCGTGGTTTGCATTCTCCACGGTGGCTCTATGCAGCTGTAGCTCAAAGTAGTAGTCGTCGCCAAAGAGATTCTTATACCATAGTGCAGCCTCCTTAGCCTCTTCGATTTTACCATCGCGGATAAGGCGTGGCATCTCACCACCAAGACACGCCGAGCAACAAATCAAGCCTTCGTGATACTTCTCCAACTCCACACGGTCTGTTCGAGGACGACCATACGAGCCCTCGGTGTAGGCTTTGGATACAATCTTGATAAGATTTTTGTATCCCTTCATATTCTTTGCGAGCAGAATTAGGTGGTAACCACTATAGTCGCCCATAGCCTTCTCGCGGTTGAACATTCTGCGTCGAGCCACATATACCTCGCAACCGATGATACCCTTGAACTCGGTTTTAGGAAGGGCATCGAACGCCACACGCGCCTTAGCCAATGCCTCGGCTGGGTCATCACCCATCTCCTCAGCTGTGGCAGTGCCCTCTTCGAGACGCTTGATAAGCTCCTGTGCTGTCTTTACCTTCTCTTTGCGACCCTTGTTACACTTCGAAACATAGTTGAAGAATTCCTTAACGCCAAACATATTTCCGTGGTCGGTAAGGGCGATGCCAGGCATACCGTCGGCGATAGCCTTGTCGACAAGTTTTGGGATACTTGCCTGACCGTCAAGCAGTGAGTACTGACTATGAACGTGAAGGTGAACAAAAGGGTACATATATCGTATCGGTTTTATCGGTTTTGAACTACAAATATACAAAAAAAGTGAAAACTAAAAGTATCAAAAGCCAAAAAGTGGGACGTGAGATCGGAAGCTAAAGTGTACGAACGAGCAAAACCCTATGTTTTTGTTCGTTCGTACAGATAAACCTCTTATACAACCTCTCTAAGGAATACTAATTTCCGACCAATCAACCAAAAAAGTGGTAGATTGTTGCAGAATTGAAAAATTATTACTACCTTTACTCTGTACTTAATAATTTAGCGTATGGAGATGATTATGGATAATACCGAAGCAAAGCTTGTGGTGATACAGAGTTATGACAATGTAATGCAGGCGGAGATTGCCAAGTCGATATTGGATAGTGCGGGTATTTTCTGCACTTTGGAGGGTGAGTATATGGCATCTATATACACACCTATAGCCTTCCCAACGCGATTAATGGTGCGCGAGGAGGACCTTGCTGAGGCCGAGGCCGTATTGTCTAATCGTTGATGGAGTGTTAGCAGATAGCTCCCTCCTTGAACTCCTCGTATGCTCTCTGCCAGATATGCCACGAGGCGATAGCCTGTGTCTGAAGCATTAGAATACCGTTCATAGTGTTTGCACCCTGCTCCTTAGCTCGACTTAGGAGTAGGGTTGTCGCGGGGTTATAGATAAGGTCAAATATCTTATGTTCTGCGCCTATGGCAGTGTATGGGAGTGCAGGAGCATCATCCCTATTTGGCGACATACCTACAGGGGTAGTGTTAATAATCAGGGTATGGCGTGCCATAATCTCTGCATCGAGCATTTTGTATGTGTAGTCACCGCGCTCCTGATCACGTGACACGGTGCTAAAGGTGATGTTATACTTCTTAAGCACATACTGCACAGCTTTAGATGCACCTCCAGTTCCAAGAATCAGGGCGCGTGTATTTAGATCTATATCCATCCATTCCAACGATGCCTCGATACCAATGATATCGGTGTTGTGACCAATAAGCCTACCGCCGCGTACCACCACGCAGTTCACAGCTCCTACGGCCTTAGCCTCGGGGCTAAGCTCGTCTAAGTAGGGTATGATACTCTCCTTATATGGTATGGTGACATTGAAGCCCGAGAGCTCGTGCTCTGCCACCACATTGCGTATTGTAGCGATATCCTCCACCTCGATAAGGGTGTAGTCTGCATCTATTCTCTCGTTCTCGAACTTCACGCGAAAGAAGTTTGCCGAGAAGGAGTGTGAAAGGCTCTTACCTATAAGTCCGTAGTGTCGCATGGTTCAGGTTGCTCGATTATAATCTCTGTTGTAGGCTTCTCAGGCTCGGTTGTTGTACTGTCACTATCGCCAAAGAGCCATAGCGCCAAGGCGGTGAAGCCAATAAGAACGACGGTAAATAGCGTAGCCAAGAGGTTAAAGTACTTGTCAATAAACGCTTTAATTGGCTGCCCATATTTCCATATAAGCCAGCCGATTAGGAAGAAACGCAAGCCTCGCGATACGGTAGATGCGATGATAAACATCGGGAGGTTGATACCGAACATACCGCCCGCAATCGTGAAGAGTTTAAATGGTAGTGGCGTGAAGCCTGCGGTAAATACAATCCAGAAGTTATACTTCTCGTACATACCGCCCACGTTGTCGAAGCTTGCCCTATCAAAGATATTATCATAAAAGAAGTTAGCAAGGGTTGTGGGCTCACCTGCAGAGGTGGTCCATAGATAGTGACCCACGCCGTAGGCAAGTACCGCGCCGATGACAGAGCCAACGAGGGTGATGCTGGCAAAACGGAAAGATCTCTTCGTAGCACCCAAGCATAGGGCTATAAGCAAGATATCGGGTGGCAACGGAAACCAACTCGCCTCGCATAGCGCCATAAGAAATAGTGCAAGCCAGCCCCAACGGCTACTGCTCCACGAGAGTACCCAATTATATAATCTCTTAATCATTATCGTCGATGTATAGTTTATAACGAGGACAAAAGTAATATATTTACTCGAAACTTTCAACTATTCCACCGCCAATAACCAAATTATTTCGGTATAACACCAAGGGCTGACCCTTGGCTGGAGAGAAGGCTTTGTCGGGTGTGGTGATAACGTAGCCCTCACCGTGGCGCTCTACCCTAACGGGAAGAGTGGGGTTGATGCCTATGCCACGAATCTTAATGGTGATATCTGTGGCAGTTAGCAACTCCTCTTCATCCACTATATTGCAGTTTGTTATATATAGCTTTACTTTATATAGCTCTTGCTTCTCGCCAACGATGATAGTGTTGGTGTTGCCCCTAATCTCAACTACGCGCATACCTTCGGGGATGCCCTCACCACGGCGCTGACCTATGGTGTAGTGGATAATACCGTTATGGTGTGAGCATACTTCACCCTTGCTATTTAGGATATCGCCCTCGGTGGACTTCATACCGCGACTCTTTAGGAACTCGGCATAAGGCTTACCATTTAGGAAACAGACGCCCATGCTCTCGCGCTTATCGCTAAAGGTCGCCTTCACCTCGCTCTTAATCTTCGAGCCCATTGGTGTAAGGGCACGCGATAGCACCTCCTCCGATAGCCCCCAAAGATAGTAGCTCTGATCTTTGGCTGTGTCCTCGCCCTTCGCAACGTAGTGGTGTCCGTTGTGCTCCTCGATACGGAAGTAGTGCCCCGTTGCTATATGGTAGATGCCGAGACGGTTAGCCTCGTTAAGGAGTATTCGCCATTTAATATGGGTATTGCAGCGAGTACAGGGTGCTGGTGTGCGACCCTCGGCATACTCCGAGCAGAAATACTCTATAATCTCGCGCTCGAAAAGCTCCTTCGCATCATACGAGTGCCACTCCACGCCCAACTCTTCCGCCACACGCTTTGCTCTCTCGAGTATTGCTATATCGCCCGTGGTGTTGATAGTAAGTGCTACAACGCGGTAGCCCTCCTCCTTAAGCAACCGCGCCGACATTGTGCTGTCTATACCTCCACTAAATCCTAATAATACGCTCTTAGTCATATATAAATAATAGGTGTGCCCAAATCACTTGGACACACCTCTATCTTAGTAGCCATTATATGGCTCCTTACTCCTCGTGATTTTGTTTCTCAAAATACTCAGGCTTGTGCTCCTTGACGAAGTCTACCATCTCGGTGATGCCATCCACCACCTTTGCGAAGTCCTCCTTGTAGAGGTAAATCTGGTGGCGCGAGTAGGATGCCGAACCGTCAGCATTAACTCTCTTGCGCGACTCGGTGATGGTTAGAAAGTAGTCGTCTGCACGTGTTGCCTTAACATCTATAAAGTAGGTACGCTTGCCAGCGCGTACAACCTTCGAGCAAATCTTTTCGCCATTATCTTCGCTCTCGTGGCGAGGTACAAAGTCTGAAGCCATAATGGTAGTAGTTTATCAGGGTTTATAGGTTACTTTAGTTTCTTTCTACGAAGATAGTGAAAATTTCCTAATCTTCCAATAGTTTTGTGTGATTTCGCCTATATTTTTATCTATATTTCGTTAGATAACCCATCTACGATACTCTCCTCCGCTATGGTTATAGCTTGCTGGGCAATAGGATCAAACCTACTTATATATATATAATAGCGAGCCTCGATGCCGTATATCTTTTCGGCAAGGGTCGCGTATAACATTGTCTCAAGGTAGTGACGGTCGGTCTCGGTGATATCCTCAGCGCCATAACCACCTATGCCGTAGAGTATATCCCATAGCTCTGAACTTAGGGTGTAATCCTCGTTAAAGCTATATATTGTAGGGTGCTTCTCGCGGATACGCTCCATACTCTCTACTCTAAAAAACTCCACAGCGCAGTGCTCCAAAATAGAGTTGCGAAGACTCTCCTTCACACACTTTGAGAGTTTCGTACTATCTGCGCCGATGTAGATATCTGGCGTAATGCCTCCACTGCCATAGACTTCACGACCAAGCTTTAGGGTTCGGTATATGTGTGCCGTGTCGCGGTGGATAGAGTCGGGGTGCATATAGCGTGATGAGTCACGAAGGTAGGCAACGTTCTTGCCCGCAGTGTATGGACGCTGGATAGGACGACCCGATGGTGTCATATATCGCTCCGTGGTGATGCGTATGCCCGAGCCGTCGTTAAACTCTATGTTTTTCTGAATTAGACCCTTGCCAAAACTTGTGCGACCAATAATAATACCTCTGTCGTGGTCCTGTATAGCACCTGCAAATATCTCGCTTGCCGAGGCCGTGCTCTCGTTGATTACAACTACCAACGGCATATCCTTCAGTACTCCCTCGCTACGAGTGTCATAGACCTTATGGCGCTTGGAGTTCTCGGTGATTAGGATAACATCGCGCTTCGATAGAAAGAGTGAGCTGAGATCTATAGCGGCAGAAAGATATCCTCCGCCATTATCGCGTAGGTCCACTACAAGACTCTTCACATCGCCCAACTCGGTGTAGGCTTTATAAAACTCCGATGCTGCGGACTTAGTGAATGTTGATATGGCGATATAGCCCACGCTGTCGATGCGCAGAGCCACAACAGCACTGGTGCGGATATTCGCGCGCTTAAGGTTGATTGTTGTGGGGGTGTCGTTTCCAGATGGTAGTAGGGTCAGAGAGATTTTGCTCCCCGCATCACCATGCATAAGCGATGATATGGAGTCTGTCTGGCAACCAATAATGGGGTTGTTGTCAACGGCAAGGATACGGTCAAGGTAGGTGATGCCTGCCTCTTGTGCTGGCGAGCCCTCTATTACTGAGCTAACAACAAGGGTGTCGTTGTGGATGATATACTGAATGCCAATACCGGCAAACTTGCCCCTGAGCTGACGGTTTGCAGTCTCCATCTCCTCCTTTGTTAGGTACTGTGAGTGGGGATCAAGACTTCGTAGTGTGGCGCGGATAGCCTCTTCAACCATTGGCTCAAGAGGCATATCCTCCACATAATTGTCCTCGATTAGTTCGAGTACGCGGTCGAACTTCTTTAACATCTTACGCCTTGTTTGTTGTGCCGATAGGGTGGTACAACATAGAGTTATAGCGATAAGTGATACAAGAAGTCGTTTCATCCACTATATAAGGTTATTGTAAGGCGTTTACAAGCTCTGAGAATGCTACCTCCGACTGCTCTCCAGTGCGCATATTCTTAACGGTAGCAATACCCTGTGCGAGCTCGTTCGAGCCGATGATAACAACATGCGGAATACCGCGACGGTTGGCGTACTCCATCTGCTTCTTCATCTTTGAGCTCTCTGGGTAGATCTCTGCCGAAATCTCGTTGTTGCGAAGCTCTGAGAGTAGGCGCATTGATGCCTCCTCCTCAGCCGCGCCGAGGTTTACGAACAAGACCTTTGTCGAGCAAGCCAACTCCTCTGGGAAGAGGTTTAGACCGAGCATAACATCGTAGATGCGGTCTGCGCCAAACGAGATGCCCACGCCTGACATACCAGACATACCGAAGATGCCAGTAAGGTCGTCGTAGCGACCACCGCCCGAGATAGAGCCAATCTGGAAGTCGTTAGCCTTAACCTCGAAGATAGCGCCAGTGTAGTAGTTCAAGCCTCGTGCCAACGATAGATCAAGCTCAGGCGTAAGAGCGATGCCCAACTTCTCTACATTGCTAAAGATTGTGCGCATCTCCTCGATACCCACCATACCGGTCTCCGATGAGCCGATAACCTCGCTAAGTTTAACGAGCTTTTCCTCGTTAGTGCCGCTAAGCTCAAGTATAGGCTGAAGCTTTGCGATAGCCTCGTCGTCGATACCGCGCTCACGCAACTCATTCTTCACATTGTCTAAGCCAATCTTGTCGAGCTTATCGATAGCCACGGTGATATCAATCATCTTGTCGGCGTGACCGATAGACTCTGCGATACCGAACAAGATTTTGCGGTTGTTCATCTTAAGGGTTACCGATATACCGAGCTTTGAGAATACTCGAGCTACGATATCTACCAATTCTACCTCCGAGAGTAACGACTTAGAGCCGATGACATCCACGTCGCACTGGTAGAACTCGCGGTAGCGACCCTTTTGAGGACGGTCAGCACGCCATACAGGCTGTATCTGATAGCGCTTGAAAGGGAATACAATCTCGTTCTGGTGCTGTACTACATAGCGCGCAAATGGTACTGTGAGGTCGTAGCGAAGACCCTTCTCGCAAATTTTCGATGCCTGGCGTAGCTCCTCCTCCGAGAGCTTTGCACCGTAGTCACCAGAGTTTAGAATCTTGAAGAGAAGTTTATCTCCCTCCTCGCCATACTTACCAAGGAGGGTAGAGAGGTTCTCCATCGAAGGGGTCTCAAGTGGCGCGTAGCCAAAGAGACGAAAGACACTCTTAATGGTGTCGAAGATATATGTACGGCGCATCATCTCCTCAGGAGAGAAGTCGCGCGTACCCTTTGGAATAGATGGTTTCTGTGCCATATACTACTGCTCTGCCAAAAGTTTCTTATACTTAACACGCTTAGGGGTAGTATCCTCGCCCTGAGCCTTCTTCCAAGCCTCATACTCTGAGTATGTACCTTCATAAAAGACAACCTTAGAGTCGCCCTCGAACGATAGAATGTGGGTAGCGATACGATCCAAGAACCAACGGTCGTGCGAGATAACTACTGCGCAGCCTGCGAAGTTCTCCAAACCCTCCTCCAACGCACGGAGTGTGTTAACATCGATATCGTTGGTAGGCTCATCGAGGAGCAATACGTTGCCCTGCTCCTTGAGTGCAAGAGCGAGGTGGAGACGGTTGCGCTCACCACCCGACAACACACCGCACTTCTTCTCCTGGTCTGCACCGTTGAAGTTGAAGCGACCTACGTATGCGCGAGCATTTACCTGACGGTTGCCAAGCTGGATAAGGTCTGAGTTCTGCGAGATAACCTCATATACAGTCTTCTCTGGGTCGATAGACTTGTGCTGCTGATCTACGTATGCAAGCTTTACGGTAGGACCAACACGGAAGCTTCCTGATGTAGGCTCCTCCAAGCCCATAATCATACGGAATAGGGTAGTCTTACCAGTACCGTTAGCACCGATAACACCTACGATACCTGCTGGTGGCAACGAGAACTCAAGGTTTTCGTAGAGTACACGGTCACCGAACGCCTTAGTTACGCCCTGAGCCTCGATAACGAGGTCACCCAAACGTGGACCGTTAGGAATATAGATCTCGAGCTTCTCCTCGCGCTCCTTAGTATCGGCATTCATCATCTTGTCGTAAGCCGAAAGAC
>JAEIGA010008543.1_pt1 | contig 15535 bp, 13 predicted proteins | sample 9270691 | NCBI WGS metagenome assembly JAEIGA01 (sample SAMN17057246, study PRJNA624740) | gut metagenome | biome: biome; isolation source: fecal sample | host: Bos grunniens | place: China: Xizang | collected 2019
TCCGTTGCCACGGGAAGATTCTGCCGCTCTTTCACCGGCAAGACTCATAACGGCCATCGCTGCGGTAGCCGCAACCATAGGATCATCCACGACAGCCGCAAACGCTCCCGTAAGCGCGGTAGCTGTACATCCCATTCCTGTAACAGAAGTCATTATGGGATTTCCGCCCTCAACGGTGTGAACCTCGGTTCCGTCTGTGATGTAATCGATCTCGCCGCTTATGACGACGACTGCTCCGACCTCGGATGCAAGCCTCTTTGCAGACTCAAGTGCATCATCGCTGGATGCACTGCTGTCAACACCTTTGCTCTTGACACCGGCATCCACAAGAGCCATAATCTCGCTTGCATTGCCCCTGATGATTGCCGGACGGCACTGCTCAATGATATCCAATGCGGCCTGTGTCCTCTGACTTGTCGCACCGGCTCCTACAGGATCAAGTACGACAGGGATTCCCCGAGCCACGGCAGCCTTGCCCGCTGCAAGCATACCCTCGATCCACTGATCATCGAGTGTACCGATATTGATCACAAGGGCGCCGGCAATGGCTGTCATTTCCTCCATTTCACTGACCCAATGTGCCATAACAGGAGATGCACCAATGGCAAGAAGAGCATTGGCTGAATTGTTCATTACTACATAGTTGGTGATGTTGTGCACAAGAGGGCTCTGAGTCCTCACAGCAGCGATTGCTGCAGAAAGCACGTCGTTGGAAATTGTAGTCTTCATTGTTTACAGATTTCATACAACCCAGAGAAGACGGCATTTTTCAAGCCGATAAACAATGAATACCATACCGTTTCCCTGCGCTGTCATTATACATATCAGGTTCATAGGGTATAATCTCAGCCGGACCACAAGTGCCCAGCACCCCTAACAGCATTGCAAATATAATTACTTTTTCAATCCGATGTACACTTACAGGACATTAAATTACGATGGCCAGATGAACTTCGAGTTGATGGATTCACCTCCGTCAACTACAATGCTCTGTCCGGTGCAGAAACGGTTATCAACAGTAAGGAAATAAGCCCACGCAGCTATCTCCTCTGCCGTTGCCCAGCGTCTGAGGGGCGTCTGCTCCATGATATCGTCCCACAATGCAGGATCTGTCATCACGCAATCGTTCAAAGGCGTGATCACTCCACCGGGATCAAGGCTGTTGCATACGGCTCCATACTGCGCCACTCTCAATGCAACATTCTTCGTATAAGCTATCACCCCTCCCTTGCTTGCACAATACTCCGGAAACTCCGAGCCCGTATGCCCGCTGGCAGATCCTATGCTGAGAATCGAACGGATTCCCGGACGGACACCATATTTCTCGGTAACCTTGATAAGTGACTTGAGATTCACTTCTATGTCATCTTCATTCTGCGTACCGGCGTTGTTCACAAGGATCTCCACTCCATCTATCTCAGGCAGTTCCTCCCTTATATCACACCTTATATGGGTATAATTCTCATTAACCAACGAGGCTTCCTGTCGGTCGATTCCTATTACCGTATGTCCGTTACCTATGAACAGTTCGGCGATGGCCTTGCCTATTCCCTGTGTCGTGCCTGTAATCAGTACTTTCATAAATGATCAGAATTAATCCAGCAGCAAATTTATACATTTTCACTGAGACTGAAAAATCACAGTTTTCAAATGGCACAGTTTGTGACCACGGGCAAGTCAGTTTAGCACAATTTTTAAATATTATAAACTATGAACACTAGAAGAAAGACTCGCGAAAACGACAGGAGCGATATTTTCGGCTCTAAGGAGATGAGGGAACCAGCTCCTACGGAATTCATTCCCAAGCATAGGACCCGCGCAGAAACGGCATACCAGATCGTAAAGGACGAGACATTTCCGCAGACACAGCCAAGGCTGAATCTGGCTACATTCGTGACTACATATATGGACGACTACGGTACAAAGCTTATGAATGAAGCCGTAGGCATCAATTATATAGACGAAACCGAATATCCACGTGTAGCAGTGATGTGCGGCAGATGCATCAATATGGTAGCCAATATGTGGAACACTCCGGAAAAGGGAGACTGGAAGACAGGAGCTGTAGGAATCGGTTCCTCTGAAGCCTGTATGCTGGGAGGAGTTGCAGCCTGGCTGAGATGGAGGGAAAGAAGGAAGGCCGCAGGAAAGCCTTACGACAAGCCAAATCTTGTGATGAGCACCGCCTATCAGGTAGTATGGGAGAAGTTCTGCCAGCTCTGGCAGATAGAGATGCGCACTGTTCCGATTACCCTCGAACATCCTACACTGGACATAAAGAAAGCCATCAGCATCTGCGACGAGAACACAATATGCATTGTCCCGATCATGGGCGTCACCTGGACAGGAATGAACGATGATGTGGAAGCGCTTGACGCCGCACTCGACGAATTCAACGCACACACAGGATACGAGATCCCTATACATATCGACGCCGCATCAGGAGGTTTCATACTTCCGTTCCTATACCCAGAGAAGAAATGGGATTTCCGTCTGAAATGGGTTTATTCCATTTCCACATCAGGCCACAAATACGGCCTTGTCTATCCGGGACTGGGCTGGGTGATATGGCGTGACAAGGCTTATCTGCCTAAGGATATGTCGTTCAGCGTGAACTATCTTGGTGCCAGCATTACGCAGGTAGGCCTCAACTTCTCACGTCCGGCCGCACAGATCCTGGCTCAATATTATAACTTCATCCACCTTGGAATTGAAGGCTACAGGGAGATCCATACCAATGCTATGAACATTGCTTCGTACTGCCACAAGGCCATCGGAAAGATGCACTGCTTCGAGAATTATTCCCATACACTGGTTAATCCCCTATTCATCTGGAAGATGAAGCCTGATTATGAGAAAAATGCCAGATGGACCCTCTTCGACCTGCAGGACAAACTTATGCAGAGCGGATGGATGGTGCCGGCTTACACAATGCCGAAGGACATCGAGGATATGGTGGTGATGAGGATAGTCGTTCGTCAGGGAATGTCAAGGGATATGGCGGATATGCTTGTGGAGGACATACGTAATGCCGTGGAAGAGCTGGAAAAGCTCGAGTATCCGACTCCGTCACGCATAGCGGCAGAAAATGCTGAAAGACAGAAAGGAAAAGTTTATACTCATTAAAATGTATGGATACTAAAAATGCAAATGCAGGCAAGGGATTCAAACTGAGCGTAGCGACCCTTGCCATTATGAACATCACGGCAGTGGTAAGCCTGCGAGGATTGCCGGCGGAAGCGATTTACGGCCTGTCATCGGCATTCTACTACCTGTTTGCCGCAATCGTGTTTCTGATTCCGACGGCAATGGTGGCTGCCGAGCTTGCGGCTATGTTTTCCGACAAGCAGGGAGGAGTCTTCCGTTGGGTCGGAGAGGCGTTCGGATCCAGAACAGGCTTTCTGGCAATATGGCTTCAATGGATCGAATCAACGATCTGGTACCCTACAGTACTGACATTCGGTGCCGTCTCATTGGCATACATAGGTCTGAACGATGCGTCGGATGCTGCTCTGGCATCGAACAAGGTCTTCACCCTCGTGACTGTGCTTGGAATATATTGGATCGCCACATTCATAGCGATGAAAGGCCTGAACTGGGTCGGCAAGATCAGCAAGTGGGGCGGAATGATAGGAACGATCATACCAGCGGGACTACTGATAATCTTAGGCATCGTGTATATTGCAGGCGGAGGTCACAATTATATGGATATGTCCCAGGGATTCTTTCCTGACCTGACCAGATTCGACAATCTTGTCCTGGCCAGCAGCATATTCCTCTTCTATGCCGGAATGGAGATGATGGGCGTGCACGTAATGGATGTGAACAATCCGTCCAGGAATTATCCGAGGGCGATAATCATCGGTTCATTGGCTACCGTCTGCATCTTCGTGCTCGGTACCTTTGCCCTCGGATTCATCATCCCGGCCAAGGACATCAATCTCACTCAATCCCTGCTCATAGGTTTCGACAATTATTTCAGGCATTTCCACATCTCGTGGGCCGGTCCTCTGATTGCCGTCGCCCTTATGTTCGGAGTATTGGCGAGTGTCCTGACCTGGGTAGCAGGTCCGTCAAAGGGCATATTCACTGTAGGAAAGGCCGGCTATCTGCCTCCGTTCTTCCAGAAGACCAACAGCAACGGCGTGCAGCGCAACATCCTTCTCGTACAGGGAGGAATCGTCACTCTTCTTTCACTTCTTTTCGTAGTGATGCCGTCGGTACAGTCATTCTACCAGATACTTTCACAGCTCACCATACTGCTGTATCTGATAATGTATATGCTGATGTTTGCCGCCGCCATCGTGCTGCGATACAGGATGAAGGATGCACCACGCCCGTTCCGTCTGGGTAAAGGCAACGGGCTTATGTGGATTCTCGGAGCGGTAGGATTCGCAGGATCTCTCCTTGCATTCATCCTCAGCTTCATTCCTCCGGGCCAGATCGCAACCGGCAGCAATGCCGTCTGGTACACGGTATTGATAATAGGATGTATCATCATGGTGGTGATTCCTTTCATCATCTATGCTCTGCGAAAGCCATCGTGGAGGGATCCGGATGCAGAATTCGCCCCGTTCCATTGGGAAAAGAAATGACAGGCCGTCATAGCAATATCGGAAGCTGTCTGAATCAAGTATCTGAAGATTATCGTTGATTTTTTTCAAAGAAAGATTCAAACAGCTTCCATATTTGCTGATTATTGATAACTTTGTCATCAGTGACCAATTGATGAATCTATGATCAGGACCATCTGTTTTGCAGGAGGATGCTTCTGGGGTACAGAGCATTACATAAGACAGTTTGAAGGAGTCATCGAGACTATGACAGGATATGCAAACGGCAATATCCCCCACCCCTCATACGAGCAGGTCTATACCGACAGTACAGGCTATGTCGAGTGCGTGAATGTAAGTTACGATTCAGAGACAATATCACTTCAGACTCTCTGCAGAATGTTCTTCAGATCGATCGACCCTCTGATGAAAAACCGTCAGGGCAATGACATAGGCACAAGGTACAGGACCGGAATCTATTGGACCGATCCTCAGGACAGGCAGGAAATCGAGACCGTCTATGCAGAGGTACAGTCAAGGTACAGCACCCCTCTGGCAATCGAAAAAGGACCGCTGGAATGCTTCTACCCGGCTGAGGAATATCATCAGGACTATCTTATGAAGAATCCTCAGGGATATTGTCATCTTTCTCCCGCGACACTGACAGCTGCCAGAAGGTATGCTGGTATCATCAAGGCACTTAGAGCATATTCGGATGATGATAAGAAAACGATTCTCCCACGTTTCTTCAAGACAGGTAAGGGTCAGTACGGAGAGGGAGACAGATTCCTCGGAGTGGCCGTACCGGACATAAGGAAGGTGGCTAAGGCATCGGCTGACCTGCATATCGATGTAGTAGAGTCTCTTCTTGAAAGCGAATTGCACGAGGTCAGTCTTTGCGCCTTGCTGATACTGAAGGAGAAATTCAGGAAGGATCCGGAAGGGGCTGTCAGGTTCTATCTCAGCCACAGCAGATGGATAAACAATTGGGATCTTGTGGATCTCTCCGCTCCTTACATCCTCGGACAATATCTTGTGGATCATAAGGATCGTTCAATCCTGCATTCACTTGCAGACTCACCTTCAATGTGGGAGCAGAGGATTGCAGTCGTATCTACATTGATGCTCATCAGAAACGGTCTTTTCGACGACACGATCTCTCTTGCAGAGAAACTTCTCACGACCCCTCACGACCTTATGCAGAAAGCCATAGGCTGGATGCTCCGTGAGGTCGGCAAGCGTGACATGGACATTCTGAGAGACTTTCTCGGGAAGCACAGATTCCAGATGCCGCGCACAATGCTCAGATATTCCATCGAGAAATTCCCGCCTGAGCAACGTGCCTTCTATATGAAGCGGCAGACCACTGACGAATAAAATCATATCATAAAACATTGACTATGAAAAAGACAATCATCCCTATCCTTGCAGCATTAGGTATCACTGCAGCATGTCAGAACATCACCGACACAGTGGAAATCCATCCTATCCAGGACAATGCCGAGCCGAGGCTTATGCCGAGAGCTCTGTTCCCGGAAGCGCCGGACAGCCTCATAGCCGGACTCGGCCTGGAAGACGGAATACCATCATCGGTCTGCGCCTTCCTCGTAAGGACACAGGGAAAGGAAATCCTTTTCGATGCCGCCAACGGAGCTCCAGACTCGCAGCTCCTCCCGACATTGGATTCATTGGGTGTCAAGCCTGAAGACATAGACTATATTTTCATCACACATCTTCACGGAGACCATATCGGAGGTCTGACGACAGATGACTCGGCGACCTTCCCTGATGCACAGCTGCACATAAACGCAGCGGAGCTTGAGGCCTGGCTTGCTATGCCTCAGGAACAGACAGGGAACCTTCGCAGGATCATCGCCTTGTATGAAGAAAGGCTCGTGACATTCACACCGGAAGACATTCTGCCAAACGACATAAAGGCCATACCTGCATACGGACATACCCCGGGACATACCGCCTTCCGTATAGGCGATGCAGTCATAGCCGGCGACATTATGCACGGAACTGCTCTTCAGAAGGATCATCCGGAATTCTGCGCCCGCTTCGATATGGACAAGGAACAGTCTATCAATTCCCGAAAGGAACTCCTTGGCCATGCCGCAGAGGAAGGATTGAGAATGTACGGAATGCATTTCCCGGCACCCTATTACATTGAATTCTAAAACGTCATCCACCTATGTTCAGAATCGGAATAATCGGAGCAGGATGGATTGCAGAAAAGATGGCTCAGGCCATAGCCCCGCTAAAGGATGTGGAGATATATGCAATCGCATCAAGATCAGTTGAAAAGGCTGAAGCATTTGCACATAAATATAAGATACCTCAGGCATACGGCAGTTACGAGGCAATGACAGCTGACCAGGCAATCGATCTGGTGTACATCGCTACCCCTCATTCCCATCATTACGAACATTCGATGATGGCTTTGAAACATGGAAAGCCCGTGCTTGTGGAAAAGGCTTTCACCGCAAATGCAGCACAGGCAGAGAAACTGATAAGTATGGCAGAAGACAAGGGCATTTTCATTACCGAAGCCATCTGGACACGGTATATGCCGCTGTCTCACAAGGTAAGAGAGATCATGGACAGCGGCATCATCGGTCAGCCGCGGGTCCTCACTGCCACCTTATGCTATATGATGGAGCATAAGGAAAGGATAGTAAGGCCGGAGCTTTGTGGAGGAGCACTCCTGGATCTGGGTGTATATGCACTGAATTTCGCAAGGATGTATTTCGGCACTGACATCATCAGGACAGTAAGCAACTGCCACCTCGGTCCGACCGGAATGGATATGCACGAATGCATATCGTTAAGTTTCGCTGACGGAAGAATGGCCAATCTCCAGTCCGGGGCACTTTGCCTCAACGACCGTCAGGGCATTATAAGCGGTACGGAAGGATATATCCGCATTGACAACATCAATTGTCCGGAAGTCATAGAGGTCTGGAGGAATTACCAGCTGATGGAAAGGTACACAAGACCGGAGGAGATGGTCAACGGCTATGAATACCAGGTGCTCGAATGCAAGCGATGCATCGAAGCCGGTCTGCTCGAGTCTCCTATGATGCCGCATCAGGAGACTATCAGCATAATGCGGCAGATGGATGATCTGAGGCACGAATGGGGTGTGAGATATCCATACGACGAGCTATGATAAGAAAGGCGACATACGATGACATTCCGGTCTTGATGGATATATTCAGCAAGGCAAAGGAGATTATGCGCAGTTGCGGCAATATGCATCAGTGGAACGACAGCTATCCATCAGAGGAAATCGTCAGGAAGGACATCGATGAGGGATGTTGTTTCGTGCTCTGCAACGAAAGCCGCATAATCGCCACAATGGCTTTCATTCCTGGCCCTGACCCCACCTATCCGTATATTGAAGGCAGATGGCTTGATGAGAGACCATATTATGTGATCCATAGAATAGCGGCCGCAGAGCCGGGCCACAAAGCCGCGGAAAGACTTCTTGACTGGAGCTTCACACAGACTGACTGCATCAGGATAGACACTCACAAGGACAATGTGATCATGCATCATATCTTGACAAAATACGGATTCTCTCATTGCGGAAGAATATTCCTTGCCAACGGCGATCCGCGTGAGGCATATCAAAAATGATCGCCGGTACTGGAATTGTCCAATACCGGCGAAAAGCTTATTTCTGAATATTCCTACTTTCTGAAAAGAAGCGGAGCCATTTCGCGAAGTGACCTTCTCCAGGTCAGGAATTCGTGTGCAGTGCCCTCAGACACATAACCCACTGCATTGTAGCCTGCAGCCTTGAGTTCTTCAGCAGCCTTGTTTATTCCGTCAGGATATTCCTTGCTGCCGCAGCTCATAAAGATAAGCTTCACCTGATCCGGACTCTTTATGTCTGCAGGAGAATATGTTCCGCCACTGAGTACACCGTAATATCCGAACACCTCGGGACGAGCGAGTGTTATGTGCTTTGTCTCCATTCCTCCCATAGAAAGGCCTGCCATGGCACGCATATCCTTCTTTGCGATTGTCTTGAAGTGAGAATCGATATATGGCACGAGCTCGTCAACAAGCACTCTCTCGAACTTGGTGAAATCGAAGCTTGCAAGTCCTCCCCACTTCACCTCATTGGTCATTCCGTATGTCATCACGATGATGAAAGGCTCGCACTTGCCCTCAGCGATGAGATTGTCCATGATGAGGTTGGCGTGACCCTGATTGCTCCAGGCAGTCTCATCCTCACCCCAACCGTGCTGCAGATACAGCACAGGGAACTTCTTCTTTCCGTCATACTGCGGAGGGAGATAGACAAATGCTCTGTGGGTCAGTCCGGTTTCCTTTGATGGGAAGAGCACCTGGGTCACCTGTCCGTGAGGTACATCCTTCACAGCGTAGAAATCCGAGTCGTGTGCAGGAATCTCGATGCCGCTTTCCCAACGCACTGAGCCATAGTAGTTCTTTGCACCCGGATCATTCACGACTCCTCCGTCTATAGTCAGATGATAATAGTGGAAGCCTTCATCCATAGGGCCTGCAGTGGTGCCTGTCCATACTCCTTCTGCATTCTTGCGGAGTACTGTACCACCCTGTCCGCCGAGTCCGAGGCTTACGATGACTGACTTAGCATCCGGAGCCTCTACACGGAAACGTGCATATCCCTGTGAATTGACCATAGGATACTCCGCACCTGGCTGATTCATCACAGACGGAACGAAGTCTTCCTTGATCTGCGCATTGTCCAGTGCTGGATCAAAATTCTTGATTATTCCATATACCCTCTTAGGCTTGTATTCATTGTCGAAAGGAAGAGGATAGTTGTTTTGTCCGAGCCATGAATCCCTGTCGCTGAGATTCCAGAAGGTCACATTAGTGATGACATCCTTATATTTGCGGAACACTCTGAAGAGATCGGCGTACTGAGCCTCCTGCACCACCTTTATATGTTCAGGGACAGGCTTTGCCTCTCCGCGGCTGAAACGGAGCTGTCCTCCCATTTCTTCATTGATGCGGACATCAAGCTCGGTGAAATGGATCTGGTCCACGATGGTCGCATATTTCTCGATGGCAGCCTCTACGTCAGCGGCAGAAGGTCCATAGATATTATAATGTCCCTGCATTCCGATACCGTCGATCGGCACTCCCGCATCCTTCATTTTCTTCACCATATCATAAATGCGGTCACGCTTTGCAGGATCAGCAGCATTATAATCATTATAGAAAAGGAGGGCATCAGGATCGGCCTCACGTGCAAATTCGAAGGCCTTTGCAATGAATTCATCTCCACAGAGCTGGAAATGCCTTGACTTACGGTAAGGGCTCGGCTCTTCCTTCATCCAAGGCATACGGCGGCCGTCACCGTCAGCGATGGCCTCATTCACCACATCCCAGGCATAAACTACGTCCTTGTACCTGTTTACAACTGTGTGTATGTGGGTTCGCAGCCTTTCATAAAAGACTTCCTTTGACACATCATTACCCTTGTCGTCCACAAACATCCAGTCGGCGAACTGGCTGTGCCAGCAAAGGCAATGTCCACGCAGAGGTATATTGTTCTCACGGCAGAAATCCGCGATCTTGTCTGCATTCGCCCAGTTCCATTCTCCTTCACGCGGCTGCAGGGAAACGACCTTCATATCGTTTTCTGCAGTGATGCTGTTGAAATTCTTCTTGATCAGGGCGATCTGGTCAGGATCTGTCACATTCCTCATATTGACAGCGACACCTACCGTGAAATAATCCTTGTACGTGTCCTTGTAGCCGGTAGGGTCTTCCACCGGGGTCCTGCCCCAGAATCCCTGAGCGTGCGATTGTCCGGCAAGAAACATAAGTCCGAGCAGAAAAATTGAAATTCTTTTCATCGTATGTAAATTTAGTGTTATGTAATGACTATGTGCGTATAATTTTCGCAAATATAAAATAATAAACTGATTTTTTTTGTAGATTTGTGTCGACTAAAACATACTTATGAAACATCTTTTTTTCACCGTATTTTCCTTCGTGATGTGCATAGCTGCACAGGGACAGGCAAAAATCATTTCAAGGCTTGAGCTGGAGGCACGCCTCGATTATATGCAGGAATATCAAGAAGGAACCAAGATAAGCGGTGCAAGCGGCTTCAAAGGAAGATATCTCAATTTCAGGGTGGATGGAAACATCACTGAAAACTTCTCATTCTCATATAGGCAACGACTTAACAAGCCCATAACGAACGGATCCATCTTCGAGGCTACGGACTGGATGACTGCAAGCTATGCCATCGGCAGCTGGACACTCTCGGGAGGAAAGCAGGTAGTGGCGATCGGAGGTTTCGAATATGACGCGGCTCCCATTGACCTGTATTTCTGCTCGGAATTCTGGAACAACATAGCCTGCTATCAGTTCGGCGCAAGCGGATCGTGGACTTCCGGATCGAAGAAAGACAACATTATGTTCCAGTTCTGCGAAAGTCCTTTCCGCAGAAACCCCATCAACATAGACAACAAGGAGATGTTTGCCTACAACCTGATGTGGACAGGCTCTCATGGATGCTTCAGTTCGTTGTATTCTGTCAATTTCATCGAATATCTTCCAGGAAGATTCATCAACTATATCGCTCTGGGCAACAGATTCACCCTCGGAGATTTCAGACTCGATCTTGACCTCATGAACAGGGCACTGAATGCCAAGGATTTTTTCGGCAAGGACTTCTCGGTGATGTGCGAGCTCAGATGGTCTCCTTCAAGCCGTCTGGACATCTATGCAAAGATGACTCAGGACACCAACCTGAGCGACGAAAGCGGAGACTGGTGCGTCGCTGCGGGCACTTCCCTCACAAGATTCGGAGGTGGCCTGGAATTCTTCCCGATAAAGGATTCGAAGAGCCTGAGACTCCATCTGAACTGTTGCCATACAACCGGAGATGCTGTTCCTGCCAACGTACTGAGAAACAGACAGACCATCATTGATGCAGGACTCACCTGGAAAATGAATATGCTGAGTCTGAAACCACGCAAATAGATCGTCTTATGAAATTCTCATTAAGAAAGCTTTACAAACGCATTCCAACCGGTATCCTCTGCCTTCTGATCGTATTCGGAATCTTCGCATACCTCGGTTCGCAGATGGGTACTCCGAACATGCTCAACACCATAATGAACACAGCTCACGATCTTCTGCTGAATACGGTATTCTACCTTATGGCGATCTGTGTCATTACTGGTGCGATAGGACGTATCTTTATGGAATTCGGAGTGGTGGATCTTCTGGAAAAGATCCTGAGACCTCTTATGAAGCCTCTCTTCAACCTCCCGGGCGTAGCATCTCTTGGAGCGGTCCTGACTTTCCTTTCAGATAATCCGGCCATCATCGCACTTGCCCAGGACAAGCGTTTCAGCTGCTATCTTAAGAAATATCAGCTCATATCCCTCACCAATTTCGGTACTTCCTTCGGTATGGGACTTCTGGTGATCGTGTTTATGGTCGGACAGGGATATTATGCCGAGCCTTTCATCGGACTCATCGGAGCCATCGTCGGCTGCATCATATCTACACGCCTTATGCAGCATTTTGTAGTGAAATCCTTCCCTCAGTATCTTGAGGAGAACGCCTGTGAAAGTGACGGAGTGGAACATGTAGAAAGTCAGGATGAAGAAAAGCCGCTTTTCCAGAGAATACTTGACTCGCTCCTAGACGGAGGAAGGACAGGTGTGGATGTAGGCCTGGCAATCATTCCTGGCGTACTTATAATTTCGACAATGGTGATGCTCCTCACATTCGGTCCTTCAGCATCCGGAATTTACACCGGAGCAGCATACGAAGGAGTGGAGCTGCTTCCTTGGCTTGGGGAAAAGATCGATTTCGTGTTCAAGTGGCTCTTCGGATTTCAGGATCCTCATCTGATCGCCTTCCCGATCACGGCACTTGGCGCGGTAGGAGCAGCACTCGGACTTATTCCGAACTTCATTTCACAGGGATGGATCGACGGAAACGCCATTGCAGTATTCACAGCAATCGGAATGTGCTGGAGCGGTTATCTGAGCACGCATACAGCAATGCTTGACAGCCTCGGATTCAGGAATCTTACCACAAAGGCTATCATATCCCATACCATCGGCGGACTGGCAGCAGCATTCGTCGCACATTGGATATATATGCTTTACTCTCTGATCTGATCCGAAACACGGATGAAAACTAAGGCGGAAATTCGGATGAATTACGGATTCCGCGATGATTATATATTAAGATATTTCCAAAACTGACTATATGAACAAGGAATTGGAACTGAATCCGAATAAACTGGTAGCTTATCTCGGAAAATCTGCAGATGAATTCAAGAAGGAAGACATCGTAAGATACATCAAGGAAAATGAAATCAGGATGGTCAATTTCATGTATCCGGCAGGAGACGGAAGACTGAAGACCCTGAATTTCGTGATAAACAATGAGGCATATCTGGACGCCATCCTCTCGTGTGGTGAAAGGGTGGACGGATCGAGCCTGTTTTCTTTCATTGAGGCCGGCAGCAGCGACCTGTATGTTGTACCGCGCTTCCGCACTGCATTCATAGATCCGTTCGCAGAGCTCCCTACCCTCTCGATGCTCTGTTCTTTCTTCAACAAGGATGGAGAACCGCTCGAGAGCGCTCCTGAACATACTCTCCGAAAGGCATGCAAAGCTTTCCGCGATGTGACCGGAATGGAGTTTCAGGCGATGGGAGAGCTTGAATACTATGTGATTGCCCCTGATTCAGGGCTCTATCCTGCCACCGACCAGAAAGGATACCACGAATCGGCTCCGTATGCGAAATTCAACGAATTCCGCACTCAGTGTATGGCTTATATAGCACAGGCCGGAGGACAGATCAAATACGGACATTCGGAAGTCGGCAACTTCACCATCCAGGACTTCGTATATGAGCAGAATGAGATCGAGTTCCTGCCCGTGAATGCAGAAAATGCAGCTGACCAGCTAATGATAGCTAAATGGATCATCAGAAATCTCGCATGCATATACGGATATGACGTTACGTTCGCACCGAAGATTACAGCCGGCAAGGCTGGATCGGGTCTGCATATCCATCTCCGCATAATGAAGGACGGAAGGAATCAGATGCTTGAAAACGGCGTGCTTTCCGAGACAGCAAGGAAGGCCATAGCCGGAATGATGGAGCTTGCGCCTTCGATCACAGCATTCGGCAACACCAATCCTACATCGTATTTCCGTCTTGTCCCTCATCAGGAGGCACCGACCAATGTATGTTGGGGAGACAGGAACCGCTCGGTTCTGGTTCGCGTGCCGCTCGGTTGGGCAGCCAAGAGCGACATGTGCCGTCTCGCAAATCCTCTCGAAGGTCCGAGCGACTATGATACATCCCGGAAGCAGACGGTAGAGATGCGTTCGCCGGACGGTTCTGCCGATCTGTATCAGCTCATAGCCGGACTCGCAGTGGCCTGCAGGCACGGCTTCGAGATGGAGAATGCCCTCGAGACAGCAGAAAGGACATACGTGAATGTGAACATCCATCAGAAGGAAAACGAAGACAAGCTCAAAGGACTTGCACAGCTTCCTGACAGCTGTGAGGCGTCCGCAGACTGTCTCGAAAGACAGAGGGCAGTATTCGAGAAGCATCAGGTGTTCAGTCCTGCTATGATCGATGGAATCATCGCCAAGCTGCGCTCCTACAAGGACAGGACGCTCAGACAGGAAATCGGAGATAATCAGGAAGCAATGCTGGATCTTGTAAGAAGATTCTTCCACTGCGGATAATGAAAACAAAATTAAACAAACAAGATATGACAACAGAATATTTGAAGCCTGAGGTTACAGTCATCAGGTTTGAGACAGAACAATGCATATTAAGTGCAAGCAATGTACCGGGACTTGAGCCGGGAACGGATCTTGACGAATTATTAGACTGATAAGATATGAAGAAGATCATCAGAAACATAATCGCTGCAGCATCTTTCCTTACCACATTTGCGGTAAGCAGCTGCATTGAAGAACAGGCCATCACACCACAGCCTGCAGAGAATGAACCAGTGATCTTGAGGTTTACCGCCACCCTGGCTGATCCGCAGCCTACGACCCGCCTTGACTATATTGAAAGCGGAAAGGCCCTGAAGGCAGTATGGAACAGCGAGGATCAGTTTGTAGCCAACGCGCAGCCGGCCACATTGAGTTATGTATATACATTCGATCTCATTGAAGGTGCCGGTACCGCTACAGGAGTCTTCGAATGCGGATCAAGAACATCTATATATCTGCCTGAAAACCTTTCTTCAAATGCCTGGACCCTTTATTTCCCAGGGTCCAAGATCCGTTGCGAGAAAGAATATCTGGACTTCTCATATACAAACCAGGTGCAGAAAGGTAACGGCAGTCTTGAGCATCTTGATGAATACCACACCATACGTCATATGTGTACGGACGGTTCACAGGAGTCATCTACCGGCTTCCTAAATGAATTCATCGATTTTTCAGACGAGACCAGTGAGGAATCATCATGTATGAGGATAAGTCTGTCAAATCTTCCGTCAGTGACTCCTACAGAAGTCTCCTTGAAATATACAGCACCATCAGGAGAGAGTTCGTACTGCTTCTCGACTTATAACGTCCTGGGAAGCTGGTGGTCTGACGGAAGTTTCCAGTCTAACACATCAGCAACCGACAAGATATCCATCAGGCTCGAAGAATTCGAACCTTGCACAGAAGCCAAGGTATATATAATGATGTCGAATAATCCTGTCGAGCTCAAGGCAGGAGGAAGTCTTGCCATCTCAGTAAAGTGCAAGGAAGGAAAACTTTACACCTGCAGGAAGACCTTGAAGTCAGACGCCACTCTTGAAGGAGGTAAGCTGCATAGCATCAGCGGATCTACATGGACAGAAACTGTCAGTGAAAACATTGACGGATTTGACGACCCGGACGGTGGTATCATAGTGCTTCAGGAAGCATCGAAGGGTAATGGAACCGACATCGTGATCATGGGTGACGGTTTCTCA
>JAEIGA010008544.1_pt1 | contig 15535 bp, 14 predicted proteins | sample 9270691 | NCBI WGS metagenome assembly JAEIGA01 (sample SAMN17057246, study PRJNA624740) | gut metagenome | biome: biome; isolation source: fecal sample | host: Bos grunniens | place: China: Xizang | collected 2019
AGAGGAAAGTGACCGCTGGCGTTATCGCTAATCGGAGATTGTTACTGCGAAGCATTGCATTGGGTTAAAAACACCATTCAATACTTTCAGTGATAGGATGGTCATGGCATTTAAAGACAAAGCGAAAGAATAAACAAAAAAAGAGCTAACTAATCGATCAAAATCAGTTAGCTCTTTTCTTATAGATAATGAATTTTGTTGCCATTATGTTGCCACGGAAGTCTCTAATCCTCAGATTACGAGCTTTTTTCGTCCTCTGATATTATTCCCACTCAATCGTCGCAGGCGGCTTAGACGTGATGTCATAAACGACGCGGTTGATGTGATTAACCTCATTGACGATACGGGTAGAGATTTTCTCTAACACATCCCATGGGATTCGTGCCCAATCAGATGTCATTCCATCGATGGATGTTACAGCACGGATACCAATTGTGTAATCATATGTTCGCGCATCGCCCATGACGCCGACACTGCGGATGTCAGGAAGGACGGTGAAGTATTGCCAAATATCGCGGTCAAGCCCGGCAAGGCGAATTTCTTCGCGAAGGATGGCATCAGATTCTCTGACGATCTCAAGCTTCTCTTCCGTTACTTCGCCAAGAACACGGATTCCTAGACCCGGGCCAGGGAATGGCTGCCTCCAGACGATTTCATCCGGAATGCCCATTTCTGTTCCAAGAGCACGAACCTCGTCTTTGAAAAGCGTATTCAAAGGCTCGATCAATTGGAATTGCATGTCTTCAGGAAGCCCGCCTACATTATGGTGAGATTTGATTGTTTGCGCAGTTGCTGTACCGCTCTCAATGATATCGGTGTAGAGTGTACCTTGCGCCAAGTAGTCAATGCCCTTTAATTTAGTAGCTTCATCATCGAATACATAGATAAACTCGTTACCGATGATTTTGCGTTTTTGTTCCGGGTCACTGACACCAGCGAGTTTAGACATGAAGCGTTCTTTTGCATCAACTTTGATGACGTTCATGTTAAAGCCTTCTCTAAAGGTTTTCATAACACCTTCTGCTTCACCTTTACGAAGAAGTCCGTGGTCAACAAAGATACATGTCAATTGATCGCCGATGGCTTTATGGATCAACACGGCTACAACAGATGAGTCAACACCGCCGCTAAGCGCACAAAGCACTTGCTTGTCACCGACTGTTTGGCGGATTTTCTCCATTTCCATTTCAATGAAGTTGGCCATGGACCAGTCACCCTTACATTTACATACGCCGAATACGAAGTTCTTAAGAAGGTCATTCCCGTATTCAGAGTGACGTACTTCCGGGTGGAATTGTACGGCATATAGCTGGCGGCTGTCATCGCTTATCGCCGCAATCGGACAAGATGGGTTAGTCGCATCGATAGCGAATCCTTCTGGAGCAGTTACGACATGGTCACCATGGCTCATCCATACAGTTTGATCTTCTGGAAGACCTTTGAACAAGACGGATTCATGGTTTACATGGATGTCAGATTTGCCATATTCACGCTTGCTTGCACGTTCTACCTTACCGCCGAAGTGCTGTGTCATTAATTGCATGCCATAGCAGATGCCCATGACCGGAATGCCCATATCAAAGATGCGCTCGTCACAGGAGAAAGCCGTTTTGTCGTACACGCTGTTTGGCCCTCCGGAGAAGATGATTCCCTTTGGATTTAATTTCTCAATTTCCTCAACGGTAATCGTGTGCGGGTGCAGTTCACTATATACACCAAATTCACGTATTCTTCGCGTGATTAACTGGTTATACTGGCTTCCAAAATCAAGGACGACAACCATTTCCTGAATTGGAAGATCTGTTGTTTCTACCATTGCTTTCACCTCATTAAATAGTTTAGATCGGTTAACTTGAGCAATTAATCATCCAAAGAGATGATTCATCTCTTAATCCTCCCATTCGTAATAAAGCATCCGGCATTTGCTGGTGCACGAAACGAATAACCATATATCCTAAGCTATAAGCCGCTTCTCTATTCGAACAAGCTTCCTTCGACCATAAGCTATGGAATAAAGAAAAACTAGAATTCCCTATATGCATTTCAGAATTCTAGTAGCTTTTTATATTCTTCCCTCATAGTCAAATCATTTATCCGGTGATTTGGTATGAACTTTCGAACCTTATTTCCGAAATTATATGAAGGGTTTGGATGCTGTGTAATATTAACCTCGCATAATTGTAACAGTGAGGGAAAAGCGGGGTCAAGCAATTGTTTTCAAAATCATCTTTTCCCACTTAGATCCGTACTCATTCCAATCTGGTGCTGCACTAGTGCCGGAGTATAGGATTCGTTCATATTCTGCTGTAAGCTTACCCATTTCTGCTGTCCCGAAGAACTGGTCCACATATCTCGCATATTCACGCAGGGTTTGTCCTTCTTCCCGCTTGATGCCAAAACGTTTCAGTTCCCCAAGTAAACGTACATAGGCTTGCACAAATTTCTCTTCCGATTTCGACCTTTTATAATAGAAAACCCACAGTCGCGGAGCCCATTTGCCCCTTAGCCAATAAATGACCGCAGCCACAACGCCTAAGGCGAGCACTGTACCAGCGACCGCTTTCCATGAATCCTTCAGGAAATTGACAATCGACGTTATGTCGAAGGAGTTGTCCGCTCCTCCCCCCTCATCTGCTCGTTCAGGCACAGCCGCTCTATCCTGATCCGGTGTATCGGCTTCAGCTGATTCAGGCTCTTCTTGTTCCTCCTGCTCAAAGGTCTCAATGAACCGGGCTTCCGGGTTAAATCCTTTCGTCGGCTCAAACGGGACCCATCCTGTGCTCGGGAAGAAGACTTCCGGCCATGAATGGGCATTATTATTCGTCACCTCATAATAAGATCCGCCCGCTTCGCTATCATACATTGACAGGCCGGCTGTGTATCCTTTCACCCAGCGCACTGGAATGCCTAACGATCGGACTAATACCACCATGGATGTCGAGAAATTATCACAATAGCCGATATTCGTCTCAAACAGGAATTGGTCGACATAATCCTGCTCTTCAGACGGATATGGGACTCCTGCCTGGCTGTACGTAAACCTCTCACCCCGCAAATATTCTTCAATCGCCTTTACCTGGTCATACACGGAATCGGACTCAGCATCCTCAGAGACGATTTCATAAGCCAGATCCCTGACTCTCGATGGCAAAGATGACGGCAATTGCAAATACTCACTATTCTCATCCAATCCTTTATAATCCTCCATCTTGTTCTCCCTCAAGACATCCAAATAGAAGGTTGGACTCATAAAGGTGATGCTCACATCTTCAATCTTATCCCGTTCGGCATCATCCCTATGAAGCGGGACAATACGGGATGTCGTCTCTGAATAGAGCAGTTCCTGCGGATACATCTCCCCGTTCACGATAATTTTTTCGATATACATCGGATCTGGATAAGGGATATGCCCATGGTCAATCTCGATATCAAGCTCAGCTGTTACCGCTTCGTTCTTCCGTTCTCCTAGGTAATCAAACAATCTAACATTCTCATCTTCGTAAAAAGCTGTTTGCGCACCTCTGCTATTTTCCCAACCCTTTCCTGTATAAAGGGTTTTATGTTCAATCTTCCAGTTCGTGCGCACCGGTGTTTCCGCCTTGAACACGACAGAATCATCCCCGATGAAATCCCCTCCCAGCTTCTGATCATTCTCCCCGTAGCCTATTCTCTTGCGATCAGCTCCATATTTCTCTGAGGTTGACTTAATGAAGGAAACGGGGTCTGGCCATATGGCCTGGGGTTTCGGCGCGGAGAATCCAATTAGGACACTTATGGCAATCATGCCTGCAAGCGCCGATACCCAAATACCCGCCTTTCTCGCCGAATAGGGAAGTCCATCCTGAGTAAAGAGACGAATCAGCGCCAAGGCCCCTAACACAGCAAACCCGCAAATGACGAGCCGGACGATTGCCCCATCCCCATCATAAGGTGTGAAAGTATCGAGCACCGTCACATACAAGAAGGTCAGGAACAAGAATAAAAAGAGACGCTGCTTTACCATCACCCAATAATGGAGAAGGTAGCAAAGCATCCAAACGACAAGGAAGAAGAGGAATGTGCGAAATCCTGGCGTCAGTCCTCCCCAGTCACCCATAAATGAATCTCGGATTCCATCAGCTAAGTCAGCAAAAAGCAGTCCAAGCCAAGCTTCCTCCCCCATCATCGTAATGGCATGGTAATGAAGGATATACAAGCCCACGCCTATATAAAAGAAGGAAACCGGCACAACCCATTTCCATGATACGCTACAGGCATACAGCGCAACCAGAAGGGCTGCGTATACCATAAAGAAGCCGATATTTGATGTATCCGTTATCTCTTCAACTGGTCTCAGCCATTCCAGAAAGAGCAAGAACGCAAAGAAAAATAAAAGTAGGCGCACGCCTGGGTTCATTTGATTCCTCATCATCTCATCCGCTCCTTCCACACATCCCACTGACTTCTATCATGAATGACGGAAATCGTCACCCCATGATTGGCTGCATATAAATACGCATCCTGCTCAGATTTCTCCACCCCTTGCAATGGATTCTTCCGGAAGAATAGAATCGTGAGCGGATGCTTCCCATCAGTCAAACGGGTATAAGCTTGCACCATAGACATGTTCAGCCTTGATGTGATAACGATTAATGCGGCATGCTCAGGAATAGACCTTTTCGGCGGAGCATAGGAGGCCTCTCCTGTTTCCATCGCCTTCAGTCTCGCGAGGTAATACATGATTCGCTGGCGGTGCACCTTGCCCTCCTTTACCTCAATCAGCTGGTTCTGCCGCTCTCCCCGCGCCCATATACCAACACGCATTCCCTTCTCAAGCACGGCCTCTGCCAGTGATGCGGCAAAGGTGACCATCTCCTCGAATATGTGGTACTCACTAATACCATTAAGCATCAAGAAGCTGTCACTGCTATGATTCTCTTCAAAGTTCTTAGATTTCAAACCCATTCCTCGCGCACTCGATTTCCAGTCAATCGTTACCATGCGATCACCTGGCTCATAATCACGGATACCCGATACCATGGCCGTCTCCTGCCTGATTTTATACAAATTGGTCCGCTGGCCCTGCTCATATTCACTCTTCAACTTTTGAACGGCAAGACTCACAGTCTGCGGCAAGACAAGCACTGTCTCTTTGGTCTTAGCTGTCCATTCTTTCTCCAAAATTCCGAGAAGGTCGCCCGTACGCAGAACGATATCAGAAAACTCATGCTCCCCGCGCGCCAAGTCCTCTAATGTATAGGAAAACTCAAGCTCTCTCCTGAACCCAATAAACACAAGTGCACTCTGCTTCTTACTGCCAGAAGAGACATCCAGGGTTCGCGGAAGCTGCTCATCTACACATACATACAAAATGGGCACAGGATATTTCCGCTGGATGCGAATCCTCATCTCTAACGAATCACCGGCATGCAGCGTCCGGTCCCCTGCCACGCGTTCAATATGAAAATCAGCTAAAGGGTAAAGGAGAATGAGTAATGCATAGATTACAAACGGAAGGAAGCTATAAAAGAGAAACCAGCTAACAAAGCCACCTTGAAACATGGCATATGAAAAAGTCGTCCCTAGCAGAAACAAAAGCAACGTCAATTTCGACCATTTTCTAAGAAGAGAGCGGAACTTGTTCATCATTAGTTCACTTGCCTTTGGACAGGCACAGGTGTCTTCGCCATTATTTCTCGAATGATTGTCTGTGCATCAGTCCCTTCATATAGAGCTTCAGACCTCATGATGATCCGGTGACTGCATACATATGGGGCTAAATATTGCACATCATCCGGCAAGCAATACTTCCGTCCATGCATAAAGGCCCATGCCTGTGAGGCTCTCATTAAAGCAATCGACCCGCGCGGACTGACACCTAAGTACACACGTTTGTCTGCACGAGTTTTAGCCATCAGCTCCACAATATAGCGCGCAATCGATTCATCAACAAAGACGTTCTGCACTTCTTCCTGAAGTTCGGCCATCTCATCCAACGTAATCACTGGCTTTAACTGATCCGTCGATGCCTGCATTTGGGCGTTCATTAATATCGCTATCTCATCTCCCCTATCTGGATAGCCCATTTTCGTTTTAATTAAAAACCGATCAAGCTGGGCCTCAGGAAGGGAATAGGTGCCTTCATATTCAATAGGGTTCTGGGTTGCCATAACAAAGAAAGGAGAATCAAGCTGATGGGTAACGCCATCAACGGTCACGCGATGTTCCTCCATCGCTTCAAGGAGTGCTGACTGTGTCTTAGGGGAAGTACGGTTGATCTCATCCGCGAGGATTATATTGCCCATAATCGGACCTGGGCGAAACTCGAACTCATGCTCCTTCGGGTTATAAATCGAAATGCCCGTTACATCAGAAGGAAGCAAGTCAGGGGTGAATTGAATACGTTTATAATCAGCCTGAATTGACTTCGCCAATGCCTTCACAAGCATTGTCTTCCCAACACCAGGCACATCCTCCAAAAGTAAATGCCCCTTGGCCAATAGAGCCACAAGACTTAGCTTTGCTACCTCTGTCTTTCCGATAATAACCTTCTCGACATTCTGAATAATCTTCTGGATCGTTGGATTGGTTGTTTCCTGCATATATTTACGGCCCCCTCTGCTTTATACCTTAATTGTTATAATATTCCTACTTAACAGTCAATTATTTTACGTTAAATAGTTGTGAAAAATAGGGAAGGTGAGCTTTTTGAAGGAACAGCTAAAGGCAAATCAATCTCCCGAGTGAATAGGTATGAGGAGATTGATTTGCCTTTTTCCTAATGATATGTTTTTAGTTTCTTAGTTTTTCTTTAACTTGCCTTATTAAATTCTCGTCCCGCTCTACAAGACTGGAAGCAAACCGCTTTCGCAATTGCGGTTGTTCAATGCTTGCTAACACAGGAGGAATATGACTCCACTCTGCTTCATCCCAAATCGTATTAAATCCATCTACTGTCTCATTTAAATAGTCATCCATTACATCTAAGGTAGAGGTCGATAGGTTTTTTACTAAAACCCGGTACTTAAAGTAACCGAGCCTATTTCTATTCTTCTCAACATAACTCAATAACGCTTTGTTCTTCTCAAAATCATCCTTGAGCCTTTTCATCAAGACAAACAAAGCAGCATCTGAATTAATCATAATGGAATCAGCTAGCTGTTTATCATTGTTGTCAAAGTATCCTTTTTGAAACAGCTGCTTTTGCAAATCGGCCATTAGCTGATATTCATCAAGAAAGCGTTGACGTGCCCCCAGAATAACATCCATATATTCCTCATAACGAGCTGCCATTTTCTTTTCCTCAGAAGTTTTCGCCCATTTATTTATCGCTGTTCTTGCATCCTTGAAGTATGCCGTATTCACTCTCGCTTTTCTCTGGTATTCGTTATGAATCCTCCTAATAGAAACTAACATACCGCTAATCATCTTTACTGCATTTAGCTTCTCTTCCTCTGTCACTGGAAAATCGGTATATAGAGCGTATCCATTTGCCATGCCACCTTTGACATATATGCCCATGTGATAGACCTTTTCATCATTTTTATAGGCAAACCCAGGTGATTGATACTCCTCCCCTGATCTTCTATATTGCTCAAAATATTCTTTCAAGAAATCATCCCCATATACACATTTACGAACCAGTCAGCCATTTGAAAGGTTTCGTTACCCCTTTCCATACCTCCTTAGCTGCTCTGCCTACCTTGGATTCCGAAATACTCGACCAATTTTTAGCGGCCCACTTAACACCTTTTCCTGCAAGCCATATTGCTCCACCAACAGCAGCTATTCCCAATCCTACCGCCTGGGCACCTGGAAAAGCAGCTGTCAGCATCCCTGCATTAAAAACCAGTTCACCAAAATCCGATGCGGTCGTCGCACCCGCCTCAACTTTTTCTGATGTAGCTGCATTGCTATCAATAACCTTCCATGTATCTCCTGCCGATTGAACAGTATTCACTAGAGAAAAACCTGTACTAACAGCGCTTGTTGCAATATTGAATTTCGTCAACATTCCATAGGATGCGGCGCCGTTCATTACGGTTGGAAGTACTTCCATGCCATCATTCACGGTCGTTATTGCCGAAAATGCAGTCCTATTTATATCTGCATATCCATTATAAATATCCAAAGCCATTCCAGAGCCATTATGAACATCCTCCAGTAAATCAAACCAAGGCGGCGTCCTTTCACCAAGAGGTAGTTTAGCTCCGTTTAAAATTAGTGTTGAAAAGAAATTGGGCCCTCCGAAGGTACCTTTTAAATTGACATTATCCCCTTGTTCCAGGATGCTAACTGCAAAGTCAACCTGCCCATTGATTACATCATTGCCAAGATAGGAGGCAATATCCCACGGATCTATCCCTTGATCTTCATCCTTTTGCTCTTTCGAGATGTTCGACGGAATGACAGATTCATTTAATAAGGCACCCTGAATAGTGCCATCTTTATCCTCATTGTTTGAAGGTATAAGTGGAAGGTATGGGTTAGAAACATATGGCGGTAACGGCTTTAGAGTACCACTGCCAGAGGGGATGAGTCCACTTCCCCCGCCTGCCTCGTTACTGTTCTCTGGGATAATATTGCTTCCGCCGCTATTTGAATCCGAACCATTACCCTGCCAGCCATCTTTTGTCCATGCGCTTCCTTCCCAGGTATCTCCTGTCCATGAACTTCCTTCCCACGTTTCACCACTCCAGCTGTTCCCTGTCCATGAAGTCCCTGTCCAAGACCCATTTGCCAAAGCCATCGGCAGCATAAAGGACTGACAAAGGACAAAAACAGCAGCAAATAGCACACAAGCTTTTCTTAAAAAACGATGCCTCATTACTCTACCTCCTATTTTCATTAAGGAAGGTGATTATTCTAGATGGATGGGCTATTCCTTTATACTTTTCATTACTGTCCGAAGGAGCTTCCCTCTTTCTCTCTAATAGCTCTCAGATGATTAGCTCGCAAAGCAGGAAGTGCAATAGCCGCTGCCAATATTCCATAGGCAATATCACCGCTAATGAAAATATCCACAATGGCCACAGGCAATAAAATTGCATAATAAAAAATCATGAAATACTTATAGATTTTTCTCCACTTTTTCTCTTTTGCGCTCATATTAGTCACACCTTTCGATAAAATAAACACTCCACTCTTCTAACAGGTTCTGATCAAATACTTCTACCGTCGACCCTTTCCATCAGTCAACCCAAATAAAACCTGCATCGCGCTCATCAGATAAGGATACCGTTTCATCACTGATTCCCAAGTCCGAGATGAATCCGATTTCAGGGCCCGCTCCCGTTTGGAAAACCTTTTCCTTGAATCCATCCAGGTATTTGCCTTGCCCCTTGAATTCATTCGCTGCTTTTATGTAAATACGATTTTCGTGAAACAAGGCGATTTCCGCTTGCTCTAGCTTTCCGCCGTTTGTAAGGATGACATTCCTTGCTTTATCTATTACAGCCGGCTTGATACGACTTTCATATTGCTCAGTCAACACTTGCCTGAGCCTTCGTTTTCCGAGACCAGCGTTTAATTCCTCCGTTAACACTTCATCAATAGCATCAATATGGATTTCATTCTCACTTTTATTGCTTCCATATCGGGCTCGCAGTTCTTCTTCCTTTAAGCTGACCTTCACCTTAATTTCGATTTTTGTTATCGGATTGACATCAGGCGGGTTCTCTTCATCAGGATCTGGCTCAGGCGGCAGGTTTTCCTCATCAATATCGTCAAACTCAGCCACCACATCCCAAATTCTTTCGTAAAACTCAGCCGTGGCAGCAAGACTGGCCTGTTGAGCGGTCGTAAAAGATTTCTCTTTAACGGCATATACTTTTGCGAAATTTATAATGACCATAAATAAAATAAACATGATGCTAATCATGCCTAGGAGAAAGAGGGTGATATTCCCTCTCTCATTGTGAAGAAGCGACTTTCTCATTCAATCACCTTCCCGCTAGCCTCACTTGTGAATAGGATGGATGGTTTGCCATTCGGGAATAGCATATCCGGCAGGAACACAAGATTAATGTCAACCGATACCTTTGCATTGAACTGGGAATCGCCTGTCATCGCTGCATCTGCACTCTTTAATTGTAGATAACTAATATGATTCACAGTCGATTGTGCCGCTTCTCTCGCCTCTGTCCATTCACCAGTTATGGAATAAACCTTAGCTGCCTCATTCACTGCTGATTGAGCAACAATTACTCCATGCACGCCTACAACAAACTGCCAGGCAATCATCATAACCATGAAGACAAGAGGGACCATCCCTAGAAATTCTAATGTGGCTGAACCTTCCTCCTCACTGACTGCTCGCTTGAAGTCCATTAAGTCCACCCCTCTTCAGCTTCTCTCGTATCCAATGTATAAATCTCTTCTCTCCACTTAATGATATAGCCGCTAATTATTAACGTAATTATTGGGAAGAAAAGGAGGTTCAAGAACATATGGGCTAATAGCTGTGCCGCAAAGGAGGTAGTGAGTGAATAAATTAAGAGCGTAATACCTGAGGAAATAAACAATTCAATGAGTGCAAATAGAAATACGAGAATGAATAGCTTGAAGAAATGTTTCTTGCCTAATCTAATTCCTGCCTTAATACTTTTCCAAATGCTTTTATTCTCCATGGACGCCACAAATGGAATCGGGTAAAGGAGAGTAATAATAATGAGACCAGGAATAAAGAATAAAACCAAACCTAGAGTCATTACAAAACTAGCCACTACAGCAAACAGAAAGAACTCAAACCCATTAGAAAAAAAGTAAAAGTATGCATTCCGCAAACTCCCCTCATTGCCTTGATACTCATTAAACATATACCTAATAAATGGAACCTGAGCATAAAGCAGCAACAGAATCGTCAAAAAGCTTATGTACACGTCCGCTATTATCGTTGTTCCGAAGAATGTCGGAGTCACTGCCATAATATAATTGGATAGAAATGAATGAAGAAGCAATAACGGCAGTACAATCGTGACTCCCAGCAGCAAAATATGCTCAAATCGACTTGAAAACAATGAGAACGCTTCACGAATAGGTTTATCCATACAAATCACCCAATCTACGAGATATTTATTACTAAACTGCCTGGTAGCTGTTCAAAGCACCTATACTCCGGCTGCAAAATAACTAGTAGATGTAGTAAGAATACATATCATCATCTACCAAATATTTAACCAAGGGATTACAATTAATATCTAATCAAAGCCTCGATTAATTCCTGAGCATCCCCATATTTGACCTCAAATCATCCGCTTCCTTTAAGGCGTACTTTTCAGCAGAGAATTCTAGCAGCTTCTCATAGCTCTCTCTACCTGCCATAAGGTCTTCCTTAAATAAGGTGAATTCTTTCTCAAGAACCTGAACGAACTCTTTTGCTGATTTTCGATCATAATAAGCAGCCAATATTTCTGTTACATATGAGGCATCCTCTCTGCTTAATCTCCCTTTATCTCTTTTAATGCTCGTCAAAAGTTGATGATTAGAATCTAACTGTTCATACATCCGTCTTTGCTGAAGGTAGATTAATACATCGAAATGAGGAAACACCTCTAATAGGCGTTGCCGATCTTCACTAGTAAATGTAAATGTTTCAAAGAGCTTATGTTCGATTTCAGCAGCAACCCTGAATTTTTCTTTCTTTTCCTTCTGGCACCATAAAACATAATCAGAAAACTCCTTGAATTTCTGGACCATTAATTTTCTTTCTGCATTATCAGCCCATTTATCCAATAATAGGTTGATTCTTTCATTAGTCCTTGCTAATTCCTCTGAAACATCAATACGAGGCTTAACAGCATTCCGAATTCTTAGTAACCCTCCAAAAATGGACGAAAAGTTTCCCATAATATACTCTTTTTCATCCAATGTCATCTGTCTTTCGGGAAAAATAGCAAATCCTGTTGCATCATCTTTTTTTGGAAATCTATTATACTGAACTAGCATCCATTTATGGCCATCTTCTTCAAAGGCAAAGGGCATAACATAGTAGTTTTCCATAAATTTTTTATATTTTTTAGCCTCTTTTTCTACTGTTGATTTGTCCATAATAAACCTACTTCCTGGTGAGCATATTCTAATTCCCAATGACCACTTTTATAAGCAAAGGGGAACCATTAAACCTCCCCTTTGCAGTTTTACCTTTAAGAAAAAGCGCCTTTAATTGTTTTGAAGAGAGAGCCAATTTTCCTACCGGCTTTACCAGCACCTCTTTTGATTGAGCCCCAATTTGAGACAACTAGTTTTACACCTTTTGATATAGCAAATGTCCCAGCGCCAGCAATAATTAATCCAGCTCCTATAGCCTGCCCCCCTGGTATGGCCGCCGCCACTGCTCCGCCATTCATTAATACCTCACCAAGAGATGCCGTAGCTTCGGATACCGCAACTGTTTTAGCCGCTCCAGTACTATTGTCATTCTGATATACCTCTATTGCTTTACCTGTATTTTTGAAAGTATCTATTGCAGAAAAAACAGTTCCTACAGATGCAGCTGCAACATTCACCTTAGATAACATGCTCATTGGAGGTCGTAAAGAGGAAGTATAACTACTTACTTGCGATGCTGCTAAACTTCTATATCCACTTAAATTCCCTGTTGCAGCAAAACTAGATCCCCACAAGGTTTTAATGGCTGCTGCACCATCTACCCCAGCATTCGCCATTCCATATGCATCATCAATGTTGACTAAGGCTCTGTTATCACCCAGTCCTAACTTAAACCCATTTAGGACTAATCCATAAATATCATTAGGGCGTTTAAAGCTAAATTCACCAGAAGCGATGTCTTTAGTCATATTTACCTGACCTACTATGAGATCATTCATGACGTATTTTGAAATATCATATGGATTAATATCAAATTCATCTGATGTAGCAGCTCCACTAGCGCTTATGGACAATCCAGCCCCTGGGGAACCAATACCTATCCATGGCAATCCTGTTGCCGGGTTAATTCCGCTCCCGTTTTGTCCTGCCCATGGCTGTCCGGTTGCCGGATTAATTCCATTGTTTCCATTCCCAATCCATGGTTGACCAGTTGCGGGATTAATTCCGTTTATTCCATTCCCCGTCCACGGCTGCCCGGTTGCGGGATCAATTCCATTCACCTTATCCCCAGTCCATGGCTGCCCGGTTGCGGGATCAATTCCATTCACCTTATCCCCAGTCCATGGCTGTCCGGTTGCCGGGTCGATTCCGCTAATTCCATCGCCTGTCCAACCATCTTGGGTATAGCCTTCTTGCGTCCAGCCATCCTGCTCCCAGCCATCCTGAATCCAGCCCTTCCCAGGATCCCAAGCTTCTCCTTCCCACGAGAAACCTTCAGCATTCCAAGCATCACCGGTCCAGGAGTCACCCTTCCAGGCATCACCTTTCCAGGAAGTTCCTGACCAGCTTGCACCTGCTAGCGGAACAAGGAAGGATTGGAACAAAACAAACATAATGGCTAATAAAACAGGCAGTTTTTTAAACACTTTCCTCTTCAACCAAACCTCCCCATTCATTCTAGGAAACGGCTGATGATCTAGGTGTCTATTCTATTCCTATTTAATTTGTATTTTGATTGTATTTCTCCTGGATTTGCTTCTTTGTTTCTTCCAACGTTTTTGCATTTAAATCTTTTAAATCATCTTTTATAGTAATTCGCGTGTTATCGATGACATCGTAGAGTTCCCCTCTTTTATCATCCAAATAGCTCCATTGTTCCCACGTAATTTGGCCACTATCCTTTAACTCTCGTAAAAGGGCTGTTAGGTTCTTATTTTGTTTAAAAAGGTTGTTTATATATCTGCTGTTATAATCGTAGGTTTCACGAGATCGTTTTATTTTATCTGACCTTGCATCCCGATTAGCACTTGTCATCCATTGTTCCCATTTCTCAATTGCAGTCTTAGCCTTGTTAAATTCCTCTGTTAGCTGTTCAGCATTATCCGCACTGCTATATGTGCCGTTAGCTTCTTCCGCCATTTCCTTCAGTTGTAGCTGCCCCTCTCCATCAACATCAAATCCAATTATATTGATGATGGGCTGAATAGTAGAGTCTGCAAATGATTTAGCCGCTTCCACTGGATTACCATCACACGTCTCAATGCCATCACTTACGACATAAATCATGTTGGTATGTTGTTCACCATTAAATTCCTTCATATCGTCCTCAGCATCATTTAGAGACTGCGCAAGCGGTGTCCATCCAGCAGGTTGAAAAGAAGTTAGCGCATTTTGGAACTCACTCTTTTTATAGGACCCAAAGTCATATACTAATTCACTGGATGAACAGGATAATTCCTTATCACTATCTGCTCCAGTCCCTTTATGCCCATATACACGCAAAGCGACATTAGCATTCTCAGGAGCATCATCTAAGAATGCGATAATTGCATCCTTTGCCACATCCATTCTTGTCTTTCCACTCATCAGATTCGCCATGCTTCCGCTCGAATCCAGGATAATTTCTATATTATAGTTATCTTTAAAATGATAGCGGCTATCCTCTAATTCTGGATCACCGAATAAATCAATCGTCCAGGAATCAATGATTTCTTGCGGGCTAGGAAAGTCAGCTGCAACTTGGCTGAGAGCATAATTGAAGACTTTGTCCAAGTCTTCATTTGTAGCATCTTCCGGAATTACGCCAAAGCTATCAAAGAGTTCTTCATAACCTTGGGTTTCCTTGAATAACTCTGCATTTCCATAAGGACCTTTGACTTGGTTAACAATCTCTGCTTCAGTTAGTGGAGCCTCAGGAGCTTCTTCAAATTTAGCAATCGACGATTCTTCTTTGTTATCACCTTCATCCTCACTTTGAGGTTCAGCCTGAGCTTCTTCCTCTGTTTGTTCATTTCCGAGATTTGGTTCTTTTTTCTCATCAGTCTTGGCATCATCATTTGAACAACCGACTAGGAAGAAGAATGCCAAACCAAGGACTAACCACCACTTATTCAAAGAACCTCCCCCTTTCTAAGGAGCACATTATTTAATCATTTTATCTAATAATGATTCAAATTTTTCTATGATGGTTCCACCAAGGTCAGAATCACCAAAAGCCGTAGAAACCAATCCAACCAAAATGACGATTACAGCCGCAATCCCAATCCACTCTAGTGTTTGCGAACCTCTCTCATTCTTTAACAGACCGCCAACCCTTGTAGAAGCTTTAACATACATTTCCGTAAGATAGTTCATAATAAATTCCTCCTATTAAAATATGATTTATATAACTCCCTTTGGGGAGGGGTTACTGAAATAAGCTTCCTAGACTGTTATCACCATAAATCATGTTCAGAATCATCAGCCCCGCAATAATTAGCAAGGAGACAGGCGCAACGACGAAAGTCGTGACCAGCGTGACCTTTGGTGAGGCTTTGGCAGCCAGTTCTTTTATCTTCTCCTCACGGAATTGCCTCATATCTTCAGCCTGCACCTTAAAGGTAGTCGCAATTGGGACTCCGAGCTTCAAGCCTTGGATAAGTGACTTAATCAGTCCTTGGAATTCCTTGTTATCATTCCTTTCTAACAAACCTCTGTAGGCCATTTCACGCGGAACGCCCAATTCGAT
>JAEIGA010008545.1_pt1 | contig 15531 bp, 13 predicted proteins | sample 9270691 | NCBI WGS metagenome assembly JAEIGA01 (sample SAMN17057246, study PRJNA624740) | gut metagenome | biome: biome; isolation source: fecal sample | host: Bos grunniens | place: China: Xizang | collected 2019
CTAAAATGATAGAGTTACCATCATCATCTAGTGGTGTTAAAATACACTCTGGATTTAAGCCAATATACCCACCAAAAACTGTTTTTGGAACGGCCAAATATGAATAACCAGCACCTGCTTTTAACGAACACAAAGCATTAAACGAAAGCAACACACTACCAGAAAAACTACGGCTACCACCAATAACGCAAGCCTTACCAAAACTGCCCTTATGAACGTTTCTATCCCTTGTTTCAAAAAGCTTTTTAGCATCGGCTTTTTGTATTCTATGAACAACGTTTTCATCCCAAACGCTAATACCGATATCTCGGCAAACAACTTCACCTGAATAGTCAATCCCACTACCCAAAAAATGCCCAAGTTTATATTCTTGAATAGCTATGGTTAAGTCAGCCTTAACTGCCGTGCCCATAATTTCACCAGTATCGCCATTAAGACCACTTGCAATATCGCAAGAAATAACAAAAGCATTTGATGAGTTTATTTTATCAATAATTAGTTTATAATTACCCGAAACTATTTTGTTTAAGCCAGTACCAAATATGCAATCGATAACAATATCAAACTTTTTATCGAGAATTTTTAGTAAGCCGTTTTGAGCATTAAAAATAGTAACGTTATAGCCATGAGTTTTTGATAATATATCAGCAACCACAAGCCCGTCTTTGCCATTATTCCCTTTGCCAACACAAACTAAAACTCTACCACCAAAAAATCTACTCTTGATTTCTTCAGCGACCGCGGTGCCTGCTCTCAAAACTAGTTCATCTTGCGACACACCCAATGTTTCTATTGTATATTTATCTGCTTGGCGCATTTGCTCTGCCGATAAAATTCTTTGCATTTAGTCACTCTCCTTAAATTCAGCCAAAGCAAAACTTGCTTCTTCATAAGAAAAGCCACGGCCTATTAAGTATCTATACGTTTTTGCGATATTTTCTTTAGTTAATTCCTTGTTTTTTAGGTGTTTTTTTGCCACTTCTTTTGCATTTTGTTTTTGATCAACGTCAACTTCATCATAAGCACATTCAATATCTTGTTTTTTAACACCTTTCATCATAAGCTTATATTCAACAAGTTTTTTACCCTGATTTTTGCTTACACTTTCAATATAACGTCTTGAATATTCTTCATCGTTTATGTAGTTATATTCTTTAAGCTTATCTATACAATAGTTTACAACTTGTTCAGAATACCCCTTTTTTAATAGATATTCTTTAACCTGTCTTTTGGTTTTTAAGTTTTTAGAAAGGTATTCGGTTGCCTTTGCTAAAGCTTCTTTTTTATCGCTTTCAATAACTATTTGCTCTAATTTTTCACTATCAATTTCCATACCTGATTTGAGTCTATTAAGCACTGCCGTTTCAACCGACATAGCACAGAAAAACTCGCCGTCAATAAACAAATTACATCTCTTTTTATTTTTAGTTTGTACGGAAATATTAGTTATAATAGGCATAAATCACCCAAAATCATAGTAATCGACACTTCTTTCAACAAAATCTATTTTGCCGTTAAAAGCATCTAATAATTTTTTCTTAAAAATTTGCAAATAGTCGTCTTTTACAGCAACTTCAACGTTAACGTAGTTGCCAAACTTTGTATCAACAGTTGCAACGTTTTCATCATTTAGCAATTTCAAAAGTCTTGAATAGCCTTCATAATCAGGCACAATTTCAAGCAAGGTAGCAGTGCACATTTTAGCAATCTTTGCTAGATTTAAACACTCTGCTACCGAACCACCATAAGCCCTTGTTAAGCCACCAGTACCAAGTTTTATGCCACCATAATACCTTGTTACTACTGCAACAGTCTTAAAAATACGCTTGTTTTTTAGCACTTCAAGCATAGGAAGACCTGCTGTGCCCTGTGGTTCGCCATCATCTGAAAATTTTTGAACTAAACCTTTATCATCGGCAATATAGGCGTAGCAATTATGAGTAGCTAAAGAATGTTTTTTTCGTATCGAATCAATAAACTCTTTAGCTTCTTCTTCATTTTCAACGCCTTTAATATTGCAAATAAATTTAGAACGCTCTATTACTATTAAGTTTTCCTTTTCACCTTTTACGGTGCAAAATTCATAACTCATTATTTTACGCTAATTTTAATGTGAACCTTTTTACCTTTATGCAAAATAAATTCCTTTTTAGCTAAAGCATCTGCAGGGATTTCGCCAAAAGGATTAGTTATCTTTTGTTCATCGATACTAACACCGCCGCCTTCAATTAGACGTTTTGCTTCGCCCTTTGATTTTGCTTGGTTTACGGCAACAAGTAAATCGCAAACTAATGTAACGCTAGCATCAATTTCAGCAGATGGCATATCATCAGCATTACCACCACCGAAAGCTGCACGTGCTTGTTTTTGTGCTTCAATAGCCTTTTCTTCACCGTGAACAAGTTTAGTTACTTCGTAAGCAAGCCTTTCTTTTGCTTGGTTCATTCTTTGGTCGTTATATTTTGTTAATTCCTTGATTTCTTCCATATCCATAAAGGTTAAAAGTCTCATACATTCTTCAACCTTAACGTCTTCAACGTTACGGAAATATTGATAGAATTCATAAGGAGTTGTCTTATTTTCATCAAGCCATAAAGCGCCCTTTGCAGTCTTGCCCATTTTCTTACCTTCACTTGTTAAAAGTAAAGTAAACGTCATTGCGTAAGCGTCTTTTTCTTCTTTCTTTCTAATTAAGTTTGCGCCAGCAAGCATATTTGACCATTGGTCATCGCCACCAAGTTCTAAAACTACGCCATAATCTTGGTATAATTTTAAGAAGTCGTAACCTTGCATTAACATGTAATTAAATTCCAAGAATGATAAACCTTTTTCCATTCTGCTCTTAAAGCATTCTGCAGTAAGCATTCTGTTTACAGAGAAATGCACGCCGATATCACGCAAGAAATCAACGTAATTAAGATTTAATAGCCAATCAGCGTTATTTGCCATAATCGCAGCATTTTCGCCTTCAAATCTAATAAATCTAGCCATTTGTTTTCTAAAGCAAGCGCAGTTATGTTCTATCGTTTCTTTTGTCATCATAGAACGCATATCGCTTCTACCAGAAGGGTCACCAATCATAGCTGTACCACCACCGATTAATGCGATAGGTTTATGACCATAACGTTGCATCCATGCCATTGCCATAATAGGAATATAGTGACCAATGTGCAAACTATCTGCCGTTGGGTCAAAACCAATATAGAAAGGCACGCTTTCGCTACCTAATAATTTATATAAATCTTCTTCAAAAACCGTTTGTTTTATAAAGCCTCTTTCCTTTAATACATCAAAAACGTTTTTCATAGTACACCTTATGCTAAAATTTCCTTAATTTCGAATGATTCTTTAATGATTTGTTTGCCTTCGTTCAAGCTCTTGATATCACCGATTGCAAGCATTTGCGCAATTAAATTTCCAGTAGCAGTAGCTTCAACTGGGCCTACAACAACTGTTCTTTTTGTTGCTTTTGCAGTTAATTCGTTAAGAAGAACGTTTTGGCAACCACCACCAACGATATTTATTTCATTAAACTTAACACCAGTAATATCTTCAATTTGATCAACGGCTTTTGCATAACATTCAGCCAAGCTTTCATATACGCAAAGCACAATTTCGCCAACAGTTTCAGGCACTTGTTGACCAGTCTTTCTGCAGTAATCTTGAACAGCTTTTACCATACTTTCTGGTGCAAAGAATGAAAGGTCGTTAACATCAACTATACTATGGAAGTTCTCTACCTTTTTAGCAAGGTCAACAAAGTCAACAAAGCTATATTTATCATCATATTCCTTCTTGATGCATTGAACCATCCAAAGTCCCATAATATTCTTCAAGAAACGAACGCTCTTATTGTATCCACCTTCGTTAGTGAAACCACATTCATTTGCAAGTTTTGTTGTATTTTCATTAGGTGTTTCGATACCCATCAATGACCAAGTACCACTAGAAATATAAAGTGGTAAATTTGGATTTGGAACAGCCATAACAGCGCTTGCAGTATCGTGTGTAGCAGGTAGATAAACGGTAGCATTAAAGCCAACTTTTTCTACGATTTCAGCTTTTAATTCACCAACTAATGAACCAGGAAGTGAAAGTGGCATAAACAAATCTTTATTTAAGCCTAATTTTTCAATAATTTCCATATCCCATTCACGATTTTTAGCGTTCATCAACCCTGTCGTTGATGCGTTTGTATATTCATTCTTTTTAACGCCTGTCAATAAGAAATGTAAATAGTCAGGAACCATCATAAATGATTTAGCCTTTGCTAATTTGCCCGACTTTTTATCGCAATATAATTGATAAATTGTATTGAAAACTTGTTTTTGAATACCCGTCCTTTCAAAAGCTTCATCTTCAGAAACGATAGAGTGAACTTCGTCAATAACTTCTAAAGTTCTATCATCGCGATAAGAATAAATTTCATCTATTAAATTATCGTTCTCATCTAAAAGTGCATAGTCAACACCCCATGTGTCAATACCAATGCTTACAGGAATTTTACCAATTTCTTTACACTTTTTAATACCTTCAACTATGCTATCAAATAAACCTTTATCATTCCAAACAAGCTTATCCCCTTTTTTATCAGCACCATTTTTAAAGCGGTAAATTTCTTCTAAAATCATTTTTCCGTCTTCTAACCAACCTAAAATGTGTCTACCACTTGATGCGCCGATATCAATCGCAAGATAATACTTTTTATCCATAATAAATCACCTCGTATAAAATATGAATTTATTATATAATAAATTAAATTATATGTCAACGAAAAGCTAGCAAAAATTGAATTGCGTTTACTTTATTTGATTTTAACTAAAATAAAAGCGCAAACATTTATTTTGCGCCTAAAACTAATACATTTACAATGATTATGTCTAACATAATGATACGTAAAATCACTATATATTTACTAAATATTTATTCTTTTGGTACATTTATAAAATTTTTAATTCTATTTGCTCTAAAAGAAATTAGAACGTTATACTCTTCACCTGTTTTTTCAATTTTTAATTGCAATTTGTCCTTAATATCAAAATATTCTTTTAATAATTTTTCAGTATCACACGTTACTAAATTTATAAAATTGTCGCCAGAAGTAATTCTATCATTCTCAATCATTCTTTGTAATCTAACAATTTGATTCTTCCCTTTTCTCATATACTTCTTTTTATACTCCCTCTAATACTTCCAAACAGTCCCGAATATTTCCTTGTTACATCGAAAATTTTTCTAGTGTTTTTATGAACGTTATTTGCTAAAATTTTAAAAGCCCTAGATGATTCCGAACCAAACGGCAACCTATATCCACTAGATAAAAACACACTATCCTCATCAGGTAAAACACCAACTAGTTCAATCTTCAAAAGCGCCTGAATATCGTTAGGATACATCATTTTATCACCCATAATCAAATCACCCCTAGCCCTATTTACAACCAAGCCTAAATGATCTAACTTATAGCTATTCAATACTGAAATAGTTTTGTCTGCATCTCTTAAACTAGTTAAATTTGGAGTTGTAACAACAATAGCTTGGTCAGCACACGAAACCGCCCTATGAAACCCCAAATCCAAACCTGCCGGACAGTCCAACAATATATAATCAAACATTGATGAAAGGTTTTCGAGTATAAGTTTTATATTTTGACCACAAATATTGCTATTTTCAATGCTACCTGACGGCAAAACAAACAAATTCCTTTTATTCCCACACTCAACTAATGCCTGCCTTGGTCTGCATCTACAATTTACAATATCCGAAATATCAAAAATTACTTTATTTTCAATCCCCATGACAACGTCTAGGTTATTAAGCCCAAAATCAACGTCGACAAGTAATACTCTTTGCCCCAATTGTGATAAAGCAATACCTAAATTTGCAGTTACCGTTGTTTTTCCAACACCACCTTTGCCAGAAGTTATAACAATTTTTCTTGCCATACACACCTCCTAGCCTAATTTTAAACAAAAAAATACCACGCATTTTATCTTTTTTAGGAAAAACACGTGATAAATTGTCAATTTTTATTTATTTAGATGATAACATTACCTTTTTAAGAAGTGGTGAACTGCCTATAGCCATGCCAGCACCCAAAACTACTGAATACTGGCCATTTTCAGCAACGTTTATCTTAATATCAAACTTTTTAGCATAATAATCTTCTAGACCATAAACACGAGAAGCCATACCAGATAAATAAATTCCCGCACGCCTTACTTCAGCAGATACTTCAGGTGGAAGTTTTGTCAAAACTGAAACTGCATATTCAAAAATCTTATCGTAATATTTTTTAATAGGTTTTTGAACGTCAACAGCTTTAATTGCTATAGATTTTGGCGCACCCGTTTTTAAATCTCTACCATTAATTACTGCAGTTAAGCCATCATTTTCAGCAAGGCTACCAATTTCATTTCTTAATTTATCAGCAGAAAGTAAACCTATTTGTAAGCCGTATGCTTCAGCAACATAATCCATAATATCAACGTTGATATTATTAGCGCCGAGATTTACCGAAACGCCAGCAATTACACCATCAAGTGATACTGCGCCAATATTTGTGACGCCACCTGCCATATCGATAACAAAACAAGGCGATGAATCGTTTAACGGAATTCTTTGACCAAGCGCAGAAAGTATTGGAGTTTCAGCAAAATAAACCTTACCTAAACCACAATCTTTAGCTAATTTTTTGTATTTATCAAGCATATCAGCAGTAACACCACAAGGAACTGGAAATATTACTTGTGCACCAATTAGCGTTGTTTTAATTTGTAGTTTTTCTAGATATTTTTTCAAAAGCCCAGTAGCTACAGCTTGATTTACAATTTCACCCTCAAACATAGGAAAAACAATCTTCGTGTTTTTTGCTGTTTTGCCTATTAACTTTTTAGCGTCTTCGCCATAAAGCTTAACTTCTTCCTTATCTTCAAGATCAATAGTTGCAACCGTTGGTTCACTTAAAACCAAACCACTACCTAAAGCATAAATATTTGTAGTTAAGCTATCTAATTCTATTGCCAATTTCACATTAGCCATTTCATCACCTAATCGTACTTTATTTATTAAACAAGCACCGTGAAAACACAGTGCTGTTTATATTAAAGAATTTCTAAATTTTTTCTAAATATTTTTCTAAAGTCAGCGCCGATTTCCATTGCTGAATTTATTTCTAAATTAGCATCTCCATCAACTTCAGTCTTCATAATTACTGACTCGCCTAAAATATCACAATTAATGCCTTTAACAACTGAAGATAAACTTCTATCTAACGCGTTAGCAATGCGTAAAATTGTACCCAACTTTCTAACAACGTCAACGTCTTCATCAGTTACTAAATCACGATATCTAGCCCAATCAAATGGATTTATATCTTCTATTGCAGTATTTGAAGCAACAAATGATGCTAAAACTAAATCTCTATGTGTAATACCATAAATGTTAGAATTTAAGATGATATAACCGTTATGTTTTTCAAAATTATAGAAGCCAACTTTTTTACCAGCACCGTATAAATAAGCCGCAACCTTTAATATTTTTAAGTGTTGGCGTGGGAATTTATGCAATACTCTCAATTGTTTAAACAATTGAACTGATAAGTTAACAACTTGTTCAGTATGCTTTTGATCGCAACCAAACCAGTCAACCAAATTATTCAAACTATAAGTTAAAACGTCTGAAATAGGCTTATCCAAAGTAGATGGAACGGCATAGTTATACATAATACCTGTACGCAAACCACTACCACTAACAACCATAGATTTTAAGCCCATGTATTTCTTAAATGCAGAAATTGCAGCAAGTGCGCCTGGGAAAATATCTGCACGGCCACTAGATAAACCCTTAATCTTCTTCTTTCTATCAAGATCAAGACCTTTAACAAGGTCATAAACGTGGTCGAAATCAGTTTCGTTAACAACGTAATTATGAATTGTTTTAAGTGGATACTTTTTCATAATCTTTGTCATGCGGCAAAGATTTCTAAACGAACCACCAACACCAACTAATTGCGCTTCAGGATCAACGTCTTTCAACCATTCAATACCCTTTAATTGTTCAGTAAAGAATTCTTCAATTTTAGCAGTTTGTTCAGCTGCAGTTAATCCATCATCAGCAAACAATTCGGTTAAAGTAATAGCACCGAACGGTAACGTTTCGTAGTTTAGTAAATTACGTCTATTGTAATAAACAATTTTAGTGCTACCACCACCAATTTCAAGAATAACACCTTTAGGAATATCCATAGTGTTAACAACACCACGATAAACGTAAATTGCTTCTTCTTCAGCGCTTAAAACACGTAGTTTAATTCCGCAAGTAGCAGAAACTTCATCCAAGAAACTACGTTGGTTTTTTGCACGACGAACGGCAGCCGTAGCAACGGCAATAATTCTTTCAATTCCATTAACGTCGCATAGCTTTCTAAACATCTTCAAAGTCTTGATAGTTTCTTGAACCCTAGCAGGCTTTAAGAAGCCATCTCTTTCCATACCTTCTCCAAGTCTTGGGGCTTCCTTAAGTTGATCAACTATCTGAAAATGTCCGTTTTCTTTAACGTCTATTAACAATAATCTAGCAGTATTTGAACCTAAGTCAATAATCGCAATTCTTTCCAATTCATTCACCATACCATTAAGTTATTTGCGCCATTATTATAACACAATATCTTGTGTTTGTACATACCCTTTTTAAAAATTTTTGACCATTTTTTTAAAATTTTATTTTATGCGCAATATATAGCTAAAAATTAGTGTTTTACACGCATTTTTGCGATTTTTTTAACGATAAATTTTTATAATTTTAGCTTATTTACTCTTTTTCACCTTTTATTTGAGTAACAAACTGATAGATTGACAGCAAAAACAAAAAGCCTCCAAACATCCTTTTTAAAAGATCCCCACTCATTATTTTTGCTATATAACAACCTAAAACGCAAGCAACCGTTCCAACTAAAACTATTAATAGCACATGTTCAAACTTGACCATTTTATTTTTTAGGTGAATAATTAAAGCCAAAACTGCCATAGGAATAAAAGCAATAAGATTTATAGCTTGCGCTGTCTTTTGCCCCACACTAAAAAATATACAAAGTAATGGAATTAAAAGCGTTCCACCACCCATTCCCATACCACCGATTATTCCACCAATCAAACCAACTAAACCCAAATATATTACCTGCATAATTCTCCTAAAACAACAACATTTTAATCCCTGCAACAGCCATCAATACCGAAAATATTATACCAACAATCTTTGATGAAATTTTTGATAGCAAAATTGCACCTACTAAACCACCAATAACTACCCCTATACATACGGGCACACCTACGTTAATATTAAAATTTCCAAACGATAAATAAAACAACCCGCTGACAATAGAAAGTGGTAAGATTATTAGAATTGCCGTTGCGTGCGCGTATTTATTTTGATAGTTTAGTAAATGATTTAACATAGGCACAACTATCATTCCACCGCCGCCGCCGAATATGCCGTTTGCTAGACCTGCAAATACTCCTGTTAATATAGAGTAAATTAATTGATTTTTTGATGTTTTGCTTGTTTTTTTACTTTCTTTCTTTCTCATTTAATTTTATAATGTGTAAAAATAACTTTTTTAGCAAAATTTTAGTAAAATTTGCAACAAAGTTGATTTTAGTTGTTGCTTTTTTATGCTAAATATTATATAATATTTGTCGTATATGTATTTAGGTATTTTATGCTTAAAACATAATCTAATAAAAATAATTTATTAAAGGTGAACTATGACGAGAACCAACAACACACAAACAACACGCAAACATCATATTCTAGCTTTAATTTTAGCTATTTTGATGTGTCTGTCTTTAACACTTGCAGTAGCGTGTGCAGATGATGACTTAAGTGACATTCCAGGATACACTTATTCTGAAATTGAAGATAGTAAAATCACTAACTCATCTTTCGTAATTGGCACAACAGGCATCAACTACTCAAGCTTCCCAAAAACTTCTGTTAACGGCTGGACACTAGACAAGAACTCAAGCGCAAAATCAGGTGTTATCGACGTTTCTGACGATGGCTGGAATGCTTTATTATCTAACCTATATGCTGATAGTGGTATTCTTGACTACGTTAAAACAAAAAACAATTTTGATAATGAAGATGTAAAAACTGCATTAAACAAGCAAAATGCATCATCTTCTGAAATTAAGAATTACATTATTGACAATTATTTCGATGCATCAAAAGCAACTGCAGAAACTTCTAGCAAATACTTATTCAAAAACCCAGGCAAACATGCTGATGCATTAGATAATTCAATCTATATGATGAATAACTATAGAAGTAATGAAGCTTATGGTTCAATCCAAAAGTTATCTTCTTCTACAGAAATCACTTTAGAAAAAGGTCAATATGCAGAAATTTCTGTTTTTGTAAAAACTGCTAACCTAAATAAAGTGGCAAGTGAAGATGTTTACGGCGAAGAAATTGGTGCAAATATTAGAGTAACTAGCACTTTTGCTGGCACAACACAAGAACCATTTGGTATTTTCAATATTACTGATGAAACTTGGACAAAATATACTTTCTACGTAAAAGCTGATAGCGTATATGATACAAAGTTTAAGGTTGTTTTAGGTCTTGGTTATGATAACTGCAAAGCTGAAGGTACTGTTTACTTTGATGATATCATTGTTAAAACACTTGACCAAGCTCCAACAGGTGTTACAACAAAGTCAGTTCAATTCAACAAAGAAGACAATCGCTTAATCGATGCTAATGGTTACACCCCAGTACTATTCGATATGAACACAGACTTCTCTGCTATTACTGGATATACAGATAACGTTGCTACTTATGTAACTGAAAATAAAGAAGGTGTTACTATTACTGACATTTCTTCTGATTCAAACAACCCTTACAGCATTAATGATGGTATAAAAGTTGACCTTTCTACCCCATCATCATACACCTTTAATATTACAGATAAGGCAGGAAATAATTTCACTGTAGACAATGAAGAATACACAGCAATTTCTTTCTTCGTTAAGAACAATTTAAATAAACTTTATTCAACCAACATTTCTTTAACAGTTAAGGATATTAACGCCGAAGATATTAGTAATAAAATAACTGAAGATAGAACAATTGGCACCATTTCAGAAGTTTCTGATGAATGGAAATTATATACAATCATTGTTAAAAATAATTTTGAAGTTGAATTAGATGAAAATGATAATGAAGTTGTAGGTAGTCCACGCAATGCTGACCGTGAATTCTATATCGAAGTTACAATTGGTTCAACAACAAGTGAGAGCATTGATGATAAAGCAAAAGGCATTGTAGAATTCTCTCAAGCTTTCTATTCAACTGGCTCTATCAATCAATACCTAGATGACCAAGTTACAAAAACCGATAACTATGATTACTATTCATTATTCACTGCAAAAGCATTAGGAACATCTGCCCTATACGCTGGTTCAACTGCTGACTACACTGCTGATGAAGCTGACACCAAAAAGTACAACCTAACTGTTGCACCTAGTGATTTAGGCGTTATCACATCAAAACCTGCTCAACCAAAAGATTATATCGGCGTTCCATCAAACCACTCATACATTAACAATAGTAGTAATGTAATTGACATTAATACAAATAAAACAGCAGGTTTGATCAATTCTCAATATATTAAAGATTATACTGACAAAACAGCAATTGAAGAAGCATTAAAATTTACTGAAACCGCTGACGTTAAGAGCATTCAACCTTTAATGGTTGCAACATCAAATGCTAGCTATGGTTTTATTAGTCGTAATAATTACACAATCAACGCAAGCGAATTCGCAAAGATTTCAGTTAAGGTAAGAGTTGCTGATGCTACTGCTAAGGCATACGTTTATTTGATTGATATGTCTAGCAATGATAGAAATGCTTTGACCTTCCCTGCTTTCAAGGTTAACACAACTGAAGGTTATAAAAACCTTAAAGATACTGATGTTTCAGGTCAACAATTATCATTTGTTCTTGATAGTTCAATGATGGGCGATGATGGTTGGACAACGGTTACATTCTACATCGCTACTGGTGCTAACTCAAAAACATTCCGTTTAGAATTATGGAATGGTGATCGTTCAGTAACCGAAAACAACCAAAACTCTGGTTATGTATTCTTTAATGATGTAGAAGTTAAAACTTCAGGTGGATTTACTGAATCAGCAAGTTATCAAACTGCATTAACTTCAGTTGGTAACCCATTATACAACTTTGATACTGAAAATGACACCTTATATGCTTACCAACGTGAATTAACTGATGATGAAGTTGCATACAACGACGACACGTCAAAAACTGGTTCAAACATTTCATACAAAACAAAATACGTTTGGGCTAAAACTGACACAATGATTTATGCAGTTTACAACACTATTGATCCAGTAGTTGTTGACCCATATGAAAACGAACCAAGTGATGAAGAAGAAACTGAAGAAGAAACTGAATTAGATCCTGCTTCTTTCTGGCTATCATTATCATCAATCATTTTAGCAGTTGCTCTTCTCGGTGCTCTAACAATGTTAATCATTAAGAACGTTAGATTAAAGATGAAAGCAAATGCAAGCGATGCTAAATCACACTACAAAGTTGTTAGCAGAAGCAGAAAAACATTAGCTATTAAGAACGAAGAACCTGAAAAACTTGAAGCTGATATTGAAGAAACTGATATAGAAGTTGCCGAAGAAACTGAAGAAGTAGAACAAGAAGCTACTGAACAAACTCTAGATGAATATGTTTACGGCGACGTTCAAGTATTCGGCGATGCAGAAGAAAATGCAGAACAAACATCTGAAGAAACTTCAGAAAATAGCGAAAATGAATAATTGATAAAATTATTATAAAAGAAAATTGACCTAAAATTTTAGGTCAATTTTTTTATTTAAATTATCCTATTGGTGTTTTTTTATTATATTTTATAAATATATAATGTTATATAAAGAATAACTTTTTACTAAAAAACGCATATAAATAATATATGCCAACAATTATTTTAACAGGTGGTGGTACGGCTGGGCACGTAACCCCACATCTAGCAATTTTACCTTACCTAAAAAAAGATTTTGATAAAATTTATTATATCGGTAGCAGTAATAGTATTGAAAAACAAATAATAGAAAAGCAAAATATACCTTTTTATTCAATACCTTGCGCAAAATTAGTCAGGTCATTTACCTTAAAGAATTTAGAAATCCCATTCAAAGTACTTTCAGGAATAAATAAAGCCGAAAAACTAATTGAGCATCTTAAACCAGATATAATATTTTCTAAAGGTGGATACGTTTCCTTGCCCGTTGTTATTGCAGGCAAAAGAAAAGGCGTGCCCGTAATTTCACATGAAAGCGATTTAACAATAGGGCTTGCAAATAGATTAACATCAAAACATTGCAAAAAAGTATTAACCTCTTTTCCTGAAACTGCAAAGACAATTAAAAACGGACAATACGTAGGCGCACCAATAAGAAAATCACTTTTACAATTAGACAAAAAACAAGCACTAGACTTTTTTGGTTTTGACGGTAATAAACCTATCCTGTTAATACTTGGTGGTAGCCAAGGTGCAAAGTCTATAAACCAAGCAGTGCGAAGCGCTATGCCCCAAATCTTGCCTAAATTTGACATAATTCATTTGTGTGGCAAAAATAATTTAGACCAAAGCATTAAACAAAAAGGTTATTATCAAGCCGAATATTTAGACAATATTGAAATGGCCTACTCTGTGTGTTCGCTTTGTGTTTCAAGGGCAGGATCTAATAGTCTTTTTGAACTATTAAACTTAAAAATTCCCTGCGTTCTAATACCTTTACCCAAAGGAAATTCAAGGGGCGATCAAGTGTTAAATGCTGAATACTTTCAGCGTTTAGGGCTAGTTTCCGTATTGCCACAAAACGTTTTAACGCCTCAATCATTAGTTAATAACATCAACTCTACTTACGCAAACAGATTTAATGCAGTAATAAACTATCAAAAAAACCCCGTAAACGATGCTAGTAGAGAAATTTCAAAAATTATTTTTGACACACTAAATCAATAAAAGGTATAAAATAAGCGTTCTTCCTTGTTTAATCCTTCCACCTTTTCAAAATAAACGGATAAACAGTCTTTTTCTTTAAGATTATTAGCCGTTTCATAGCGCTTTCTTAATTCTAAAATGTCCCTATCTTTACCTTTAATGGTTAGCGCTTTTTGTTGTCTTTCTTTTTTAGCAAATAACATATTTTTAATTGAATTCAACATACTTGCCTCCTTTTGCAACTATAGTTTAGCAAATATTTTTGACATACGGCTGTCATATTTGTTGACTTTTTTTATTTTATATCTTAAAATATTAGTAATAGGGGGAAAATATGTTATGAAATATGAAATAATGCTTAAGATTTTATTTGAACTTATGTCTAAAAAGTGCGTTAAGGCGTCTTATTTAGCAAACAAATATGAAGTTAGTGTGCGCAGTATACACAGGTACATAAATTCTTTAGAACTTGCCGGCGTTCCTATTTATACTCTACGTGGCAATGGTGGTGGCTTTTCTATAATTGACACATTTAAGTTTTCTTCCACCTTTTTAACAGTAAATGAATTTGAGCAAACAATAAATGCATTAAAAGCAATTACCGAAAGTGTGCCAAACAATGATTTAAGCAACGTTATAAATAAGCTAAAATCAGTAATGAGAAACGATTACACGGGTATAGATATCAAAAGTGGTAACCTTATCATAGATGCAGGTCCTTGGGGCGACGCTGTTGGTTATAAAGTTAAACTTTCTATTTTACAAAAATGTATTGAAAGTTGCAATTTGCTATCTATAACCTACCACGATAGAAACGGCGACGTAACCGAACGTGTTATTGAACCACACGTTATCGTTTTTAAACAAGGATTATGGTATGTTTTTGCCTACTGTCATTTAAGAAATGAATTTAGATTTTTTAAGACGGGTAGAATTCAACAAGCAAATATATTAGATCAAAAGTTTAATAGAAGAAATTTAGAACAAGTTGAACTTCCCCTAAACTTTTGGTCTAATAACGTTGTTGCAAAAGACGTTGTGTTAGAAATAGATAAAAAATGCCTTTCAGACGTTGAAGAATGGTTAGGTATTGAAAATATTAAAATAGTAAATGATAAACACGTATCCGAAGTTAAACTACCTTACGATAATGGGTTAATTTCAAAAATTATAAGTTATGGCAACGGCATTAAAGTTATTTCACCTATAGAGCTTTCTAAAGAAATAAAAAAATATGCACAAGATATTCTTGATACATATAAATAAATTAATATTTTATATTCAGTTTAATATTAATTATGAAAAAGACATGAAAAAAGCCCCTAAAACTAGGGGCTTAATTTTTTAGAATTCTTTTCTTGTGCTACGAGAGAATAAATTTAAAAACTCTGTCATAGGATCTTTCTTTTCGTACAAAATGCTATAAACTGCATTAGTAATTGGTAAATCAACGTTATACTTTTCGCCAAGTTCTTTCATAGCTTTAG
>JAEIGA010008546.1_pt1 | contig 15531 bp, 17 predicted proteins | sample 9270691 | NCBI WGS metagenome assembly JAEIGA01 (sample SAMN17057246, study PRJNA624740) | gut metagenome | biome: biome; isolation source: fecal sample | host: Bos grunniens | place: China: Xizang | collected 2019
ATCAGTTCCAGCACACGTTGAGATGATGGGATTCCTCGGCATCGGTAACAACCCTATGGTTGGTTGTACAGTTGCTTGTGCGGTTGACGTTGCTACTGCACTCAACAAATAAATTTGTTTCGCTTGTAGCAAGCAAAGAAATAAGCTCGGCAGACCGCCGAGCTTTTTCTTTGTATCTTCTTAAAGGTATCCTTTCATGGATATCTCTTTGTCTTGTCCATAAAAATGACTACTTTCACGGACAGGAGTCTTAAAATATCTATTGTATCCATAAAATAGAGCCTTTTTATGTATAGACATATTGATAGCAAGTTAATATGTGCAGTAGAATGTTAACCATGCCGTAATGAAATAGAATCCGACCATGAAAACAGAAGTAAATCCAAAAGATACGTCCAGGGCAGAGGCATTTGAAATGTGGATGTCATCCCCTATGCCTATGGTTACCCTTACTAAAACCTTTGAAGTAAGCAATCTGCTGAAAGTATGCAGGAAATCGGGCATGAAATTCAATGCTCTTCTTTGCTGGTGCATTGGAAAGGCAGCGACTCAGGTAAATGAGTTCTATCTTCTTCCTGAGCAGAACAAACTATATCAGTATGATGCCATTGCAGTAAATGTCATTGTCAATAATTGCAAGGGAGGAATCAATTCGTGCGACATCCCGTTTACTGATGATATTGCAAAGTTTGTAGAAGCATACAATACTCTTACAAGGCAGGCTGCAACAGAGTGCAAAAGCTCTTTTCTGGAGGATTACATGATTGTGGGAACTTCAGCAATGGTACAGACTGAACTTGATTGCATAGTGAACCAATACACAGACAAGTTCTGCAATCCAATGGTAATGTGGGGCAAGTATCGCAAGGGATGGTTCAAGACTACTCTTCCGGTCTCCTTCCAGTTTCATCACGCCCAGATGGACGGAGGACACGGCGCTATGTTCCTTGAACTGCTGCAGAGAGAAATAAGTAACTGCTGATGGGATTCCTCGGAATCGGTAACAACCCTATGGTTGGTTGTACAGTAGCATGTGCGGTTGACGTTGCTCAGACTCTTAACAAGTAACCGACGACAAACCGAGTGCAATCAAGCTGGCTTGAATTGCCGAGGTGCGAAGGAGGGAAACAAACGAAGTTTGTTAATCTATTGAATTACATACAATTAGAGATATGTTTCATCAGAAGTATCTTTCTTATTTACATCATGGACGAACACGAGATTTATAATCAATCCCATACACTGGGCGCCATAATACGAATCAAACCAGACATGGATTGTATTCTGAAAAAGTTTGGCGAAGATATAGCAACCTTAAAAGGTGGAACATACAACGTTGTAAGATTGCTTAAAGGTAGACATCTATTGGACTTTGTACACAAACGTTGCCCTATTGTTCACATAGAAATGACCTACGTTGTTGAAGACAATCTATATGAGGACTTCTTTGAGGTTGCCCTTAAGCCAATAGAACAGCAACTGATCATCGAAGGATTAATAAGTGGACAATTGGATTATGAGTTGCAACGCTTATTTTTTGGACTAGATGAAGATGAATAAAAACATCTGGTGCAATTTCTCCACAAAACTGCACTCGATACCTTTCCGGGGTGTATAACATTGATGTGAGCAGACTGCTTAAAGTAAGCAGGAAAACAGGGGTTAAATTCAGCGCTCCCTATCTCCTTCCAGTTTCATCATGTCCAGATGGACGGAGGACATGACGCCATGTTTCTGGAACTACTCCAGAGGAAAAAGGATTTAAATATCCAGACTCATAATATAATCATTCATATAGAATCCATTGCCGATGTGGAAATCACCTTGACGAAGAATCTTGAATCCAAAATGTTTATAGAAGTCTATGGCAGGATTATTCCTGTTTACATTCAACTCAATCACTGCCCCTACTGACATACCTGCCTTCACACAACTACTGAGGTGACTAAGAACAGTGTCCATAAGTACACGACCCACGCCAGCCCCCTGCTCTGACGGCAAAACATAAATCTTCTGCAGATGGAATAGTTGTCGTCCATCTGCAGTGACTCCTTCCTGCTGGACAGACGCATAACCGCAAGGAGTACAATCACGGAATGCGATATAATAAACATGTCCCTCATCCAATTGTTTCCTTAGGCTTGTTGGAGAATACATCCAATCCATCATGTAATCAATCTGTTCAGGCGATAATATATCACGATAAGTATGTCGGAAAACGATTTCCGCCATATCATGGATACACATTATATCCTCCGCCTTGACTTTTTGTACTATAATCATATGACCCAAAATTAGCAAAAAGTCTTATGAAATCATCTAGCGTGACGAGTTTTGCCGAATATTTTACACGCTTCTGCCGATTTCGCTGGTATTTGCTGGTTTTTGGCGAGATGCGTTGCAAATTTCAGCTGAAACTCGTCACGCTTCTCAGTTTACCTCAACTGCACACCATCTCAGAAGAAGTATTCTCAGCATGGTGTCGCTATTATTTTGATATAACCAAACATCTGCGTATCTGGTCTATGCCTATATGACGTGACCGGAAAAGTGACTCCGCAATATCTTGTTTTTCTTTTGGAGAAAGTTGATATACTGAATGTTTGCCATATTTATTGCGAGCAAGGCAATCAAGTTCTGTACAGAGTTCAATATCCGAGCTTTTTCTATAATCTGCTTTGCCATTTTCAAATACTGACATCTTTGTCATGTCATGCATATTGACTCCTTGCTCGATCGTCATCAAATTTATAGGGGATTCACCATTCCCGTCTCGTTGCTGCTCTGCCTCCCATTCCTCTGAAGACTTACGGCCCATATAATAATTGAAGGCACGAGGTGTGCCATACCTATCTTCCATTTGTGCTATATCAAGAACACTTTCTCTTGTAAATACACCACTTTTCGTCATTTTATACCTAGATGGGAAGTCTGCCCTCCTACCTATAAATCTGGCGTAGTTATGTGCAGGTATAGTAGTTTCATCTAGGAATTTTCCCATTTCTTTTCTGAATAGTGCATTTGCTGAACAATGTGGATAGGCATATGGAATTGGTGAGACACCATGATGTACCGGATTTCGCAGAATATAACTTGCAGCTGCTAAGAAATGATGGTGACCCACAACTTGTAATGTGAAATGATTGCCCTCACCTAAACGCCCTTTTCTATGATACTTATTATTGAAGTACACGCTGTAGGACATTCTAAAACTGCGCATGAATTCTTTACCATCTTCTGTCTGAATAAGCTGGTGGGTGTGGGTGGACATAAATGACTCTACCAGTCCTATTGAATCTGTCTTGTAGAGCGCCAGAGCGAAACAGTTAAATCCCCTGTTGTAGTCCTCGAGGTCTCTGAACATGACCTCATTGCCTGCCGAAAGGCATAAATGAAATGTCTTTTTCATACCATATATCTTTTTCTCAGTTTCTTCCCTTCATTCATTCCCTTCATCTCCCTCACAAAATGCTATGAAGTTGCACCGCAAATATATTGAAAAGTTTTATAACTAGGTGTGGCATACCTAAGTCAGATTGTGATTTTTTTGTAAAGGTTGTGGATTTTTATATTGAGTCTGCTTTGTTTGGATTATTCAAGATTGACCACTTTCCCGGCAAACAAGGAAATTTGTGCAAAATATGCGGAAATTTGTGCAAATGATTCTCGAAGTAGTTTATATAACTTTGCATAAATAATACATGTAAACACTAAGATTATGAGAAAAACCATTCTTTCACTACTATTCATTATAGCTGGTACAATCAGTATGCTGGCACAGTTACCACAGCAGCAACAAAGAGAATTCACTCCAGAAGAGCAGGCTATGCTTAAATTGTCTCATGACAAATGGCAGTGGATGGCAGATAAGAATGTTGCTGAACTCAAAAAGTTGTTCCACGAAAATGCTGTCTTTGTCCATATGGGCGGATATTGGGGTACTGAACAGGAACTTATGACCATTGAACGTGGATTTATCCACTATAAACATGCGGAATTGTTGAGTGAAGATGTGCGTTTTGCTGGTAATACGGTGACTGTCAACAGCACAATGAGGCTTACTGCTGTTGTGGGAGGCAATGAAGTTGTCAACCCTTTCTTTGTGACGGAAATCTATCTTAAGGATGGTGATGGGTGGAAGATGACTGCCCTTGTCTTCACAACGCGAATGGAAAGACAGCCACAAAGGCAATCATAAAGGCAACCATAGAGGTAATCTTCTCCAGTAAATAAATTTGCATATAATATATGGGAATCCTCTAAAGCCATATTGCAGAAAATATTAATATCTTTGATTTTAAGTTGGATAAAGACGACATGGCGAAGATGAGAGCCTTGAATAAGGAGGAGCGTTTCTTTAAAATGCTAGCAGGGAAGGCTGAAAGATATATCAATCGCCGAGTGAATGATATTAATGCAGAAATCAATAAATAATGACGAATGAGATTATCATAAAGAATAATCTTGAAACTTTGCACAAGACTGGAGACGGGCATTATCTTGCTCATGTGCTATGCTATGAAGGAGAGTGCTCTGTGCAGACTAATGGAATGGTGCATACTGTCAAAAAAGGTGACTGTGCAATCTTTCGTGCAGGATATGAAGCTCATTTAATCAGCAGGACAGCAGATTTTCTGTGTAAAGTCATATATGTAAGTCGTGAGGTGATAGAGAAGTCAACACCAGCCAGCAATTATGGAATGAAAGGATCATTGTCTCTGTACCAGAATCCCGTAATGCATCTTAATCACTGGCAGCATGAAGTTCTTGATCAGGATTTTATCCAAATAGAGAATAGACTTACACATCCGGAGCATTTGTTCTATAAGAATATGATGTACAATAAACTTCAGACTATGATTTTGGATTTCTTTGATTTTCATGCAAGTCTTGAAGGTCCTGAGATTATCGCTGCTTCAAATTCTGAAATAGTAAATAAGTTCATCACGATGCTTTACAATAGGGAATATCTGAAGCATCGTGATGTGGCATATTACGCATCCAAACTCTTTGTCACCCCTAAGGTTCTATCAGAATCGTGTAAAAATGTGAGCGGTTATACGGCAACATATTGGATACATCGATTCACATCCTTGGATATTTCACGACAATTGCGTGATACAGACAAGACACTTATTGAAATCTCTGATTATTTCGGATTTTCCTCTCTGGCTTACTTCAGTAGATATGTAACCAAGCACCTTGGTGAATCACCAACTTCGTTACGTGGCCAATAAAATTCTTCTATCACGCCTCTTGTGTGGAGGTCTAGCATTGAAAAAAAGTTTGTATTCAGCAAGAAAATCTTACTTCTTTTCCTAAATTTGTCAGACCTGCTTTAAGGTAAATTACTGACATATGAACCGAATGATAAATTTCCCTATAATTTTGTTGTCTGTTGCACTTTTGACATTGACAACGAATTCGTGCGAACAGATATTTTCTCATGTTGTTGAATCTGTGGAATTGGATAAGGCCTCTATGACAATAACCGAAGGTGAATGTGAACAGCTTACAGCAACTGTCTTACCTGATAATGCAGAAAATCAGAAGGTGATATGGTCTACTTCAAATGCATCCATTGCTACTGTAAATGATGGTCTGATAACAGCAGAAGCCATCGGCACTGCAGAGATTATAGCTAAATCTGATGATGGTGGGAAGACTGCTACTTGCTTGGTTATAGTAAGGTCTAAAAATGGTGAGATAGATTATATCGATGAATATGGCGTTAATCATGGCGTTGGCGTCTTGATTGGTGAAACTGTTTGGGCTCCAGTTAATTGCGGATATCATGAGACTTATTTTAAATATGGTAAATTATATCAGTGGGGTAGGAAATATGGACAAGGTTATGATGATAATCGCGATAAGAACTATTCTGATTCTTTTGTGCCGACCATTGTTGAGCGCAACATTACGCTAGAAGAAGGACAGTCACAGAAAAATAAAGATGTTTTCTATGCTTATTTTGAACGCCCATATGATTGGCTAAGATTACAAAATGATACTTTGTGGAATTCAGGAACAGAAACCTATCCATTCAAGACAATATATGATCCCTGTCCAGAGGGATGGCGAGTCCCATCACATGAAGAATTCAAAACTTTGATAGATAACCATTCACCTTTTATGTCAGACTCGGATGAACGTCGAGGTTATTATTTTTCTGGTCGTAAACCGTACAGTGATAAAGTTACTGCAGTCTTTCTACCAGCATCTGGTGCGCGAGCACAGATTGCGAATGGACGTAATTTAGTAGGTTGTTATTGGTGTTCAACCTGTCATAGTGATCCTTTAAGTCTTATTTCAGATGCAATATATTTTTATTCTGATAAAGCTGAACCTATGATGACTTATCAAAACAGGGTCGCTGGCTTATCTGTACGTTGTGTTGAGGAATAGACTTTTACTCGAACTCGAGCATTATAATAATAGCACTAAATTATGAGAACAAAGGTCCTTTTTATACTTCTTTTTTATTGTACTCTTGCTGTCGCTTGCGGGAGAAGTGCGACAGCGGAGGGAGTTCTTGTTGAAGCTGAGAGCTTTACATCTAAGGGAGGTTGGTCTGTTGATCAGCAGTTTACCTTTGAAATGGGGTCTCCATATCTTATTGCGCACGGATTGGGAAAGCCTGTTGAGGATGCGTCTACTGTGGTGGGAGTTCCGGAGGCGGGACGTTACCATGTCTATGTGAGGACATTCAACTGGACTTCTCCATGGTCTGATGTTGACGGACCTGGTGCCTTCAAAGTTAAGGTGAACGGTAAAGAGTTGAAGCGGGTGCTTGGTAACACGGGTGATTGCTGGATGTGGCAGTATGCTGGAACTGTGCGTATTGCTGATAAGGCTGAGATTGCTCTTTGTGACTTGAGTGGTTTTGATGGACGTTGTGATGCGATCTATCTTACGAAGGATAGGGATGATGTGCCTCCTGCTGACGCAGGTCTTCTTGCTGATTTTCGTGAGGCTAAGGAGAAGGGTGAGATAAGGGAGGTTGAGTATGAGTTTGTTGTAGTCGGCGGTGGAATCGCCGGTATCTGCGCTTCTGTGGCAGCGGCAAGAATGGGCACGAAGGTGGCCCTTATCAATGATCGTCCTATCTGGGGCGGTTGCAACAGTTCAGAAATCCGTGTGCACTTAGGTGGCCATATTGAAATGGGACCGTACGAAAATCTTGGTAATATGATCAAGGAGTTCGGCCCATCAAAGGGAGGTAATGCACAACCGGCTGAAAACTATGAGGATGCAAAGAAGCAGGCCTTCCTTGAGGCGGAAAAGGATAATCTTGACCTCTATCCATCGTATAGGGTGTATAAGGTTGAGACTTCAGAAAACCATATCACAGCTGTTTATGCAAGGCATATTGAGAGTGGAGAGGTAGTGAAGTTCAAGGCACCTGTCTTTTCAGATTGTACTGGTGATGCGACAGTGGGATATCTTGCTGGAGCGGATTACACGATGGGGCGCGAGGGTAAGGCTGATTATAATGAACCTTCCGCTCCGGATGAGTCAGATAAGATGACGATGGGTTCGTCGGTTCAGTGGTATTCTGTTGAAAATGAGGATGCTGCGGATTTTCCTGTGTTTGAGTATGGTCTTGAGTTTACTGATGAGAATTGTCAGAAGGTGAAGATGGGTGAGTGGACTTGGGAGACAGGAATGAACAGAGATCAGTGCTTTGAGTTTGAGCGTATCCGTGATTATGGAATGATGGTGGTGTACTCTAACTGGAGTTACCTTAAGAATCGTCTTTCAGATAACGTGGAATATAGGAACAGGTCACTCGGTTGGGTTGCATATGTTGCAGGAAAGCGAGAGTCAAGAAGACTTCTGGGAGATCATGTGCTTACTGAACTTGACCTTGTTAATAGGGTGAAATATCCAGATGGCTCATTTACGACGACTTGGAGCATTGACCTTCATTATCCGGATCCTAAGAATTCCGAGCATTTCCCAGGAAATGAGTTTAAGTCTGTCTGTGTTCATGGACCTGTCGATCCTTACGCTGTACCATACAGATGTTTGTACTCACGCAATATAGATAACCTGTTTATGGCAGGACGCAATATCAGTGTGACTCACATCGGCCTTGGAACGGTGCGAGTGATGAGGACAACTGGCATGATGGGGGAGGTTGTCGGAATGGCGGCAGGCTTATGTGCTGAGCATAAGGTCCTTCCGAGAGACATCTATATATCCCATCTTTCTGAACTTAAGTCTCTAATGTCAAAGGGAATGGGCAAAACAGGTCTCGAAAACAATCAGACTTATAATACAGGTGGCAACTGGCCAACTGTAACTAAACCGAAATATTAGGAGAAGCGTGACGAGTTTTGCCAATTATTTCACACGCTTCTGCCTATTTTGCAGGTATTTGCTAGTTTTTGGCAAGAGGCGTTGCGCTTTTTAGCTCAAACTCGTCACGCCTCTCAAATTGCTGAGACAGCATGGCCTCTCGTGAGTGTTTTGTCTCTCGGGAGTGACTGGCTGTTCCGTGGTCGTATGTCTGTCTGGTCGCATGTGGCGCATGTCTGTCTGGTCGCGTGTGGCGCAGGGTGCGCATCTGTTTAGTAGATGATGGTGCCGGAGGTTTCGTTGAAGAGGGTGCGGAGGATATCGGCGATGTTCTCGTCAAAGATATAGCGTTTCGCAGTTGCTCCCTTCGCTGTCGCGTCACTCTTGCTGGCTGCTGTTCCGTTCTGGCTGCCTGCTGCTTCGTTCTGGCTGGCTGCTGCTTCCTTAGCGCCGAACGATTCTTCCTTCGCGCCGTTGAGGCCGGCTGATGCTCCCTTGTACTGGATGTAGGTGTTGCCGGTGAGGGTAGGCAGGTGCTCCGGTTTCTGCGTGAAGATGTTGAGCAGGTCGTGGGTGCAGCGGTCGAAGATGTTATTTGAGATGATGAAGTTTGTTGCGCGGTTGTTGTGATGTCCCCAGGACTTGATGTGCGCAGGAGTATCCTTGTCTGGACGTTGCTTTCCCCATCCAAAACCTGCTCTACGAAGGAGATTATCACGCATTACGATGTTCTCCATATAGTGCGCGTCATTTGTTCCAGGGCGGCTTAGGAAGTATTCGATCGAATAGACACAATCCTCCACAAGGTTGTTAGAGTAGATGATGTCCTTCATTACGAGGATCTCGTCCGTGTCGCCTTGGTGCTGGTGGGTGATGGCTGCATCATAAATCTGGTAGATGTAACAGTTGTCAACCTCGAAGTATTCGCAGCCTCCGTAAATCTCGATAGCGTTGCCGTAGCGGGTAGGGTGTGAACGTCCGAATATGGCCTCACCATGGATGGAACCACCAATCCAACCAAGTTCGCAGTTTGTAACCTTCAAGCCACTTGTAGTGCCACTGCCGATACCATGCGCACCACCATACTTGATGCAGAGATTGTCTATGTGGACCTTCCCTCGCGCTTGGATTATATTGCCTTTAACAAGTAATTCTATGGATTTGAAACGTTTAGATGGGTTGCCTTTTGCTGAGTAAAGGTAGACACGTTTGGCGTCTTTATAATCATGGTAGAACTCAAGGTCGCGTTTGAGGTCGCGGTAGCTCGCAAATGGTTCGCGCGTATCAATATGAAGCGTAGTGCCATCAGGCTGACGGATCATCATCACCTTCAGCGCGCAGGCCTCGCCTTCGTTGAAAACCAAGGTGCCCACATCAGCCGAAAGTTCACGTTCATAGACGTACACATTCTTGGCATCAGTCTCACGCCACTCACCTTCAACCGCGGCGTCGCACGGCGAACCGAAAATCTGAGGCTTCGTACCCTTGCCATACGCAGAATAAGTCACCTCACCACGAGTAGCGAGTCTTCCGCGCCATGTGTCGCCACGGCGAAAGAATACTGCGTCTCCTGCCTTCAGGTCGAGCGAGTTGAGGTGGTCGAGGGTCTTGATAGGAGTTCGAGGAGATAGGCCATCGTTCTGGTCGTCGCCCTCTGCGGAGATGAAGAATGCTCTGTTGAACTGCTCCGGAACTACTGCAGATCTGGTGTTGCGGATAGCATTTCGCATCTTGTCTGCCTTGCGGTCGAGCGATTTAACCATCTTTTCCGCTGATGGGCTAAGAGTCAATGCCTTCTCCTGAGCGAAAGAAAGTTGTGGCAAGCAAAATAGGGCGATAGCTGCAAGTGTGGCAACTTTGCCGGCTAGTGTTATGTGTGGTCTCATATTAACTGTTATCTGTGGTATACAAAAATAAGAAAATCTTAGATTTTATCTTAAATTTGTATCTCAAAGAGTGAGTCAAAATGAAAATCATCCTGATACTGTGCATAATGGTCATATTCTTTACGCCGGTGCTATTTCATGATTCCGGGGCAGAGCAGAAGCAGGGAAGTTCCCGACAACAAGGGCAAAGGCAACAAGGGCAGAAGCAGCAAGGCAAGAAGCGGCGCCTAAGTCCAAGACGCAAGACGCAGTCCCGCTCGTGGAAAGGTCCTAAGACAGACCCTCGCATAAATACGATGCTGGCGGAAAGCATAGCCCTTATGAAGGAACTGGGAGTGCCCATTTCAAGTTCAATCTGCCCGGATGTGAGACTGACCGGCTCCCATAGAGCCTACGGCCGCTGCTGCCCGAAAGGAAGCCTTAAAAGATATACAGAGTACGATTTCTATATTGAACTTTCAGGACATACTCTGGAAAATACGGAAAAATCAATCCGCAATACCCTCATCCACGAACTCCTCCACACAGTTCCCGGAGGTCTCTGCCACACAGGGGAGTGGAAGAAATGGGCAAAATTCGTCAGCGCCAAGACCGGTTACGATATCAAGCGCCTGGACGGCGACAAGACAGAAGAAGATAAAGCAAAACTAAAAAAATAAACTACCATGAAAAAGACACTGACACTACTCGCAGGACTCTTCCTGCTATGCTCAACATCCTTCGCCTACACCCAGAAAGAGGTGAAGGTGCCAAGTGCAAAAATGAACAAGGAAGTTCCTGTAACAGTCATCACACCAGAGAACTACAACACAGCAAGAACCTATCCCGTAGTCTATCTTCTGCATGGATACAGCGGCAACCAGACGGACTGGACAAAAGAAGGAGTAGTCGGCAGACTTGCAGACCTCTACGACATAATGTTCGTCCTTCCTGACGGAGCCTTCGACAGCTGGTACTTCGACAGCGAGACAACCCCTGAATATCAGTACGAAACCTTCGTCTCATCAGAACTTGTAAAGTTCATCGACACAAACTACAGCACAGTAAAAGATAGAAAGGGACGTGCAATCACAGGCCTGTCAATGGGTGGACATGGAGGTCTTTACCTCGGCATCAGACACCAGGATGTCTTTGGCTCAATGGGTTCAATGTCAGGTGGTGTGGATATCAGGCCATTCCCCAAAAACTGGAGCCTATCAAAAAGACTAGGAACTATAGAGGAAAATCCGGAAGCTTGGGAGGCTAATACAGTCATGAACCTTATCAGCCTTCTCAAACCAGGATCAATGAATATCATCATCGACTGCGGAACAGAGGACTTCTTCTATGAGGTGAACTGCACACTACACAACAAACTCCTTGAGGCAAAAATCCCTCACGAGTTTTATACAAGACCTGGTGGACACAACTGGCCTTACTGGCTCAATGCCATCAAATACCAGGTCCTTTTCTTCAACGACTGCTTCGATAAAGCGAAATAACTACTTGAAATATTTAAGATTCTCAAACCCCGGCTTCAATTCAGCATTTTCAATACGGTGGATGATATCAACGACAGCGTCGTTTGCTGGGGTAGGGAAGTCAAACTTTCTGCCGTAATACGACACCACTCCATTGATGGCGTCGACCTCGGTAGGTTTGCCTTTCTCAATATCCTGAAGCATGCTAGCCTTAAGGCGGGCATGCTTTTTTATTGCAATAGGAATAATGAAGAAGGAAATAGCCTTCTTTATTGGGCCAGAATAGTCAAGTAATTTCACAATATCCTTGCCCTGAACCGGCTCAATGCGTATGCCTCCAACCCTGCAGACATCAATACACTCCTTTATCAGCTGCTGCACCACACGGCGCGACTCCTTATTTCCAGCTGCCTCGCCAAAGGTACATCCCAAAACAGCACTCATACCAGAGAAAGAAGCATTTATCAGAAGCTTGCTCCATCGTGTGCCGATGAAGTTTTCCTCCACTTCAACTGTGCCCATCATTTCAAGAAGTTCAACGACCCTATCAAAATGCCTGCTGCGCTCCTTTGTCAGCCCACCAAGCGAAAACGACAGAGCATCCGTAGCGCTAGTGAGTTCGCACACTCCCGGACCCTTCATCGTTGCGCCCCACGCCACTGCACAACCAAGAACCCTCTTCTTCCCAATAATATCAGCAATCTCCATCTCCGGCAGACCATTTTGGAAAGTCACAAGCACACCATCCTCAGCAAGATAGCCGTTCAGCATAGAAACAACCTCAGCATTATACTGCTGCTTCGTCATAAGGAAAATGATGTCATACACTCCGCTCATCTCCTCCGGAGTATAGGCAGTCACAGGCTGAACAAAATCGACAGTACCAACAACCTTGGCACCCTCCTTCTGAAGTGCCTCCACATGAGCTTTGTTCCTGTTAATCAATTCAATAGGCACTCCCGCCTTATTTATATATGCTCCCAATATCGTTCCGAGCGATCCCGCTCCATAAATTGCAATTCTCATAATAGAAACTATTTAATATTAAACCACTCGCCCCAAGCCATGACAACATAGTCGTGCTTCACAGGCTCCAACTTCTGGAAAGTCAGCCAGAAAGCCTCGCGATGGTCGATAGTATGACCCATCTCATTCTCATGACCAGTAATGACATATCTTGGATTGAATCCCTCGATAGCCTCAGGAAGTTTATACGACCAGCAGTTGATCATCAGCGCATCAATCCTTGGTGCAACCTCCTTTATGCCTGCAATCCACTCCATATGCTCAGCGTTATACTGGTCGCCCGTATGTGCAACAACATACTTGTCCGGCGTAGTCACAACATACACATTGCACATCATCTGACTCTGCTTTCCAGGGAAAATCTTCACCTTCAGCACATCTCCATCCTTCAGCATAACCTCTCTGTCAAGCACCTCAGTCTCAGAGCGATAATGAGTCACACCCTCCACCTTGGCAAGAATCTCATCTGCCGCCACAACAGGCTTGCCCGCCTGAATAAACCTATCCGCAACATACCTGTCAACATGGTCGCCATGGTTATGAGTAAGGAAAAGGACATCACAATTCTCAACAATCTCAGCCACCTGCCCATCAGACAGCAGCTTCTGCCCCTTGCAGGCACCTCTGACCACATCAAAAGCAATAGTCGCACTCTTCGTCCTCACCACAAAACCGTGATTGTAAATCTTATACACCTTCATCCCCTTCTTCACAGGCACCTTCAGATCCTCAATCACCTTACCCACACGCGAATCAATAAACTCGCAGAAAGGCTCAGAATTATCATACTTCACCTCATGCAGCATCGCATCAAGGTTGTACAGCGCAAGCTTGCGCGCCATCGGAGCACCGACAGCAGGAGGGTTAGCAGTCAAGGCCTCATCAGCAAGACGGAACATCTGCGCCGCCTGCTTCATCAGATAGGCATCCTCCTTACCCCAGAACGCCACAGGTTCCTGAGTCTTCTGCTGCGCCGCCATCTGCATCGTCGCCGCACCCACCATCGCCAGAATTAAAATTATTGCTCTTTTCATATTAACCTGACTTAGTTCATTCCCTCAATTTCAGGGTCGATGGAGATTTCAATCTTCTCCTGGTCTGGTGAGGTGTTGAGGATTAGGTTAATAGTGTGTACATAACCTGGCTTGAATGAAAGGCTATATTCAAGAAGATAGGCGATACCACCCATTGTGATCTCAATCAGAGGAGTTCTTCTCTCTATATTCTGAGGGATTACAACAGCCTCAAATCTGGTATTCGAAATCTTCTTCATTGTGATAGTCTTGCGACCTCCAAGAGGATCCTTCTGAAGAGATCCGTTCGCGAAATTCAAAACCGCCGACGTAGTCGTATTGTAGATATGTGTCACGATGTCATCTGGAATCTCTCCTTCAAACTTCTCTCCCTTTGTCACAGTCACAACACACTTAGACATGATGTGTTTGAACAGAAGAGCAACTCTTTCATCAGCTCTTTTGACACCCTCTGATTTCGCGAAGAGAAGATCGCTTGACTCATAACCGTCGTTACTATTCTGATCTGTCTGAATAGTAAAGTGATGCTCTTCCACAGATGTCAGTTCCTGGTATGGATATATGGCGTAGAAGTCGCATGGCTTTTCACTCCAGTAGAGTGTGCGTCCTGCTGACCATGTCGAACCATTGAAGGTCAACTTCTCGTTATTGATGAAGTTTCCTGCAATCTGCAGTTCCTGGGCCTCTTCTCCTTCATACTCAACTGCATATAGAGCAACCTCATCTCCTGCTTCAAAAGCAGAAGATGTTGCCTTTGTTGACTGCATGGAAAGATCAAATCTGATTTCGCCTGTTGTATTTGTCTGCTCCTTCTGGCAACCCATTATAGCCAATAGGATGGCGCTTGCTATAATTATTCTTTTCATTTTTCTTTTATTTAGATCTTAAATTCTCCTATTTAGAGAAATCAGGCTTATCACCCATATAGACAGGAGCATACTGCTTACCATTGTCAGTTGTAGGAAGTGCGAGGTTGTATCCAGCACCCTTGGTTGTTGTTCCAAACTCATCACTATCCTTTGCATAGAAACTCTCCAGATCAAACTCCTCACCAGCATAATCCATGATTCTCTCTACAATCGCCTGGCGTGAGATAGCTGAGAAGTAAGGGATATTATTGTTCATACAACTTGTCGGTTCAGAACGATAGACTCCGCGAGTGTGGAAGTAACCACCTTCATAGATATCTACGACATTAGAATATTTAGGATGGAAAATCATATGTGACCAACCTACCTCGTTAATGTCTCCAGTAAGTTCAAGGTTGCGATACCAACCATTCGCTTTACCTGCATTGAAACCATCAACATGACTGCAGCAATTGCAATCACATGACTGAATAAAGGCATTATGGTAGATATACTCATCAGCCAACTTTCCAAAACCATGGCCACCTGCCTCATGCTGGACAATACCACGGAAGTCGTAAGGATAGGCATCTGCGGACTTAGGACAGCATGCTATAGCTGAACCATCGCCCCACATATAGCAGATACCTCCATATTCAGTTGTGTTCTCAACCATGACGATCAATGTTTCGCCTGTCTTTATGTTCGGATTAGCCTTTGCTGCATATTCATAGCAGGTTCCGAAGTCAGGAGTAATTCCTTCCAATGAATACTGACTTCCGAACTTGGCATCTTTGACAGTGTTTACTGTTCCCATTCCACTATCGTCAGATTCTCCAAATACAACATAGACATTGAAGTAGTCCTTATATGTCTTATATGGTTCAATGTCAAAGAAGTAACCGTATGCTGTGTTGACATCATTGAGATAACTTCCACTTGCAATATCTTTTGCATCATAGCAGTCTGCAAGGAA
>JAEIGA010008547.1_pt1 | contig 15530 bp, 16 predicted proteins | sample 9270691 | NCBI WGS metagenome assembly JAEIGA01 (sample SAMN17057246, study PRJNA624740) | gut metagenome | biome: biome; isolation source: fecal sample | host: Bos grunniens | place: China: Xizang | collected 2019
AAATTTGATGATATTTTTTGAAAATGAGCGAAGTCAAGCGCGGACTTTACGAGTGAGTTTTGGAGAAATAGCGCGGATTTTCACCATTTTAGGCGAGTTCAATTTAGGTTGGCATTGGCTAACCACTATATTTCACTTTCTGCACCTTGCCCACTGTCCTCGGATTCTCCCGCCCGTGAGCAGCCCTCGGCGCTTCTTACGCTGGTAAACGTAGATGTCCCAAAGCTCGCGTTGTACATCATAAGGTAGGGAAGAGGACAGCGCATAATGTCAAAGCTTATTCCCATATACCCGTATTCGTGTATAATATCCAGAATGGATTTAACACTTGAAAGCGATGGAAATTTGACCGCGCCGCGCTTTTTATGCATAAAGGTGAGCTGAGAGCCGTTCTCGCTCGGCTTTATCTCCGCGCCTGAGCGCCTTGCCATACCGACCGCCTCGGCTCTTTTCATAAATCCACCGTCAAACGATGCAAACGACGGAAGCTCTATAAAGGTCTTTGAGCTTTCCATATCGGTGGCGAATTTTTTATAAAAATCACTCTCGTCCTCCGAGCTCGCACCGTCTTCCGTATATGAGAGAATGCTGCCGTCTGCGTAGTCGTTAAGATAAGGAGGAGCACAGCTGTCAAGCTCTGTAAAGAGGATGAGGTCACAGCCTATCATTTTGCCTCGCAGCTCTACAAGGTACTTTTCAGAAAAGCTTCCAGAGAGAGTTATACCCTTGTAACCGCCCGCTAATGCGGCGCTTATTATATTTTCACTGAATTTTTCGCTATCGGCACTGCCGCCCGCGCGATGAGGATTTTTGTCGAAAATTCTCATCAAAGGTATTTTATCAGCCGACCTTATTATACCGACGGCGTCTCTCGGGTCAAAGAGCTTTTTTATACAATTACCCTCTGCTACACAGCAACCGACCGTAACGTAGGTCAGATAGGGCAGGCGCCCTATGAGAACGTCGGTTGAATATCCGTTATAAAGGTATCCGTGCGCCGCCGCCATACCGAGACGCCTGTCGCCGTATGAGAGCGCAATCTTGCGCGCGGGGGTGAGGCCGTCTGTAGAAATCCATGGATTCATAGCCAAAAGGTCGCGCCGCCTTGCGCCAAATCTCAGCGCCAGCCTTTCCGTGCTGTCACCAGGCCGCACCGTATATGTGCGCGTAGGCGTGAGTATCAGCACCTCCTCACCGGGCGTACACTCACCCTCGGGTATTTCGTTGTTAACACGCAGAATTTCCTCGTCTATTCCGTATTCCTTTGCTATATCGGACAGACTCTCTCCATCCCGAACAGTATGTATTCTCATATCTTCTCCAAACAAAAGTCTTTTTTAAGCATTATATGTATGATACCATTTTGGGTTACGCAACTCTCGTCGAAACGTGCGGAAGGAGAAAATATTTTTAAAATAGAAGCTTCCGGACAGATAATATAAAAGAAGCGGGCAGAGCCGATATTGGCTTTCTGCCCGCGTTTTTATATTATTTATGAGTAAAAATACGGTTTTGAGGTCCAAAACAGCTGTTTTGGTCTAAAAGAGTAATCTTATGAATTCAGAAATCTGATTTTGCGAAGCGCAAAGTAGAGTGCCGTGCCGCACAGCGTTGCAGAGAGCAGCTCGCCGACAGCCACGGTTATAAATATGAACGTGTACGCCTCTTGCGCACCGTACGCATAAATCAGCACGAAGGGCACGATAAGCGCGTTTGAGAGTACCGTAGGAAGCGTTGCGCAAAAGATGAAGCGAGAGGGAAGCCGTCGAAGAAGCATAGCGCCGAAAGCGCCGATAAGCGTCGCAATACTGCCGAAGATAACATCCCATATCACACCGCTTGTCAGTATGTTTGAGATAATACATCCGACAAAAAGTCCCGGTATAGCCTCGGGCATAAATATCGGCAGAATACACAGCGCCTCGGAAATTCTGAGCTGTATAACTCCGCTGGAAAGTCCGAAAATTGCCGAAAAATAGGTGAGGGCAACGTAGCACGCCGCTACCGCAGCACCCCTTGTAAGATAGAGTGTTTTGTTTTTTCTTTTCATTTTAAATTTTTCTCCTTTAGTTTTGTTTTTCCGTCCTTAGACTGGGTGAGGAAGGTCTCGAACTCACCGACAAATATTTTACCACAGGCGAAGAAAAAAATCAAGAGCAAAATTATCCGCGGTAAAATATCGCGCGGTCTGAAATTTTATCCGCTAAAGTTAGATTTTTTATCTTTTAGAAATAAATGTAAGAACCAGCCCTTATATACCTTATATTTACATATTTTCCGCATATTTACAGTGACCTGATAGTGACAAATGCAGTATAATGAAAGAAAAAGAAACTAGGGGTGCGATTTGGAAGTTCTACTTATTGGCGAAGCGAAAATGAAAATTGTTCTCACAAAGGCAGAAACGAAAAAATATCGTCTGGATATACCCGACCCCACGGCGGATACCCAAAGGGCGCGCCGCGCATTCTGGAACGTTCTGGACGATGCGCGTAAGACGGTGAGCTTTGACCCGTCGGACGATAAGGTGCTCGTGCAGTTTTATCCTATGAAATCGGGTGGATGCGAAATATTTGTAACTAAGCTCGGCATACTTTCGCAGGCATCGGCAAGACTCGTTTCGGATTCTGACAGAATAACGCTTCTGTCAAAACGCTGCGGCTTCTACGCTTTTGCGAGAGAGGAGGATATGCGTCGCGCTGTGCGGACGATAAAAAATCACCCCTCGGGTGTTATCCCAAAGGGCGATTTGTATTTTCTTGAAAATATCGGTTATGTACTTATGATAGAGGAATACGGCAGGGGGGATGAGCAGGCGGAGTTCCCGTCGGTGCTCGAATTTGGCAAAAGACTGCCTGCCGACATAAGCTGTTACATATCCGAGCACGGAACTCTTAAGATTTCGGAAAACGCAATAGATGTCATTTCTGCCTCGGATTAGCCACGGATTATTGCTTATTCTCTATATCATTCATCATGCCGACGCGTATCGCGTGGCGTCCTCCCTCGAATTCCGCGCCAAAGAATGAGTCGATGATATCAAAGGCGAGGTGTGAGCCTATAACCCTCGCGCCAAGGCACAGAACGTTTGCGTCGTTATGCATTCTCGTCATTCTCGCTGAGAAGGTGTCCCCGCAGAGAGCCGCTCTGATACCGCGGTATTTATTCGCGCACATAGACATTCCGATACCCGTTCCGCAAATCAGAATGCCAAAGCTGTTCTTGTCGGAGAGAGCAGCCTCGCAAACCTTCGACGCAAACTCTGGGTAGTGGCAGGATGCCGTGGAATCACAGCCCATATCCACAACCTCGTATCCGCTCTCGGTAAGGTGCTTTATAACCTCGCATTTGAGATTATAACCTGCGCTGTCGGCGCCGATGTATATTTTTCTTTTTTCCATTTTTTATACCTTCTTTTCTCTTTCTAATCTTTCACGCTCAGCCTGTGGCAAGCGCAGATAAACAGGGGAAAGCTCACTGTCGCTTTTATATTCACCCGCGAGGAATTTTCTTATTCCCACACGCGCCACCGATACCGCCGATTCGCCTATTAAAAGGTGAGGGGTGGACTCTAAGGTAACACCGAGCGAGGATAGGACCTCCTTCGCTACCTCGTATCCGTCACCCGAAAGATAAATTTTTTCGTTTTCAAATTTTTTGAGCTCCTTAGCAAGCTCTGTGAGGGCAATAGCTCTGTCCTCTGTAAGTCTCTCTATATTTTCGCCGTCAGAGCGGAATATAGCGTTATAAACCTGCGAGCGCCTTGCGTCCATACAGGGCACGAGTATACCTGAAAGCCCCTTCATATTTTCAGAGAGAGCCTCTATAGTAGAAACCTCGGCACAGGGCTTGTTTTTGCCAAAGGCAAGCCCCTTTACCAGAGAAACGCCTATTCTCACACCGGTAAACGATCCGGGACCTACAGATACGGCGTAAAGCTCAATATCGTTAAACGATAGCTTAAGAGCCTTTAACATATCCTCTGCCATGGGTAGAAGAAGCTCGCTTTGCGTCAGTCCGTTGTCAACCGTAAACGATGAGAGTGTCCTCTCGCCGTCAACCACGGCAACCGACGCTATTTTTGCAGTGCCGTCAAATGCCAGCGTTATCATATTCTATCTCAATCCTTCTCTCGTTTTCTTCTTCTGCGCGGTATATAGAAACCGTTACAGCATCCTTTGGAATATAACCCTCTACATTCTCGCTCCATTCGGCGATACAGTATCCGTCGCTTTCTATATAGTCGTCGTAGCCTATGGAGTAAAGGTCGTCGCCGTCGGATATTCTGTACATATCAAAGTGGAAAATACGGACAGCCCCTCTGTATTCGTTTACGACGGTGTAGGTCGGGCTTCTTACACCTGAGATGCCGAAATAAGAGGCAAATCCTCTTACAAATGCGGTTTTTCCGACGCCCATCTCTCCCCTCATGGCGATAAAAGCGCGCCTTGTACCGCTCTCGTCAAGCTTACGCGCAAGCGCCTTACCAAGCTTTTCGGTTTCTTCGTCGCTTTTTGTGTAATACGTCATTTTTTCTCTCTCGGTTTTAAATTTTAATACTGCATCCGACGAAATACTCGCCGGGATTCTAAAGCGGAGCTACTTTATTTCCTTTAAATAATCTTTGGCGCCATCACCGAGTATAAAGCTCAGCGCCGCCTCATATTTTTCCATAGCTTCTTTGCTCGCCACCGCACTCGTGCGGGGCTTTTTTATCGCTCTTATCAGCGTGTTTTTCGGAGTGTTCTCGGGATCTGTCAGCTCAAGTGCTGAAACAGAATATCCCGCCGCGCGAAGTCTCAGGGCGCGCAGAGCGTCTGTCACAGCCTCGCACAGCTTTCCTGCGATATGGGGGTAATCGGTGACAAATTCAAGCTCAGGGGCGCTCACCTTCCCATTTAAGTATCTGTGACAGCACGGAGTAGAGAGCACTATCCCCGCGCCGAGTCTTATTGCCGTGTTGATAACGATATCCGTCGCCACGTCACACGCGTGCAGTGAGATAACCATATCCGGTGAGCTCTTTAATTCAAGTTTGTTTATATCCTCGCACACGAATTTCATTCCAACATATCCAAGCTCCGAGGCGACTGATGCGCACCACGATATAACGTCGCGCTTCAGGTCGGCGCAGAGCATATAAACCTTCTTGCCCTTTATCGCGGTAAGGTAGTAATAAACCGCAAAGCTAAGGTAGCTTTTTCCACAGCAGAGGTCGTATATCGTAATCTCATCTTTTTCGACAAGCTTATCGTATATGTCCTCTATGTGCTCGAGGAAACGGTTAATCTGCCTGAATTTACCCTGCCGTTTATCGTGAATTCGTCCGTCGCGCGAGCTTATTCCCAGCTTTATGAGAAACAGCTCGTCACCTTTTAGAATATAGTTTTTCTTTTTATCAAGCGACTCTATCGCGCTCTCAAAATCGGGCGTCTTGCCAGCGAGCTTCGATAAAAGTGTGTTTCCGCCGAGTATAATTTCGGCGCCCGATTTCGACCTTTTCCATTCGGCATCACCGAGCGTGGTTATAAGGTTCGCCTGTTTGTATTCAAAGAGAAGCGCGGCAAGCTCACCCTCTATATCGCTCTCGGGAACGTTTTTGTGCGATACGGTATTTCCGGGCAGGGAATTTTCAAATACCAGAAGCCGCCTTCCGCCGTGCGCAACGAGGCGCGCGGATACCTTGGAAATTTCGGTTGATATGGGTCTTGAAAAAACAAGCTTTTTCAGCGCTTCAGCCGATACCGCAGCCGATACGAGAGCTATAAAATCCTCTTTAGTTTTCATCGGCATCCTTGCCGTCCTCGCTTTTTACCTCAACATCCTTTTTCTTAAACGAGATTTTCCTCTCTGTTCTATCCGAAATACGCTTGAGGTTCTCTCTGTGACACCATACGATGAGTATGGCGATAATAGTTACCGAAAGCTGAGCTATTCCGCCGGGATTTGCTCCGAAAACCGCAAAATAACCGTTCAGCAGCACAGGGTACAGCACCGCTGCGCAAACAGAGCCGAGCGAAACGTATTTTGAGAAGCCAACCACCGCTACGAACAGAGCCAGCAGTATCAAAAATGGAATAGGGCTGAGTATAAGAGCCGCAACCGCTGTTACAAGCACACCCTTACCGCCCTTGAAGCCGTAGTAAATCGGGAAAATGTGACCGAGCACCGCAAACAGCGCTGACATATAGCAAAATCCGAGATAGTTGCTAACCCCGTGAGTGTAATAAAAGCCGAGAAGCACACCCGTGATAAAGATAGAAAGCGCGGTTTTGAGAAGGTCGCCGAGAAGTGTGAGTCCTGCCGCCTTCATACCAAAGGTGCGGAGCATATTGGTCATACCGCCGTTGCCGCTTCCGTGAGTTCTGATATCGTCGCGATAGATAAGGTTGGATATAAAAATAGCGGAATTTATGCTACCGAGAAGATACGAAGCCAGGATACTGATAATAACGAACGAAAAGAAAGTGAGTGTATACTGCCATGACCAAGCCTCACCGAGTATACCGCACCTTTCCATAAAGGTAAATAAGCCTTCATTAAAATTGTACATAAAAATCTCCGGATTTTCCGTCAGAGGACGGGATTTTGAAAAAACAAAAGCAGCGACGCCACAGTCTGTTTTCCACTGCTATTATATCACTGAGCCGGGACAAAGTCAAGAAATATAAAAAATATATTGCAAAAACACCCTATATATTGTATAATTATTATAAAATACCACGCAAAGCTATAGGGACGTATAAGTTCTGCTTTCTTTGGAGATACAAATGAATGAAATACTCAAGCGCGCCTTTTCACGCCTGAAAATTGAATATTTTTCTATCGTTCCGTACTCCCTTTGTAAAGAAATCAGAGGTGATATCAGAGAGCGTATGGGCTTTGTGCCAAAAAGCGCCGTGATATATCTTTTGCCCTATTATACGGGAGAGGGAGAGAATATTTCGCGCTATGCCCTCTCGCTTGATTATCATATAGCGATACGCGAAATAGCAGACGGGATAATATCCGCGCTTTCCGAGCGCTATCCCGAGGCAAGCTTTTCTTCCTTTGGCGACCACAGCCCGATTGACGAGCGTCACGCCGCGCTTATCGCGGGGCTTGGTATAGCAGGGGATAACAGACTTCTGATAAACGAGAGGTACGGCTCGTACGTTTTTATCGGTGATATACTTACAAACCTTGAGCCCCCCGAAATCGACTCCTTTATACCGAGTGCGCCCCGGCGCTGTTACGGCTGCGGCAGATGTAAGGCTGCCTGTCCCACCGGAGTTCTAAGGGGTGAGAGCGCGGATTGTCTCTCCGACATTACGCAAAGAAAGGGCGAGCTTACCGATCCGGAGGCGGCTCTTATGCGCAAGGTCAATACCGCGTGGGGCTGTGACGAGTGTCAGTCTGCCTGCCCGTATAACGCAAGTCCTATAAAAACGCCGATAGAGTTTTTCTATCGCGACAGAATAGAAGCTCTTACTGAGGAAAGATTGTCCGCTATGACAAAGCAGGAGTTTTCCTCTCGCGCTTTTGCCTGGCGAGGTATAAAAACACTGGAGCGAAATCTCAAGATTCTAAAGGAACGCCAAGAGGATTAACCGCCATAAGAGCAAAAGCAAAGCACATCTCAGGTGATTGTTGTCATAAGAGCTGAATCAAATCACCGAAAATATACCGTAAAAATAAAACTGATTTAAGGAGAAAATTATGCTCAAAATCGAAGGCTTGACCAAGCGCTACGGAGATAAATGCGCCGTTGATAATCTCTCGCTCGAAATATCAGAGGGAGAAATATGCGCCTTTATCGGTCACAACGGCGCAGGCAAAACCACAACTCTTAAATGCTGTATAGGCATACTATCATTTGACGGGGGTAATATATACATAGACGGCGTGTCGGTTCTCGACGACCCCATGAGGACTAAGAAAAATATCGCCTATATTCCCGACAACCCCGACCTTTACGAGTTTATGACGGGTGTGAAATATTTAAATTTCGTAGCTGACGTGTACGGCATTGACACCGAGGGCAGAAATGATAAAATTTTCTCTCTTTCGGATAAATTCGGGCTCACCGAAAACCTTGCCCAGCCGATAAGCGCCTATTCGCACGGTATGAAGCAGAAGCTCGCTATTATTGCGGCGTGGCTTCACTCGCCAAAGCTTATTATAATGGACGAACCGTTTGTCGGACTTGACCCCAAGGCTTCATACATACTCAAGGAAATGATGCGCGAGCATTGCGCCCTCGGCGGCTCTATCTTCTTCTCAACTCACGTTCTCGCTGTAGCAGAGAAGCTTTGCGACAGGGTGGCGATTATCAAGGACGGCAGGCTCGTTATCTCGGGCGATATGAACGAGGTGCTTGGCAACGATTCTCTTGAGAACGTATTCCTCGAGCTTGAAGGCGGTGTCGGTGATGATTAAACGACTCGTCGGTATAAGGCTATCCTCTCTTATAGCCTCAGCAAAGTCAAAGAAAACGGGAGGGGCAAAGGCATCTCTTTCACCCTTAAAGATAATTTTATTTTCTCTGCTTTTCCTTTACCTTGGCGGAGTGTTCGTTCTTCTGTTTACTATGATGGCGATATCGTTTGGCAGTATGATGATACCTCTAGGTCAGGATTCTATGTACTACGGTATGTTTATGCTAATAGGCTTTTCCGTGGTATTCGTTTTCAGTATATTTGAAACCAAATCCGAGCTTTTTGAGTGCCGTGACAACGAGCTTTTGCTCTCGATGCCCATAAAGCCCTCGGATATAGTAGTCAGCCGTATTATTACGGTTCTTATCTACAACTACGTCGAGATGGCGCTCATATTCGTGCCTGCCGTTGTCGTTTACGCGGTGCTTGGCGGCTCAGCTTTCGGAATTGTCGGAGGTATACTCGCATATTTGCTTCTGCCGCTTCTGTCAACCTCGCTTTCTGCGGGTATAGGATATCTTCTCGCTCTTATCAGCAAGAAGCTGAAAAACAAAACCGTACTCACTACCTTTATATCCCTCTTTTTCTTTGTAGCTTATATGGTTTTGTATACGGGATTTGTCGGCAATATGGGCGGAGAGCTTGATGATAGCGTGACCGTAACTATTCCCGATATGCCCGCCGTATCGGCGATAGGCTCCGCCGCAACTCTTAATCCTCTTGCAGCAATAATACTTGTCCTTCTCTCGCTCGGCTCGGCGTACGCTGCCTTTAAGATTATATCTGATAACTATATTTCCATAGTCACATCGAGGGTTACTGCCGTGGGGGCGGAGTTTAAAAAGCAGCGCCTCACAAAGAGAGGTGCCATAGCGGCACTCACCTCAAAGGAGCTGCGACGCTTCTTTACCTCGTCTGTATATATGCTGAATGCCGGCATAGGAACGGTATTTTCGGTTATAGTTGCCATAATGGCTCTCGTATATTCCGCGGATATAAAGGCTCTCATAGAGGAAATCCCTATGTTTTCGGGAATACTCGCCCCGGTATTTACCTCGGCTCTCGTCTTTATGTCCTCGATGAATATGATATCCGCATCTGCGCTCTCGCTCGAAGGAAAAAGTCTTTGGATATTAAAAAGCATGCCTCTCTCAGGCAGAGAGGTGTTGATAGGAAAAACGCTTCCGCACGTGATAGTAGGCGCGCCCACAATGCTCATTTCGTCACTTCTTGTAGCTGTAGCTATCGAAGCATCGCCTCTTGACTTAGTATTTATCATACTTATACCGCAGGTGGCGAATATAGTTTTCGCGCTTTTTGGTATAATAATGAATACCGCGTTTCCGAAATTCGAGTATGAAAACGAGGCACAGCCCATAAAGCAGTCGCTTGCTATGACTGTCGTTATGTTCTCGGGAATGCTGTACGGTATAGCGATATCGGGTCTTTCTCTTGTGCTCGCACTGTTCATATCACCGCTTATATCCGAGATTTTGGTTCTGGCGCTGAATATTGCACTTGCGTTAGGTCTTTTTGCAATTCTCGTCGGTCCGTCAGCCAGAAGATACGAAAGGCTTTGATTTTCAAGCGCAGATTATAAGCAAAGCTTATAAAATTACCGAAAACAGCATTTATAAAGGATGATTTCAGCCGTATTTAAACAAGCGTCTTGAACAAATTAAAACAGTAAATCTGCGGCAGACCACTTGTCTGCCGCAAAAAATAAAAAAGGCACAAAAATGCGTTACAAGGACAGAATTTTTAAAAAAAGAAAAGCGCCCCTGCTTTTCATAATATCTCTTGCCGTATTCGTCGCAGTGATGATATCGCTTATCGCGGCAAGGAGCTCATATGCCACAGCAGACCTTATAAACGGCACGTTATCCTCTGCGTACAGGCGGGTTATGGCAGCGTTTGGCGACCTTTTCCCGTTTTCTCTTTTTGAGATAGTCATAGCGCTGCTTATCCCCGCATTTGTAATAGTTATTATAATATCGCTGAAGCGCTTCAGAGAAGGAGAGGGCGCTCGCTTTCTGCTTGTAATAGTTTCCGTGGCGCTCCTTGTTTACTCGGGGCACACCCTCGCGCTCGGCATAGCCTATCATACGACACCCCTCGCCGTAAGACTCGGTATTCCCGAGACAGAGGTGAACGAGGAAAGTCTCGCGCGCACCTTGATAACGCTCAGAGACGAGGTAAACGGACTTTCTGAAAAAATTGAGTATACCGACAGCGGTGAATCAACCTCGGGGCTGACCCTTGACGGAATCAGTGAAAAAATTTGCGATTCCTATAAGACACTCTCGGACTCCTATTCCTTTATCCCCGATTTTCAGAGTAGAGCAAAGGGGGTATATTTCTCCGAGGCGCTATCTTATCTGTCGCTGACGGGAATATACACCTTTTATACAGGTGAGTCAAACGTAAACACCCTTTATCCCGATTACGATATAGTTTTCACAGCGGCACACGAGCTTTCTCACCAGCGCGGAATACTGCGCGAGAACGAGGCGAATTTTATGGCGTATCTTGTATGCGCCAGCTCCGAGGACCACTATCTCAGATACAGCGCGGCGCTCTCCATGTATGGTTATATTTCCTCAGCGCTTTACAGAACGAACCCCGAGCTCTATGCCGAAATCAACAGAGAGCTTTGCGCGGGAGCACGCGCGGATATCCGTGCATCAAATGCTGTATATAAGCAGTATTCAGGTACTGTTTTTGAGGATATTTCCTCGTTTGTAAACGACTTGTTTTTAAAGAGCAACGGCACCGAGGGTGTCATAAGCTACGGTATGGTAGTAAAGCTCGCGGTAGCCTACCACGAAGCAAACAACGAACGCTGAAACAGACAAATATTCAAAATAACAGGAATAATTCAGAGAGAAGCTTGCGTTATTCAAAAATAATAATCGATGCCCGCCGTCGGTAACCGATAATACCAATCCCGAATATTATGGTAGCAATTCATTATTTTTTCGGAGTAGGTATGAAAACGATTACTGTAAACGGCGGGCGTCCGCTATTCGGAAGCGTTATGACACAGGGGTCAAAAAACGCGGCTCTTCCCATAATTTTCGCAACGCTTATAACACGGGGTGTATCAGAGATACGCCATCTTCCCGACATAGGCGACACGCGGGTCGCTCTGGATATTGTAAGGGCACTCGGGGCGCGCGTGCAGTCGCATGGCGGTACAGCATACATAGATACTAGAAGCCTTGGCTATCGCGATATAGAGGAAGAGAAAATATGCAAAATAAGAGCCTCGACCTATTTGCTTGGCTCTATGCTCTCGCGCTTCGGGAAATGCAGAATATCCTCGTTTGGCGGCTGCGCATTCTCGGATAGACCGATAGATATGCACGTGGATGCCTGTCTTGCCTTTGGCGGTGTTCCGGTGGGGGATACTATTATAGCAGAAAAGCTTCATCCGGCAGAAATCAGCTTTAAAAAACCCTCGGTAGGAGCAACTATAAACGCCATTATTCTCGCCGCCGCCACTAACGGCGTGAGTGTTATACGCGGACACGCGCGCGAGCCTCACGTTCACGCCCTCATCGATTTTCTATCCTCCGCGGGAGCCCTCATCAGCGTCACCGACGAGAAAATAACGGTCGAGGGCGGAGAGCTACACGGCGGTAATATAACCGTTATAGGAGATATGATAGAGGCGGGAAGCTATCTCGCTGCAGGACTCGTCACAGGCGGAAGAGTAAGCGTCGTTGGAGCAAGCAATGAGGACTTAGCCTCGTATCTTTCGGCTCTTTCTTCTCTCGGCGCGCGCATTACCGTACGCGGTAGCATAATATGCGCACATCCTTCGGACTCACCCCGCGCGGTGAGAATTACAGCCGAACCGTATCCCGCCTTTCCGACCGACCTTCAACCCATTACAGCGCCGCTTCTCGCGCTGTTTGCGGGCGGCGAAATATGCGATAGAGTATGGACGGGAAGATACGGATACCTTCGCTCTTTATCCGACTTTGGAGTGCGTTATCGGGTAGAGGGCGGCACGGCGTATATAGAGAAATCAGAGCTTCATCCGGCACGTGTCAGAGCCGAGGATTTGCGCGGAGGTATGGCTGAGCTGCTCGCAGCGCTCGCGGCAAAGGGCGTCAGCCGTATAGAAAATGCCGAGCAAATACTCAGAGGATACGAAAGCCTTGTTTATAAGCTGCGCTCGCTCGGAGCAGACATTTCGATAGATTAAAGGTCAAAAAGCTCTGAAATCAATATGAATATTGATACTGAGCATTATAAACCCAAAGCCGGAGCATTATAAATTTTAAAAGTCCTGCATTATAAATTTAAATGCGAAAATGCGAAAAAACTTTATTTCTATTGACAACGGGGAACTTGGGTGATATAATTTTTTTGTTAACACAATAACAGCATTAAATTTATTTAAAATGAAGGATTAAAAATGAAAAGAATACTTACAGTTCAGGATATATCCTGCGTAGGCAGATGCTCGCTCACCGTAGCTCTTCCGATTATCTCCGCGGCAGGAGTTGAAGCGGGAATTTTACCTACCGCTGTGCTTTCCACACATACTCAGTTTTCGAGCTTTACCTTTTGCGACCTTACGGGAGAGATAGAGAAGATCTCGCTCGAATTTGAGAAGCATGGTATAGATTTTGACGCAATATATACAGGATACCTCGGCTCGTTCGAGCAGCTCTCTCTCGTCTCCGACCTTTTTGACAGGCATAAGAGCGATAAATGTAAGATTATAATAGATCCCGTTATGGCAGATAACGGTGTGCTTTATAAGGGCTTTAACGAGGAGTTTGCGGGGGAGATGGCTAAGCTTTGCGGCAAGGCTGACCTCATTGTTCCGAACCTCACCGAGGCGTCGTTTATGCTCGGAGTGCCTTATAACCCCGATTACGACGAGGAGTATATACGCTCGATGCTCAAATCCCTCACCGCCCTTGGCTGCAAGGAAGCCGCTCTTACGGGTATCAGCTTCGATAAATCCAAGCTCGGCGTATACTCGTACAACAGCGAAACCGACGAATATTTCTACTACTGCAACGATTATCTGCCTGTTGCATATCACGGCACGGGAGATATTTTCGCCTCGTCAGTGGTCGGCGCACTTATGCGCGGACATACTACGGCATCGGCTCTTAAGTGCGCTGTTGATTTCACTCTCGAATGTATCAGGATAACCATGGCAGACGAGAATCGTCGCCGCTACGGAGTCAACTTTGAAGAGGCTCTGCCGTACTACATCTCGCGTCTTGAGAGAGAGGAATAATCACTGTATAAGGCAGCTTACCCCTCTTTATTAAGCGGATTTCAGCCAATTTAAGATAGGCGATTTATACTTTATTCGCGGCTTGAAATATCCTATATAAGCCTTAATTTAGTGAGCATTTTGATTACAAAAAAACAAAGAAAGAGCAATCTCGAAAATACGAGATTGCTCTTTCTGCCTTATAATAAAACACAAAGACGCAAATTATCTTCTTTTTCTGCGCTTCTCGCGCTTTCTGCCGAGGAATCCTGAAAATACGCTCGCGAGAATAAAGCATGCGTAGTTCATAAACGACGCGCCGCTCGGAGTGCTGCCCATAATAACGGATAAAAGAAGCATTATCAAGGCCGTGCAAAAGGCTACAAGCGCAGGGTATTTTATCCCCTCGCCGCCCGAAATTCTCGCGCTTATAAATCCCGATGCCACAGCACAGACAAGAAGTGCAATAAGCGAATAAATACCTATTTTACCACTTGGGTTTTCGGATATTCCTGCAAGGGCTGCCATAATCAGCGTCGATATAACCAAAATTCCCAGCGTTATCAGAACACAGGGCAGAAAGCGCCCGAGCATGCCGCACTTTAGAGCTTTAATTCTTCTCTTTGCCATTTTTATCCCCCTTTTTCGCCGGGGAAAATAAAAGCCCCCGAGCAAGTCCTATCATAACTTATTCGGGAGCTTTAGTTTTTATGACAAGTTTTTAGAGGGGAGAAAAATTATTGCTTATGCGTTCTCGCCGTTATCCTCGGCTTCAACCTCGGTCTCAGCCGCCGCGGGAGCTTCCTTGGTTTCGAGAATTGCCGCTGCGATATCAGCTGCTTTTACGTCAACGCTTCTGATAGCGCCGCGAAGGAAGCGAATCTTAGTCTTATCCTTGGTGGTTTCGAGAACGAAGGTCTCGCCCTTGATGGAAACAACCTTTCCGATAATACCGCCGATAGTGGTAACCTCGTCGCCTACCGCGAGAGCATCACGCATTTCAGCATCCTTTTTCTCCTGCTTTTTCTGAGGGCGGATCATGAAGAAATAGAGGAACGCGAACATGATCGCGATCATTATAACCGTGCCCCAGATGCCTGTATCGCCGCCTGCGCTGCCGTCAAGCAAAAAATCAAAACTGTACATTTTAATCTCCTATCAAATTTATTTTCTAAATAATTATACAACTAAATTTTGAACAATTCAAGCGAAATATGAATTTTTAGAAAAATATTTTGCTTTTAAAAAATTACTTTTCGCTTTTTTGTCTGTTCTTTTCTGCGAGCGTGGTTATCGTCTTTACAACTCTGGTAGGCGAAATCCACCAGTCACGGCACCATACTCTGATTATTGTCCAGCCCCTAGCCTCGAGGAATCTCGGCTTGTATACGTCACGCTCCATAGAGGATGCGGAGGAAGCAAACGCGTCCTTGTCAAGCTCAACACCGACAAGGTATTTGTCGGTCGTCTCGTCGTATACCGCGAGAGATATGCGATTGTTCTTGTTGCCAAGCCCTGTGTGAACCTTGTAGCCCTGCTTCTCGAGTCTCTCTTTTATCTGATCTTCAACCTCAGCGACGGTTCTCAGCATGCTCTCAGCCTTCTTTTCCGACGGGTCAAGAGAGGTAAGGATTGCCTTAACGTGCTCACTGTCGCTTTCGGATACCGCACGTACGTACGCGAGATATTCACGCAGAAGCTTCGGACCGAGATGCTTCGAGGTGTCTACCTTAAGGTCCTCGGGCTCAATGCTCGTTACGACTATAATCTTCGATTTCGCACGTGTTATAGCAACGTTCAGACGGTTCTCACCGCCCTCCGTGGAGAGCGAGCCGAAGTTCGTATAAAGCTTGCCGGCCTCGTTCGGA
>JAEIGA010008548.1_pt1 | contig 15529 bp, 10 predicted proteins | sample 9270691 | NCBI WGS metagenome assembly JAEIGA01 (sample SAMN17057246, study PRJNA624740) | gut metagenome | biome: biome; isolation source: fecal sample | host: Bos grunniens | place: China: Xizang | collected 2019
CGCTTCTTCTCCAGAAGGAGCAAGAGACTATCTCGTTCCAAGCAGAAAACATAAGGGTAAATTTTACGCATTACCACAAGCTCCTCAGCAGTTTAAACAGCTTCTTATGGTTTCAGGCTTTGATAAATATTTCCAGATAGCACCTTGCTTCAGAGATGAAGATGCCCGTCAGGACAGATCCCCTGGGGAATTCTATCAGCTTGACTTTGAAATGGCGTTTGCAACTCAGGAAGAGGTTCTTGACGTTTGTGAAGATTTGATTTACGACACATTCAAATCATTTTCTGATAAAAAGGTTACACCTAAGCCATTCCGTAGAATCACTTATGCTGATGCTATGATGACTTACGGTTCAGATAAGCCTGACCTTCGTAACCCTCTTCTTATCTGTGATTTGACAGATTTCTTTGCAGGCGTCAGCTTCCCTGCATTTAAGGGTAAGCCTGTACGTGGTATTGTTGCTGATTGTCAGGGTAAATCAAAGAAATTCTTTGAGGACTCACTTAAATTTGCTACTTCAAACGAAGTTGGTCTTGGTGGTCTTGGTTATATCACACTTAAGGACGGTGTTTTTGCAGGTCCTATCGCAAAATTCTTAAGCGATGCACAGAAAACAGAGATTACAGAGCTTACAGGTGTTAAAGAAGGTGAAACACTCTTCTTCATCTGTGATGAAAAGAAGAATAGCACAGAGAAAAAGGCAGGTATGATTCGTACTTGGCTTGCAGGAAAAGACCAGCTTGACTTAATCAGTGACGACGCATTTGAATTCTGCTTCGTTGTTGACTTCCCAATGTATGAGGACGATGAGGAAACAGGTGAAACAATCTTCACTCATAACCCATTCTCAATGCCACAGGGTGGTATGGACGCTCTCCTTACAAAGGACCCAACGGAGGTTTTAGCTTATCAGTATGACCTTGTTTGTAACGGTATAGAATTGGCTTCTGGTGCTGTTCGTAACCACGATATTGACATTATGAAAAAGGCATTTGAAATCGCAGGCTATGATGAAGAAGAGCTTAAGAATCGTTTCAATGCTTTATATACAGCGTTCCAGTATGGTGCTCCTCCTCATGCAGGTATGGCACCTGGTATTGACCGTATGGTAATGCTTCTTACTGACGAAGAAAAAATCCTTGATGTTATTGCATTCCCTCTTAACGGTAATGCACAGGATTTACTCCTTGGTGCTCCAAGTGAGGTTACAAATCAGCAGCTTGAGGATGTTCATCTTCTTGGTAACGGTAGTGCACTTGCACAGCGTCAGGCTGCAACAGGCGGTGCTTCAAAGAAGGCAAGTGGTAAGCGCTCAACCTTCTCAAATGCACAGCAGTTAAATCAGCTTTCACTTACTGAGGATGAAGAAGCAGTTATGCAGGGAATTTTCACTGCAATGAAGGAAAGCGAAGCAAAGCTTACTACAATAGATACAGAAAATGTTGAAGAAATGGTACATGTTATGCCAATGACAAACGTACTTCGTGAAGACGTAAGAGTACAGAATTTCTCAAGAGAAAGCCTTTTAGAGGGTGCTCCTGAAAGAAACGAAGACAGCTGGCAAGTACCACGACTTGTAAAGTGAGGTGAATAGTAATGAAATATTATGCAACACAAATCAGTGAAAAAGGCAATATTGCAGTTGACGATACAATCCTTGTAAAGGACGTTGTTACAACTGCAGGTTCAAAAATTCTTGATGGCTTTAAGCCTCTTTTCAGTGCTGAAGCAGTTACTCGTCTTGAAAATAAGGGTTATGTAGTTTCAGGTAAGGCTAATGTTGGTGAATTTGGTCTTGACCTTGTTGGTGAATTTTCTTACTATGCACCACAGGCTGAAAAATTATCAGGTGCCACAGCTTCTCTCGTTGCTGACGGTGATGTTGAAGCAGGACTCGGTGTTGATATGAATGGTTCACCAAGAAGAGCAGCAGCACTCTCTGGTGTTGACTTCTTAAAGCCAACTTACGGTACAGTATCTCGTTATGGTGTGATTTCTTGTGCTGCATCAGGTGAACAGATTGGTGTTTACGCAAAGAATGCCCAGAAAATTGCTGAAATTATGGGTGTAATTGCAGGTCACGACGATAAAGACGGCACAAGCCTTAAAAATGACAGCTATGATTATGGGGTTTCAGATGTTGAGGGCAAAAAAGTTGCTCTTAATAAGACATTGCTCAACAAGGCAGATGATGAAACGAAAGCAAAGGTAATGGCTTTTGCTGATTCTCTTCGTGCAAATGGTGTTGAGGTTACTGAAATCGAATGTGATATGTGCGAAATCGCAAATACAGCATGGCAGATTCTTATGTGTGCTGAAACATGTAACAATGTTTCTCGTTATGACGGTGTTAAGTACGGTCACCGTGCAAAGGAATACAAAAACATTGACGAATTATATGTAAATTCAAGAACAGAGGGCTTTAACTTCCTTACAAAGGCAGTTATTCTCTATGGCTCTGATGTTCTTTCAAAGACTCGCTATAAGGATTGCTTCGACAAGTCACTTCGTGTACGTCGTGTTGTAGCAGAAGCAGTTCAGAACAAATTCAAGGAATTTGATGCAATTCTTACTCCTGCTTGCAGTAAGGTAGAATATGAGGCTTATGACATTAAGGATGCATTTGGTAAGGTATTTGAGGAAAGCGTTTTCACAGCAACAGCAAACCTTATCGGTATTCCTGCACTTGTTACAAAGGGTGTTCAGCTTTTAGGTAATCATTTCTCTGAAAGCACACTTTTAAGCCTTGCAAACAGCGTTGAAAAGGAGGGCAAATAATATGAAATACGAGCTTGTTATTGGTCTTGAAACTCACGTTGAATTAAGCACAGAATCAAAGATTTTCTGTTCATGTGGTGGCCACGGTAAGGGCAGTGAGCCAAACGATTGTGTTTGTCCTGCTTGTTCAGGTATGCCGGGTATGTTGCCTGTTATGAACAAAAAGGTTGTTGAGCTTGCAGTTACAGCAGGTCTTATGCTCAACTGTAACATTAACAAATATACAACATTTGACAAGAAAAACTATTATTATCCTGACCTTCCTTGTGCATACCAGATTACACAGATTAATCATCCTATCTGTACTGACGGTTGCGTTACACTCAAGACAAGTGAAGGCACAAGAGATGTAAGAATCAAGCAGATTCATATGGAAGAGGACGCAGGTAAACTTGTTCACAGCGGTAACTCATCATTCGTTGACTTTAACCGTACAAGTGTTCCTCTTATCGAAATCGTTACACAGCCTGACTTCCGTAGTGCAGAAGAGGTTGTAACATACCTTAATAAGCTTAAGTCAATGTTCCGTTCAAGTGGCATTTCTGAATGTGAAGAGGGTGCTATGCGTTGTGACGTTAACATTTCTGTTCGTCCTGAGGGAAGCACAGAATTCGGTGTTCGTACTGAAATCAAGAATATGGCTTCATTTGAGGCTATTGAAAGAGCTATTAAGTACGAAGCACAGCGTCATATGGATGCTCTCGAATATGAAATCGAGGAGCTTGTTCAGGAAACAAGACGTTTTGACGATGTAAGTGGTAAAACATTTGCAATGAGAAACAAGGAAACTGAAGCAGATTACCGTTATTTCCCTGATGCAAACCTTATGCCTATTATCATTGACGATGCATGGCTTGAGGAAATCAAGGCAAACAAACCAACTGCAGTTGATGAAAAGGCTGATGCTTACCGTTAGGTAGGAATTTCTGAAAAAGAAATTGATATGCTCATCTCTAACCACAAGATTGCAAAAATGCTTGACGATATTGTGGCTATGGGCAGTAATCCAAAGGATACTGCAACATGGATTCTTACTGACTGTGCAGGTGTTCTCCGTAAGGATGGTAAGACACTTAATGACCTTACAATGACTGCTGAAACTCTTGCTACTATTATCAAGATGGTTGATAGTGGTGAAATCAACAGAAATGCAGGTAAAAAGGTGCTTATCGCAGTTGTTGAGGATAACGCTGACCCTGTAGAATTTGTTAAGGCAAACGGTCTTGATAAGAAGTTTGACTCATCTGCTATTGAGGGTGTAATCGATAACGTGATTGCACAGAATGAAAAGGCAGTCCAGGACTTCAAGAGTGGTAAGGAAAAGGCTCTTATGGCTCTCTTCGGCGCTTGTATGAAGGAACTTCGTGGCGCAGGTGACCCTGCAGTAATCAAGGAACTCCTTGAAAAGAAATTAAGAGCATAAAACACAAAATAATATAAATATGGCGAGGTCTTCCGACTTCGCCATTATTTTTTGCATTCAAATTATAATTTGTCGCTGAGTAGAATTGTAGGGGCGATTCACGAATCGCCCGCATCGAGTTATCAGTAAACTTTGGAATGGTCGCTTCGTGAAGCGACCCTACATCATACCAATTTGGTTGTAGGGGTAGTAAGATTTTATATTAACCATCTCTCCCTCCGTCATTTTCTTACGAAAATGCCACCTCCCTCGTCAGAGGGAGACATTATAATTGCAACGCAGTTCCTTCATTTTGCACTTTGCGCTTTGCATTTTGCACTCCCCGACAAACTCCAATTTGCATAAGACAACATACAGTACAAATCATATTATCTTGTAAGTTAGTTTTCTTTTCAAGTCATTTCCACCAAAAAATTCTTTTAAATACACCATTAAACTGTCATTTTTATTCTTGAACATATATACCTCAAGTGCTAAAATATAACACGCTTAAATATAATTAAATTCGAGGCGAGTTTTATGGAAACATTACTTTGTTTGTCAATCTGCTTGTTTGCAGGACTTATGCTGTCACGTGTGGCAAAAATCTTCAAGCTTCCTGCTGTAACTGCATATCTTATTGCAGGTATTCTTGTAGGACCTTACGTTCTTGGTTCATTCCACATTCCAGGAATTGGATTTACAAGTATGGCGAATATTGAGGCTTATGACATTATTCCTGATGTGGCACTTGGTTTTATCGCATTTTCAATCGGTAACGAGTTCAGACTTTCTCAGCTTAAGCAAATCGGTAAACAGGCTACTGTAATCGGTATTTTTCAGGCTTTAGTAGCTTGTCTTTTAGTTGACGCTGCTTTGATTGCAGTTCACTTTATTGCACCTGATAAGCTTTCATTACCTGCTGCTATTGTTCTTGGTGCTGTTGCAACTGCAACTGCTCCTGCTGCAACACTTATGGTTGTTAAGCAGTATAAGGCAAAAGGTCCTCTTACAAGTCTTCTCCTTCCGATTGTTGCTCTTGACGACGCTGTGGGTCTTATTGTATTTGCAGTTTCATTTGGTGTTGCAAAGGCACTTATCGTCGGTGGCGTGGATGTAGTTTCAATTATTGTTGAACCACTTCTTGAGGTTGTTTTATCTCTTGTGCTTGGTGCAGTGCTTGGTTATGCATTCAATTTCTGCGAAAAATTCTTCCATTCAAGGTCAAAGCGTCTTGCAATGTCAGTAACATTTATTTTCCTTGCAGTTTCATTGTCAATGCTTAAGTTTGAAATCGGTGGAGTGCACATTGCATTCTCATCATTGTTGACTTGTATGATGCTCGGTACAATCTTCTGTAACATCTGTGATTTTTCAGAAGAGCTTATGGACAGAGTTGACCGTTGGACAGCACCATTATTGATTTTGTTCTTCGTAATCAGTGGTGCAGAGCTTGAATTGTCAATCTTCAAGGATGCAGGAATTGTTCTTATTGGTGTTATTTATATTATCTTCAGATGCCTCGGTAAGTATTTCGGTGCATCAATCAGCGCAAAGGCAACAAAATGTGATAAGAATATTGTAAAATATCTCGGTATCACTCTTTTCCCACAGGCAGGTGTTGCTCTCGGTATGGCAATCAAGGCTCACGAATTGGGTGAAGAGGGTGCTATCGTTGCAAATATCACTCTTTTTGCAGTTCTCATTTACGAAATTATAGGACCATTCCTTACAAAGATTTCACTTCTTAAGGCAGGCGAAATTAACCCTGAAGAAAAGGTTAGTGCCCGTGGAGAAAGTGTAAAATCATAAATTAATATGTACATACATAGATGGCTTTAACATTCAGGTTAAAGCCATTTTTTATTTTTAAAAATCAAAGATGATAACGCTTTAATTTAAATAAATTTATTCAAAATATCTTCATAAAATATTAAAAAATATCTATTAATTTTAAGAAATATATGGTATCATTATATTTGTATAAGTATATATATTCATTTTTGAAAGAAGATGAAATTTTAATGAGTAAAAAATGTGATGTGCTGATAGTTGGCTGTGGTGTTGCAGGACTTAATACAGCGCTTTCATTACCGGAAAATCTTAATATTATTATCCTTGCGAAAAAGAGCAATACTGACTCCAATTCTTCACTTGCACAGGGTGGCGTCGCTGCTGTTCTTGACTTGGAAAATGACAGCTATGATTTGCACATAAACGACACTATGATTGCAGGTAAGCACGCTAACGATATTGATGCCGTTACTACCTTAGTTCAGGAAGGTCCTGACGAGGTTCGTAAGATTATCGAATACGGTGTCGAGTTCGACAAACGACCTGATGGTGAGCTTAATATGACTCTTGAGGGCGGACATTGTCGAAGACGAATTGTTCATCATAAGGACACAACAGGCGCTGAAATGGTTCGTGCTATGGTGGCTGAAGCACAGACAAGGAAGAATATCACAATTATCGAAAACACTCCTGTTTTTAAGCTTACAAGAGTTAAGAGTGGTATTTGTGCTCACATTCTCACTGATGATGGTCAGGATGAAATTTTTGCATCCTATTGTGTACTTGCAACAGGTGGTATCGGCAGAGTTTATAAATACACAACTAATCCAAAGGTTGCAACGGGTGACGGAATTCGTCTTGCATTTGAATTGGGTGCCCGAATCAAGGATTTAAGCTTTGTGCAGTTCCATCCTACAGCATTTAATTCCGATGACAACGAGCAATTCTTAATCAGTGAAGCAGTCCGTGGGGAGGGTGCATATCTCCTTAACTGCAATAAGGAACGCTTTATGCATCGTTATGATGAAAGACTTGAATTAGCCCCTCGTGATGTTGTTTCAAAGTCAATTATTATTGAATCACGAAGAACAGGTAGCAACAATTTCTATCTTGATATTACACATCGTGATAAGGAATATCTTCTTAATCGTTTCCCTGGAATTCATAAGGGTTGTCTTAGATACAATGTTGATATTACAAAGGACTTGATTCCAATTTTCCCTTGTCAACATTACCTTATGGGTGGTATTGAGGTTGACCTTAATTCCCGAACAACAGTTTCACGACTTTACGCAGTTGGTGAATGTTCAAATACAGGTGTTCACGGTAGAAACAGACTTGCAAGTAACTCACTTTTAGAGGCACTTGTATTCGGCAAACGCTGTGCTGACGATATTCTTCGTTGTATTGAAATGAAATATCCTGAGGTGCAGATTGCTGAAATCGAAAAGCCTGACCTTGACGGTGCACCGTTATTTAAGGGCGTCCGTACTGAAATCCGTAACATTATGCAGCGTTCATATTTCGTAATGCCTGCTAATGAGGATGCAGTAAGAAATGGTTATAAACGAGTACGTGAAATTCTTACACGACTTAAAAACGGTAAATTCAAAATTACTCCTGACTACTGCGAAGCCTTAAGCCTTGCAACAGTCGCATATATAATTCTTAAGGAGGTCAATGACCAATGAAATTAAATCAGTTTTATGTAGATAATCTTATTAAAGAGGCAATCAGCGAGGATATTAACTATATCGACGTTTCTGCTGACTACCTTATCCCTGAAGAGCAGAGAAATAACTCATATTTTGTAGCAAAGGCTGACGGTGTACTTTGTGGTTTGGATATTGCGATGAGAGTTTTCACTCTTCTTGACGATACCTTCACATATACAGTTCACAAAAACGATGGTGACGAGGTAAAGGCAGGGGACTTGATTGTTGAATTCAACGGTAAAACTGCTTGTCTTTTAAAGGGTGAAAGAACAGCTCTCAACATCATTCAGCATATGTCAGGTATCGCAACTGCAACAAATAAGGCAGTTAAGCTCTGTGAGGGCACAAATGCATCAGTTACAGATACAAGAAAGACCTTACCTGGACTTCGTGCATTGCAGAAGTATGCTGTAGTTTGTGGTGGTGGTAAAAACCACAGATATAATCTTTCTGACGGTGCTATGCTTAAAGATAACCACATTGATGCAGGTGGCGGAATTACAAATGCAGTAAAAATTCTTCGTAGTAAGCTTGGTCATATGGTTAAAATTGAGGTTGAAACTCGTAACTTTGACGAAGTTAAGGAAGCAGTAGAAGCAGGCGCTGACATCATTATGCTTGACAATATGAATAATGAGCAGATGAGTGAATGTGTGAAATTTATTGACGGTAGAGCAAAGACAGAAGCATCAGGTAACATTACACTTGATAACATCGCTTCTGTTGCAAAAACAGGCGTTGATATTATTTCTCTTGGTGCTCTTACTCATTCTGTTAAGGCATTTGATATTTCAATGAAAATGAGATAATTTATGAATTTTAATGAATCAGTAGAATATATCCATTCTTTATTGGCATTTGGTATTAAGCCGGGACTTGAGCGTATTTCAAAACTCCTTGACCTATTGGATAATCCACAGGATAAGCTTAAAATTGTCCATATAGCAGGTACAAACGGAAAGGGCTCAACCTCCACAATGATATCCAATATGCTTATAGCAGATGGTCACAAAACAGGACTTTTCACTTCACCTTATGTTATTGATTTTTGCGAAAGAATTCAGATTGACGGTGAAAATGTTAGCAAAGATATATTTGCAGAATGTGTCAGTGAAGTCCGTGGAAAAATTGAAGAATTAAATAAACAGGATATAATAATCACAGAATTTGAAGCAATTACAGTTTCAGCCTTTCTCTGCTTCTTAAAGGCAGAATGTGAATACGTTGTCCTTGAAGTAGGACTTGGTGGTCGATTTGATGCAACGAATGTTGTGAAAAAGCCTGAGGCAGTTGTAATCACTTCAATTTCCCTAGACCACATTGCAATTTTAGGTGACACAATTGAAAAAATTGCATTTGAAAAATGTGGAATTATCAAGGAAAACATTCCTGTAATAACATCTTCAAATCAGACTGATGATGCAATCAGGGTTATCAACGACACCTGTAACAATAAAAATTGTAGCTTGATTATCACAAATCCTCAGAAAGCAGAAACTAAAGAGGATACCATTTTCGGTACAGAATTTATGTATGAAAATAGTGTGTATAAAACAAGGCTTACGGGTAATCATCAGCTTGAAAATACAGTTAATGCAATTGAGTGTGCAAAAACACTCAGGATAAGTGAAAATGCAATCAGGCAGGGTGTTGAAAATACAAGAATGATTGCAAGAATGGAAATTATTGGTGAAAAACCTCTTATAATCCGTGACGGTGGTCACAATGAGGGTTGTGCAGAGGCTTTATATAATTTTCTGACGAAATATAATGTGAAAAACATCAATATGCTCATCGGTCTTATGGCTGATAAGGATGTGGAAGGTTACGTTAATAAAATCGCACCACTTTGCAAGTCAGTTGTGACAGTTACACCAAGTAATCCACGAGCATTAAATGGTGAAGAATTAAAAGAAATAATAGAAAAATACTGTGATAATGTAATTTTTATAAATAATCCTAAAGAGGGTTATAAATATATTCTTTCAAATACCGGTAAGGATGAAACAATCCTTGTGTGTGGCTCATTTTATATGATGTCAGACATATTTGGAGAGTAAGGAGGCAAAACCAATGTACAAGGATTTTATTGAAGACAGAATTAACGTGTTTCTTGAGGAATTTGAGAAGCTTATTATAAAAGAGAATATTCCTGTAACGGATTTTCTCTATAAGGAATGTGATTACAAGCTTGATAACACATTACCTGAAATTGACGATACATTTACACCTTTTACACCATATCTTAACCGTTGGGGTGGCAAAAAGGATAAGCACGCTTGGTTTTATAACGAAATCGAAGTGCCAAGCCATTGGAATGGCGAAATTCAGTTGTCAGTAGCTTCTGATGCCCGTCTTGGCTGGTGTGACATCAATCCTCAGTTTATCGCTTATGTTGACGGTAAATTACAGCAGGGTATCGACAAAAATCACCGTGAGGTATTTTTGACAAATGGTATACATAAGGTTTACCTTTATGCTTATTCAGGTAGTGTCCACGATGAATACGTTGATTTTGTTACAAATCTTCAGCTTATTGACGCTAAGACAAAACAGCTTTATTATGATATAAAAGTACCTTTTGAAATCTTGGAATTTGAAGATGAAAATTCAAGAAATTACTTTGAAATCAAAAAGCACCTTAACAATGCTCTTAATTTTATCGATATGAGAAGTCCTTATTCTGACGAATATTACGCATCTCTCGATAAGGCTATCGACTACCTTAAAACAGAATTTTACGGAAAATATTGCAAAAAGGGTGATGTTTTCGCATTTTGTATCGGTCATACTCATATTGACGTTGCTTGGGAATGGACTCTTGCACAGACTCGTGAAAAGATTCTTCGTTCATTCTCAACAGTGCTTACACTTATGAAGAAATATCCTGAGTATAAGTTTATGTCAAGCCAACCACAGCTTTACAAATACCTTAAAATGGATGCACCTGACCTTTATGAAGAGGTTAAGGAAATGGTACGCCTTGGCCGTTGGGAGGTTGAAGGTGGTATGTGGGTTGAGGCTGACTGTAACCTTTGCAGTGGTGAAAGCCTTGTTCGTCAGTTCATTTACGGTAAACGCTTTATGAAGGACGAATTTGGTGTTGACAGTAAAATCCTCTGGTTACCTGACGTTTTCGGTTATTCAGCGGCTTTACCACAGATTTTACAAAAATGTGGTGTTGATAAATTTGTTACATCAAAAATCGGCTGGAATGAAATGAACAAAATGCCTTATGATACATTTATTTGGCACGGTATTGATAACACACCTGTTTTCACTCACTTTATGACAGCGCAGACAAAGGTCAAGGGTCAGGAGCCTGCAACTAACGTTACATATAACGCAAAGCTTAATGCAAATCAGCTTCGTGGTGCTTATGACCGTTATCAGCAGAAGGACCTTTACGACAATGTTCTTATAACATTCGGCTTCGGTGACGGTGGTGGCGGACCTTACGCTAAGGATTTGGAATATTTCAACAGATTAAAGCACGGTATTCCTGGCACATCAACACCTATTATGGCTTATTCAGGTGAATTCTTCGACGACATTAAGTCAAAGACAGAAAACAATCCTAAAATTCCACATTGGAATGGTGAGCTTTATCTTGAATTCCACCGTGGTACATACACTTCACAGGCAAAGAATAAGAGATATAATCGTAAGAGTGAATTTATGTTCCAGCGTGCTGAAACACTTTCACTTATTAATGAGCATCTTAACGGTTATAAATATCGTAAGGAAGATATGATGAATGCTTGGGAAACAATCCTTCTCAATCAGTTCCACGATATTATTCCTGGTTCTTCAATCAATGAGGTTTATGTTGATTCTGTTGCACAGTACGAGGAAATCGGTGCAGTAGGTAATGAGATTATCAACGATACAACAACTGAAATTGCAAATAATGTTGAGGCAACTGATGGTTATGTTGTATTTAACCCGCATTCATTTGCTAACAGTGGTGCAGTCCTTATTGATGGTAAATACTATTACGTTGAAAACGTTCCTGCAAAGGGATATAAGGTAATTAATCCTGTTGCTGAAGAGAGTAAGGTATCAGTTACAGAAAACTCAATTGAAAACGATTTCTTCCGTCTTGTTCTTGATGAAAAGGGAACATTCACAAGCATTTATGATAAGAGAAACAACCGTGAGGTTCTTAAAAATGGTGCACGTGGTAATGTTCTTACTGCTTATGAGGACTACCCAAGAGAATATGATAACTGGGAAATGAGCAGCTATTATGTTGAAAAGCATTGGGAAGCAGATGATGTAGAGAGCGTTGAAATCCTCAACGAGGGTGAGCGTGCAGGTCTTAAGATTACAAAAAAATATAAGAACAGCACTATTGTTCAGAGCATTTATCTTTACAATAACATTGACAAAATCGATTTTGAGAATTTCATCGATTGGAAGGAATCACACATTATTCTCAAAACTGCCTTCCCTGTAGATGTTAATACAAACAAGGCAACTTATGATATTCAGTTTGGCTCAGTTGAAAGACCAACTCATAAGAATACAAGCTGGGATGCAGCACGATTTGAGGTTTGTGCTCATAAATACTGTGACCTTTCTGAATATGGCTATGGTGTCAGCCTTCTCAATGACTGTAAATACGGTCACGCTATCCACGATGGTGTAATGAGCCTTACTCTTATTAAGTGTGGTACATTCCCTGACCCTGAGGCAGACAAGTGTGAGCACACATTTACATATTCACTTTATCCTCATGCAGGAGATTACAGAGAAGCAGGCACAATTCAGAAGGCTTATGACCTTAACCTTCCTATGGTTTGCGTAAAAGCAGGGGATAACAAGGGGACACTTCAGAATGAATATTCACTTTTCACAGTTGATTGTGACAATGTAATCTTTGAAACTGCAAAGAAGGCAGAAACAGAGGATTCAATTATTCTTCGTGGTTGTGAATACTTTAATAAGCGTACAACTGCTAATGTTAAGTTCGGATTTAATGTGAAAAAAGCATACCTTTGCGATATGCTTGAAAATAACATTCAGGAATTGGATGTAAAGGATAATACGGTAACTATTGATTTCAAGCCATTTGAAATTAACACTGTAAAAATCGTAAAATAAACAGTAAGGGAGAATTTTATTATGAAAAAACTTTTATCAGTAGTTTTTGTACTCGTGATGCTTTTATCAGCATTCAGTCTTACAGCATCTGCACAGGAAAAGGGCATTCTTGATTCAGATAACGAAATGTATTACGATGTCCTTATTGACGATGTCTATTATTTGCTTATGGACGGCGTTGGTGCAGTAACAGGCTTTGATTTTGATGAAGAAGATACTTCACCAAAACCGGGAATTACAATTCCGGAAAAGGTTACATACAAGGGCAGCGAATTTTCAATTATCATGGTTTATGATATGGCATTTATGGAATGTGATTATACGTCAGTCACACTTCCATCAACAATTGCATATCTTGGCGATGGCGCATTTATGTCAAGCCCTTATCTTGAAAATGTCGTAATTCCTACAACCTGCCAGTTCGAATACTTTGGTGCAGAAGTTTTTATGGGCACTCCTTTTGAAGCAGAAATTTACTCAAAGGATGAAACAATTTTCGGTAAAAACGTTCTTTTCTCATATATCGGAAACGCAAACAAATATGTGATTTCTGAAAATATCGACATTATTGCACCAAAGGCATTCTTTATGTCAGGTATCAAAAATGTTGTTTTCAATAATAATATTAAGGAAATTCCTGCTTGTGCATTTGCTTCTTGTCGTAATTTAACAGAGGTTACAATCCCTGATAGTGTTGAAACTATCGGTCAGGGTGCATTTAAGGATTGTACAAATCTTACAAAGGTGAATCTCGGTGCAAATGTTAGTGATTTACAGTTGGATTGCTTTGCAAATACAAAGCTTAAGACAATTCACTTAGGACAGAATGTATTGTACGTTTCAGGTGCATTTAGGGATTGTAAAACTCTTGAAAGCATTACTGTTGACTCAGGTCACTCATTATTCGTAACAGATGGCAAGGCACTTTACAAAAGAACAGAATTTTCTTCAGGTGAAGGCTTGATTCTTGAGTATTTTATTCCTTCAAAGGCTCAGGGTAATATTTCACTCAATTCTGATGTTAAAGCAATTGGTGCTTATGCATTCTATGGTTGCAAGGGTATAAAAGAGGTTGCTGCAAATAAATTGGAATACATTGATGTATTCGCATTTGCAAACAGCAGTATTACAAAATTTACTGCAAACGGCGAATATTATATTTTCGAATCAGCATTCACTAATTGCAGAAGCCTTCAGTCAATCAATCTTGAAAATGTATATTACATTGATACTGCAGCATTTGAAAACTGTACATCACTTAAAAATGTCACATTCAGTGAGGATGTAAGCAATATTGGTGCTAAGGCATTCGCAAATACGGGACTTACTGAGGTTGTAATTTATGGTGACGACTGTGATGTTTGTGAAGGTGCATTCAAAAACTGTGCAAACCTTCAGAGTGTAAGACTTGAAGAAGGTGTTTCATATGTTGGTATGAATGCTTTCCTTGATTGTCCTGAACTTGAAACAATTTACTTATCAAAGACTGTAAATTATATTGAGGAAAATGCATTCAACGGTTGTGATAATGTAACATTCCAGCTTACTAAGGGTACAACTGCTTATGATTACATTAATGACAACACAGATTTTAATATTGAGGTTGTTGGAAAATATTCATTCTGGCAGAGAATCATCGATTTCTTCCGTATGCTTTTCGGTCTTATTTAATAACAATAAAGAGGTTTACAAATGGATTTAGAACAAATTAAAAATGACGTCGTGAATATGGATGTGGAGACGATTGCCGATAAGCTTATAGATAAGCTCATCGAGTTTGCCACAACAACAGGCTTTAAGCTTATTGCCGTTATTCTCATTATCATTATTGGCTTAAAGGTAATTAAATGGCTGAAAAAGTGGATTAGAACTTCACCAAAGCTTGATAAGGTGGATTCAAGCCTTCGTTCATTTGCAGTAAGCTTTTTAAGTGTTGTTTGTTATGCAATTCTTTTTGTAACTGTGCTTATGATTTTAGGAGTTCCTGCAACATCCTTTGTAGCAGTGCTTACAACATGTGCAGCAGCTATCGGTCTTGCTTTGCAGGGCTCACTTTCAAACTTTGCAGGTGGAATTATGATTCTCCTCTTTAAGCCCTTCAAGGTTGGTGATTACATTGAAGCGGCAGGGGAGTCAGGTACAGTAAGCGAGATTTCAGTTGTTTATACTGAACTTCTCACCTTTGACAATAAGCGTATCACAATTCCAAATGGTACACTTACAAATTCTGTAATCGAAAATTATTCGTCAGAGGATTTGCGCAGAGTTGACCTTACATTTAACACATCATACAAATGTGATGTGGAAAAGGTGAAATCAATAATTAATAAGGTGATTGCAGATAATCCAATGGCACTTAAGAATCCTGAACCATTTGTAAGACTTTCAGCACATAATGACAGTGCACTTACATATACAGTTCGTATCTGGTGTAGAAACGCTGACTATTGGGATGTAAACTTTGATACAATTGAAAATGTTAAGAAAGCATTTGATGAAAATGGTATCGAAATCCCATATAACCAGATTGACGTGCATGTGGATAATAAATAATAAAACAAGGCAGGGAATCAACCCTGCCTTTGTTATTAGAAAATATAAATTATAATTTGTAGGTAACATCGCGTAGGGACAGACGTCCCCGTCTGTCCGTTATAGTTGCGTGTAGAATTGCAGATATTTAAAAATATCCCGACAAACTCCAATTTAATAATCACTCACAAAAAAGCACCCA
>JAEIGA010008549.1_pt1 | contig 15529 bp, 14 predicted proteins | sample 9270691 | NCBI WGS metagenome assembly JAEIGA01 (sample SAMN17057246, study PRJNA624740) | gut metagenome | biome: biome; isolation source: fecal sample | host: Bos grunniens | place: China: Xizang | collected 2019
AGAGGGTAGATACGACGATCAAGACCCTATCGGTGTATTGGACGTAACTATATCATCTAACTTGATTCTTGATAAATTGCTAGGTATCAAAGATTTGCGGTCAGACAAACGCATTGATTTTGTGGGCGGCATTCGCGGTTTACAAGAATTGAGCGATCGCGTTGATTCCGGTGAAATGAAAATGGCATTGGCGCTCTATCCTGTGACTATGAAACAATTAATTGATATAGCCGATACAGGTAATATCATGCCACCTAAAACTACTTGGTTTGAACCAAAATTGAGATCCGGTTTGATAATTCACGAACTCGTATAAGTAATAACATTAAATAATTTTGATAAAATAATTTGTAAGTATTATGAATAAATTTCAAATGATTCAATTGTCTGTAAATGTGATTATTGTAGCAGCTGTTGCAGTTTTGTTTTACTTTTTCTTCTGCGGTAATCCTTTTGAGAAACAATCTACCTCTTTAGAGCAAGAAAGTACAATACCAGTGGCATATGTCAATTTGGATAGTGTACTCGTAAAGTATAATTTTGCCATTGATGCAAATGCAAGATTGATGCGCAAACAAGAGGATGCACAACGAAAACGCGAAACTAAAGCACGTACTTTCCAATACGAGTATGAAGATTTTCTACGTAAGATACAAACTAACTCATTCTTGAGTCGAGAACGCGCCGAGAGCGAGCAATATCGTTTGGCAGCTAAACAACAAGAGTTGCAAGAATTAGAGGCAAAATTAACTCAAGATTTGCTTCTGGAAAACCAAAACGTAAACTTACAATTACGTGACTCTTTGATGAATTATCTTGAAATCTTAAATGCTGATGGTCGTTTTCATGTTATCTTGAGTAATACAGCTGATGATAATGTACTTTGGGCTGCTGATCAATATGATATTACTAACGAAGTAGTATCTGGTATGAATGCCCGCTATATCAGAAAATAATTAAGATAATACTATGTCGCGAATACGCTTGTTCTATAAACCTTATTTGAAATATGTGATAGTAGATGCTATTGCATTGGTTGTCAGTGTATTCGTGATTCTAGCGTTTTTTCCATTATCAACGAATGTTCCTTTTCAGAAGTATGGTGTATTTGTCCTGATATTTTCTGCCGGATGGATAGGTTTTGGCTACCTTTGTCACCGTTACATACCCGTTAAATACATGAAGATGGGGACGGATATTCGTCGTTTGCTAGCTGCGTCTATTGTTCTATTTGGAGCGATGAGTGGATATATGATGATAATGGAAGGGCGTAATTTTTCGTATCTGGTATTATTGACTATATGGTTAGTGATGCAGTGTGCATCGCTAATCATATTAATTTTAAAACATGCCTATCGTTATGCTTTGGATCCAGATGATGAGGCAATTCCTGCACCTAGTCGCACTCCACAAAAAGTTTTGAAGAAACCTGTAATAATAAGTCCTACCGAGCAAGAATCATTACGTGAAAGTATAGGAAAATTTGCAGGTCCTAAAGTGCTACGGTATTTGGAAGAACGAGTGTCTTTCTTTAGTTCCAATACTGTAACAATGCGTACCAAAGAGCTCTACAACGTACAAAAATTGCAAAATTATCGCTATGATACCATCATCAACTTTATGCCTTTGAATTTGATCCGTGGTGTCAACAAATTGTTCACTACAGTTAATGATAAGCTACCAGATGATGGTTTGTGGGTATGTTGTTATGAGCCTCAATCAGTTACCAAACGCAATGTGTTAAATCGTTTCCCTCCTATAATCGGTAGTTTGTACTATGCGGCATTTTTCTGCTATAAACGCGTGCTGCCAAAACTATTTATGACATCCCGTCTTTATTTTGATATCTCAGAGGGAAAGCATCGTGTTTTAAGTAAAGCAGAGGTATTAGGGCGTTTGTGTTATTGTGGATTTGAAATTTTGGATGAGTGCAAAATAGGTGATTTACATTATGTAATAGCTCGCCGTAAGTTCCGTCCTCAAGTGACTAGTAGACGATTGTATGGCATATTGGTTAAACTCAACAGAGTAGGTAAGAATGGAAAATTGTTCAAAGTATACAAATTTCGAACGATGCATCCTTATTCTGAATTTTTGCAAGCTTACATATATGAGCGATATTCTTTGCAAAAAGGAGGCAAGTTTAATCACGATATCCGCGTAACAACATTGGGTAGATTGATGCGTAAATATTGGATCGATGAATTACCTATGCTACTCAATCTATTAAAGGGGAATATGAAACTTGTTGGCGTTCGACCAATATCTCAACACTATTTCTCTTTGTATTGTACAGAGCTACAAGAGCAGCGTACAAGACATAAGCCAGGTCTTTTGCCTCCGTTTTACGCAGATTTGCCTAAAACATTAGATGAAATCCAAGCATCAGAGATGCGTTATCTGACTATGTGCGAACGAAAAGGAACACTGATTACTGACTTTATCTATTTTTGGAAGATTTGTTGGACTATTATTTTCAAACGTGCACGCAGTAGTTAATCATGATGGTTAGGTTGAAATATATTATATTTTTACTATCTTTTTGTTGTGTAGCCAATTTGTATGCACAACATATTCCTGTGCCCTTAACACAAACCAGGTTGTACGATTTTATTGACGAATTATCTACAAATGGCGTTGTTATCACACAAACTGCTATTAAGCCATATAGTCGTCAACAGGTAGCAAGATTGTTGCTCCAAGCGCAAGCAGCTGATTCGTTGTTAAATAAACGTCAAAAAGCTGATTTGCACTTTTACCTAAATGAATTTGCTTTGGAGCGTGACACGATGGTTAATAACTATGTTCAGTACACTGACCATGCTACTTATAATCTATCTGTTGCTGATCCGCAATTCAGTTATATGACGCCAAACAAATCTTTCAAGATGCGTTTACGTCCTATACTCGGTATGAGTGTCATAGGCAATCAAAAAGGAGCTATTCTTCAGCGTTGGTACGGTGCTGAACTACAAATGGATATAGCCAAACATGTTAGTATATGGGGAAGTTTACGTGATTACTCATGGAGTGGTAATTGGCTTGGTTCTACTTATTTTTCGACAGATGACGAGCGAAGGCTAGGTGCTCGTATTCACTATGGCGCTTCGCAAGTTCAGCCCGCACTTTTACCTATACCAGGTGTGCAATACAAAGAAGCAAACTATGGTGGAGATTTCTCGGATTCAAAGGGTGGTATTAGTTTATATGCATGGTGGGGCAGTTTGAGCCTACAACGCGAGAATATTAGTTGGGGTAATGCGTATCATGCTTCTAATATACTATCTGGTAGAGCGCCTGCTACTCCAATGATTAGTATGCAACTCACACCTTGTTCATGGTTTCAATTTGATTATTTCCATGCTTGGCTTGTGTCGAATGTACTTGACAGTACCTACTACTATCTTGAGAATACGACCCAACCAGGAGTGCTAGAAAAGGAATATCGTCCAATTAATAAGTTTATGGCTGCTAATATGTTTACTTTTATTCCTATCAAGCAGTTGTCTTTTTCTTTGGGTAATTCTATCGTTTATGCAGAACAAAACATACAAGCTGCTTATTTGATTCCAATTGCATTTTACAAATCCTTAGATCACCTATTAACCAAAGGTATTGCTATAGAAAATCAAAATTCCCAACTTTTTGCTACTATTTCCATACGCCCAGTAGATCACTTGCATCTCTATGGTTCTTTTTATGTGGATGAGTTTAAATTTTCACGTCTCAAACCAGCAAATGCAGAGCATAATCCAGTGTCATATTTAGTAGGCTTTAATTGGTCGGGATGGCCCATAAAGGGATTGAGTTTAAAAGGCGAGTTTGTGCGTAATAATATTGCTTGTTATACTCACTCTATAGATGTATTGACCTGGGAATCGAATAGTTATAACATGGGACATTATATGGGAGATAATGCCCAATCTATTTATGCAGAAATAGCATATCGTCCGATTCGTGGCATGTTGCTAAAGTTATCATATACCAATGATACTAAATATAATTCGTACGCATATTTGCGCGTTCATCGCGATGAGAATAATAAAAAAGTGAATGAAACTGCTGGTATCGGCAATACTCTTGCTCAAAAACCATTTGATAAGCGCATTTATAGCAACGATGAATTGAGATTAGATGCTTTTTATGAGGTTCATCCCAATATGTTTGTTACTGCTAGTGTAGGCTATAATAACGCTAAAGCATATGATAATATAAAATCGGATGCTATAGGCAGCGAGGATATAGGAGATGCACAATATTATTTGGATAAGTTTGTACCTACATTTTACCAGGGACGCAATATCAACGCAAGTATAGGATTTAGTTTTGGATTCTAAAATGAAATGTAGTGTTGTCATATTAAATTGGAATGGCGAACAGATGCTTCGTTGCTATTTGCCTTCGGTTTTAGAACATACGCAATTACCTGATGTTGAAATTGTCGTTGCTGATAATGGTTCGACGGATGGTTCACTTGCATTTCTACAATCGCAGCCAGTGCGAGTCATTGTATTAGGACAAAACTATGGCTTTGCGGAGGGATACAATCGTGCAATCGAACAAATAGATGCCGAATACGTGGTTTTACTGAATTCTGATGTTGAGGTTAGCCCTAATTGGCTAGATACAATGTTGACATACATGGATGAACACGCTCAAACATATGCTGTTCAGCCTAAAGTGTTATCTTGGACTTCTAAACAGGAGTTTGATGCAGGCAAAACATCATCAATTACTTTTGAACATGCCGGCGCAGCTGGTGGAATGATAGATATATTGGGGTATCCATATTGTCGTGGAAGGTTTATATCATATGTTCATCAAGACCAAGGTCAGTATGATACTATATCTCCAATTTTTTGGGCTACGGGGGCGTGTCTTCTTGTGCGCACGAGCACATATAAAGAATTAGGTGGGTTGGATACACAATTTTTTGCTCATCAGGAGGAAATAGATCTTTGTTGGCGTATACACAATGCTGCCTATGAAAAAGATCCGCTTAATACACACGCTATTATGGCGTTACCACAATCAGTAGTCTATCATTTAGGTGGTGGAACATTGGGATATGAAAGTCCTAGGAAAACATTTCTCAATTTCCGTAACAATTTGTTGATGCTTTATAAGAATCTACCATCTTCTTATTGGTGGGTAATGCTAGTTCGATTTTTTATGGATTATGTAGCTGCATTACAAATGTTACTAATGGGAAAAATGGATAATGTCAAGGCTATTTTCCAAGCGAGAAGAGCATATCATAATATGCGTTCTACCATTTATTCTAATGCCATCAAACCACGACATATTCCTAATATTGTAGCACGTCGTTCTATAATATGGGATTATTATGTTATGCGTAAGAAACAATAATTAAAATGAAAGAGATTATATACGTTATCATACTTGTTGCTCTAGCTGTTATTCTCCTTTCTATAAGAATTATTCTCAAGAAAGGAGGCAAATTTAGTAGTCAACATATTTCCGAAAACAAACGAATGAAACAAGACGGAATCAGTTGTGCCACTTCGCAAGACAGAAACGCCAGACATAACAAGAAACAAAAGATAGATGTACATAATTTGTAAATATATTTGATATGAAACAAATTGCAATATTGGGAAGTACAGGTAGTATTGGAACACAAACTTTGGATGTTGTTCGTCAACATCCAGATGAGTTTTCTGTGTTCGCAATATCTGCACATAAAAGCGTTGATTTTCTCATAGCGCAGGCATTAGAGTTTAATCCTGCTGTTGTATGTATTGCTGATGACAAATATTATACACCATTATGTGAGGCGCTAGCTGATCTACCAATTAAAGTATTAGCAGGAGAAAAAGCGCTTGCAGAAATGGTTACTATGCCCGAGATAGATGTAGTAGTAGCAGCTATGGTTGGATATGCTGGTTTATATCCAACAATCGAAGCTATTCGTGCCGGTAAGACTATAGCACTTGCCAACAAAGAAACATTAGTTGTGGCAGGTGATATTATTTGTAGATTGGCAAAAACATACCATGTTCCAATCTTGCCCGTTGATAGTGAGCATTCTGCAATCTTTCAGAGTCTAGTAGGTGAGGATATACAAAGTGTAGAAAAATTGCTATTGACAGCAAGTGGTGGACCTTTTCGTACCTTTACTTTAGAGCAAATGCAAGATGTTACATCTGCACAAGCGCTTAAACACCCCAATTGGGAGATGGGAGCCAAGATCACTATCGATTCCGCTAGTATGATGAACAAAGGTTTTGAAGTGATTGAGGCTCGGTGGCTATTTGACATACCAGTAGATAAAATACAAGTGCTAGTTCATCCACAATCAGTGGTACATTCTGCTGTTCAGTTTGTTGATGGTAGTGTCAAGGCGCAATTGGGTACACCAGATATGCGTATGCCTATTCAATATGCGCTCACATATCCAGCTCGTTGGTATAGTGATGTACCTAGATTAGATCTATTTGCTATACAATCATTAACTTTTGAGCAGCCTGATATGCAACGTTTTCCTAATCTGCAGTTAGCATATGATGCCAGCCGTCAAGGTGGTAATATGCCATGTGTGTTGAATGCTGCGAACGAGGTTGTTAATCTAGCTTTCCGAAAAGGAGAATGTGGATTCTTGCAAATGTCTGATATTATTGGTCAAACAATGAACAAAGTAAGTTTCATTCCTGAACCTACTTACGATGATTACGTACAGACAGATACGATTGCTCGTCGCATAGCATCTGAACTTTTAAAATACTAACTATTATATTTATAAACTATTAACACTTGTAACATTAATATAGATTATGCAGTGGTTACAATTAATACTATCTTTGAGTTTTCTAGTTGTTATTCATGAATTGGGTCATTTTATTTTCGCTAGAATATTCAAGACACGCGTCGAAAAATTTTATATGTTCTTTAATCCTCGTTTTTCATTGATCCGTGCTAAAAAGATCAATGGAAAATGGGTTGTTAAATTCTTTGCTCCTAATGTTCCATCTACAACAGTAGCCGTTACTGATGAGATGGGAAATGTAAAGAAAGATAAAAAAGATCAGCCTATTCTTCGTCCTATGACTGAAGCTGAATTAGCTTCACTATCAGAGGATGACTGGCGTCGTTATCCAGATAATACGGAGTGGGGTATAGGATGGGTTCCTTTTGGTGGCTATTGCGCTATTTCTGGTATGGTGGACGAGACGAAAGCTGCAACCGATTTACCTTCAGAACCACAACCATGGGAGTTTCGTTCTAAAAATGTATGGCAACGTCTGTGCATTATTATTGGCGGTATTATGATGAATTTCGTAACCGCTTTGATTCTATTTTCGATGATATTATTTACTTGGGGAAAATATTCAACACCACTTAGTAATGTGCATTCTGGCTTGTATTATTCTGATATTTTATTAAATGAGGGTTTCCAACAGCAAGATAAAATACTTACTATTAACGATGTAGAGCCTGAAACGTTAGATGATGTTCGATGGGCTTTGCTGATGAATGCTAAATGTGATGTTGTAGTTCTTCGTGGTACAGATACTGTGAAATTGACTACTTCAGATTCATTAAGTCAAAAAATTATAGCTAAAGCAAATGAGATTGATAAAATAGAACGAGAAAAACAACGTGCTGATGAATCTTATATCAAGAGAGGATACACACTTATTTCCTATTTTATGCCTTTTGTGATTGATTCCGTTTTACCAGGTGGTGCAGCACATATAGGCAATATACAAAAAAATGATAGTATAGTAGGAGTGAATGGTCGTTTAGGATTATGTCACCAGCAGATAGTTGATGAGTTAGCTAAACATTCTTGTGATAGTATAACACTAGATTTCTATCGCGATGACGAACTTATGCATGCACATTTGTTTGTTAATCATAATGGAATGATTGGTGTTTCTTACCAACCATATATACATTTTTATCAATCTGTACATACCAAATATACATTTTTCGAAGCTATTCCAGCTGGTATCAAGTTAGGATGTAATTTCTTATTGTCCTATATAAAGCAATTCCGTTTTATTTTTACCAAGGATGGAGCTCAAGCTGTGGGTGGTTTTGGTGCCATCAGTAATATGTTCCCAGAGTCTTGGAATTGGTATAGTTTTTGGACAACTACTGCTATTATCAGTATGATTCTAGCTTTTATGAATTTCTTACCTATTCCAGCATTAGATGGTGGTTATATTCTCTTCTTGTTGTGGGAGATTATAACCCGTCGTAAACCAAGTGATAAGTTCCTTGAAATAGCTAATACTATTGGCTTTTGGTTACTTATGGCACTAATGATTTTTGCTAATGGAAATGATATCTTTAAAGCATTTTTCTAATTATGAGTGACTTTTTTAAACACGAATCTTCATACGTAGATGAAGGGTGTCACATTGGTAAAGGAACAAAAATATGGCATTTTTCACATATTATGACAGGTTGCCAAATAGGCGAAGATTGTAATATCGGTCAGAATGTTGTCGTTTCACCAGGTGTTGTCTTGGGAAAAAATTGCAAAATACAGAATAATGTATCCGTTTATACTGGTGTAAAATGCGATGACGATGTTTTTTTAGGACCTAGTATGGTATTTACCAATGTTATCAATCCACGTTCAGCAGTTTCGCGAAAAGATGAATACCGCGAAACCATTATTCATCGTGGCGCATCTGTTGGAGCGAATGCAACTATTGTTTGCGGAAATACATTAGGTGAGTATTGTTTGATAGGTGCAGGATCTGTTGTAACAAAGGATGTACCTGCATTTGCTCTCATGGTGGGTGTTCCTGCACGTCGAGTAGGATGGGTATCACGTCACGGAGAGCAACTCAAATTTGACCAAGATGGATTAGCTATATGTCCTGCTACGGGTGAAAGATACCAGCTTGTTAATGGTATGTGTCAATTAATAGAATAATGATATTTATTAGATAATAAGATTTAGCGTATGATTCAACGAATTCAAACCGTTTACCTTTTTTTGGTAGTTGTTTTAGGAACTTTATTGTGTTTCTTCCCATCTATGCAGTTTCAAATAGATGCAGTTGATACTTTAGTTAACTTAAGTGTATTTGATAAATGGCCTATAGCAGTGATGACAATTGCTTCACCAGTACTGGCGTTTGTAACAATATTCTTATTTAAACATCGCTTGTTACAGTCACGTATCAATATTATGAATGTCATAATCTGTTTAGGTTATTATGCAATTCTAGCATTGTATACAGCATACATTGTTAAGGGGCATGAGACCATCGATGGTTACGACAATTTGCTTGGTGCCGCATGGTATCCAACAGTATGGGCTTCTATCCCATTAGTAAATTTGATATTGCTTATGATGGCTACTCGTCGCATTTTGAAGGATGAGGCGCTTGTTCGTGCTGCAGATCGTTTGCGTTAATTCATCGTATGAAACAGGCTCTATTAGGTAAAACACTAGAAGAACTGCAACAAGTCGCCTTGTCAGTTGGCTTGCAGAAGTTTGCTGGCAAACAACTAGCTGAATGGTTGTATGTTCGTCGTGCTAGTTCGTTTGAGCAGATGACCAATATCTCGCTCAAAGGTCGTCAAGCACTTGCCGAGCAATACACCATAGGTTGTCATAAACCTGTAGCAGAGGCTGTTTCAAAAGACGGAACAAAGAAGTATCTCTTTAGACTATCGGGCAATGATGTAAAGGGTGATGTGTTTATCGAATCGGTCTATATACCTGACAATGACCGTGCTACCTTATGCGTAAGTACACAGGCCGGATGTAAAATGGGATGTAAGTTCTGCATGACAGGCACCTTGGGTTTTCATGGACAGTTGCCTGTAGGTGAGATATTGAATCAGATTTTTTCTATTCCTGATTCGGACAAACTCACCAATATCGTGTATATGGGCGAGGGCGAACCAATGGATAATATTGATCATGTGCTTCGTTCTCTACAAGTGATGACAGAGTCATGGGGCTGTGCTTGGTCCCCCAAACGCATAACCGTTTCAACGGTGGGTGTAGTACCTGGTTTGGAGCGCTTTTTGAAGGAGAGTGAGTGTCATTTGGCAGTATCATTACATAATCCATATGGCGCTGAGAGACAGGAGATTATGCCAATTGAGAAACGTTATCATTTGACGGATGTAGTGTCATTGTTGAAGCAATATGATTGGCAACATCAACGTCGAGTAAGTTTTGAGTATATCTGTTGGCATGGACAAAATGATACGATTCGCCACGCTAATGAGTTGGTGCGATTGTTGAAGGGATTGCCATGCCGAATGAACCTGATTCGTTTTCATGCAGGAGTGGATCAAGCTTTTGCTAGTAGCGATGAAAAGCAGATGGAATGGTTGCGTGATTATCTGTCAGATAATGGTATTACGACCACTATTCGTCGTAGTCGTGGCGAAGATATTTTGGCGGCTTGCGGAATGTTAGTGAACGCGCTTAGCAAGAAATAAGGTCGGTTTGTCAGCTAGACGCGCACCAATGACGGTGTGGGTGTCGTCGTCTTTGATTTTCAGTTTTTTACGTAGTTGCTCTGGAGTGAGCGGATAGTTGCGTGTGAGAATACTAGCATGGGTCTTCTTGGCGCCTTTGATGTTGCTCTCTATTATTTGCCATACACGACCTGGAAAATCTTCCACGAATTGTGGGGATAGGTAAAGGTGAGTATTAGGAGCCATCTTGCATAATGCATATCGTTGTGCAACGAGTTTGAATGCACCTGCCTTGATGATGGCCGCATTGGGTTCGTAGATGTATGCACCCGAATGGATGAGGTGTTGTAGGGAGGTATCAAAGTATCGGCAGGTAGTTTCCCGTTCTTCGTCTCTTGTGAAAGAGAAAATGAAAGGAAGATTTTCTGTTTGTGGTGCCGCAGAATGGAGGTTAGTAGCATATACTCTTCCTTCGGTATTCCTTCGGTATCCCTTCGGAGTGGTATCGGAGTGGTAACGGTCAAGACAAGATACAAGTAACACCTCTTTGACTTCGTTTTTGAGAGCTACAATATGCACATCCCATGTTCCTTCCAAAGAGTTAAGTGCTTGTGTAATGTCTAGCATTGGGCTCAATTTGATGATAATGAGCTTGGATTTACTGCGAAGGATAGGGAGTAGCTTTATAACATTTGGTTCGCAATCTTCTAGGCGAAAGACTTTGCCTCCATGTTGATCTCGTCTTGCGGGGTCAAGGTATATGACATCGCATGATGACATATCTTGTAGGTATTGATGTGCGTCTGTATTATGTATATGTACTTGAGGACGAGTCGTTTGAAAATTATGCGCAACTATCTTACACAAGTCCTCGTTGCGCTCTACATAGTGGGCTAGAGTGGCATGCTCGCTCATGAAATAGGTATCTACGCCATAGCCACCAGTGAGGTCTGTGATGGTGAATGGGGGAGAAGGTAGTAGTGAGGATTTGTATCGTGCTGTAGCTTCGCTAGAGCATTGTTCGCATGAGAGTCGTATAGGATACCACCAGTCTGCTATTTGAGCAAAAGTGGGTAGTTTGTCTTTGGTTCGCTGGTAACCATCTACTTGTTGGAGCATAAAACGAAACTGCTCATCCGTAAGATGTGTATAGCGGTTGCGCTGCAATGCAAGTTCATCTGCAGATAAATGTATATGTATGTCGAGTGGAGTCATAGTTGTGTATTCGTTGTTATCCTAACAAACGAATATCCTTGATATAGTTAGAATGTATTGCGGCGTTAAGTTTTTTGATAACATCGTATCGACATTCAAACAGTTGTTGTCTTAATGCTGCAGAATGGATGTGAACAAAAAGCACGCTACCTTTCATTTCTATTGTTCCAGTAAGATTTGCTACTATGGAACCCATCACCTCTGGCCATAGTTGCACCACCTGTTTTTCTAGCAGGTTTTTTTCTAATTCTGTTCCTTTGATAAATTGGGCAATTAGATCACCCATTGATTGAGCGCGGTGTTTGTCCATTTATTATCGCAATGATAAACGTTGAGCAGTTTTTAATGGTGTTCCGTATGGTATTCCATTCATTTTGTACAAACTTTTTACTTTTATACCATACTTTTGTGCAATAGTCCATGCGTCTTCTCCTTGTTTAAAATAGTGATATGGAGTTTTACGGCTAGCTTTATTTTTCTTTGGATAGATATAGACTATATCACCTGGTTTTAATTCGCGGATATCCAAAGCATCATTATGTTTACGTAGTGAACGTTCATACATTTTCAGATATATTGCTAACGATGCGTAGGTATCACCATCTTGAGCAATAATGCAAGGTATACCATTAATACGTTTTAATGCATGTTTAGCATGAATATCTATGTGTTCCTTAATGAGATATGTTTCGTCTGTAGTTTCTAGGATTATCAAGTTGTTTTCATTATTCCATGTTGTATCTTTTTCACTCAACATACCTGCTGCTACAAGTGTTGAATCTAGAGTCAAGTCTTGTAAATTGTATGCTTCTATGATTCCAATTAATTTTTCAGCATATTTGGGATCTGTTGCATATCCACACGCTTTCAAACCATATGCCCATGATTTGTAGTCAGCCAAGGGCAATACAAATAGACTCTCGTAACGTTTGCGTTTTAGGAATAATGAGTGATCATCGTATGAGTCATCAACGGTAGCGTATCTACGAAAGCATTCATCTTTTTGGTCATCATCGTGTGAATATGTACGACCAATCCAGTCTGAAGTACATTTTATTCCAAAGTGATTATTGGCATTTACGGCAAGTTTAGATTGACCTGCAGCTGATTCCAATAAACCTTGAGCTATTGTAATTGCGGCAGGAATCTTGTATTTAACTTGCTGCTCGATAGCCATATCACGATATTTCTCTATGTATGCAATATATTGGGGATTTTTGTTTTGTGCCCACATGCCTACATGTACCAACAATATAGTAACTAATACGATAATCCTATTCATAATTTTCAATTTTGCTTGCAAAATTACTGATTTTTTTTGAAATATGCAACATTTTCTTTTACTTTACAATTTTATTCCAAATAATTTTTGAAGCTTGTCTGAAAGTTTTTTAACCAACTGGATGAAAGAAGGTCATATTGTTCAAAGAACATATTATCTTTTATTTCGCCATTAGTCCATGCTGTATAAATAGGTATAAAATCTTGCATAATTTGTTGTTCAACATTATGGATACATGTCAAAATAGATGGATTTTGTTCGGTGTCTTGTAAAATATTTTGTAGTGCGATATATCGCTGACCGTTGCTGATGTACATAGGGAATACCCATTTGTTCTTTATTTCCATAGCCAAATCACATGCTTCACATTGCAAGTCTGTAGCGTTAGATCCTTGTGGATTGCGTGCTAGCATGTATGTAGGGGTATGATCTTCTTGCATGAGCAATGGTACTGTCATGCCACATGCGGGATATCCTAGTAGTGTCCACATAATGGTCTTATTGGGATTTTCTCCAGGCTTAATACCATCAAATACTACAACGGCTGAAGTTATTCTGCGTGGTATAAAGTCTTGATCTGCAATGTATTTGGGAGCATTTTTTGAATTGTATTCAACTTCAAGAAGTTCGTGCTTATATTGACGAGAAAAGAGATTTATAGCATCGATAGCAGACATCTGATGTTTAGTGTCAAAAGCATCTTGCATGATTGTTTGAGCTGTCAAATAGCGTTCCCATCCTTCGTATTCCTCATAGCGACCTGCAAAACTAAAATTGGTTACAACTCTATATCCATCAGTTTCTTGGTTGACGTCATATTTGATATAACGTTGGTTATTCATTTCATAATATGCAGCACCACCTTCTGCATCTATAATTCCAAAATTAGCCTCTACTCCCCAAGGTTGTGGGTAGGTTTCTAACCATGCTTCAAAGTCGGCTAAAGTAGCACATATACCTAATGCGTGGTACATTAATTCACCTTCACGATCCATTTTGCACTGTAAGCTATCTTCGCGTAGGTTGTAGGATGCTGTATTCATAATACAGAATCCTGCTTCGTTCATGCCTGCCCATACTTCACCATCTTTCATAGGAGAGTTGACTAATCCCATAAATGCATATCTGGGACCTTTATAGTGTGCTATTCGATTGTTTAATTCCCCTGTATCACGATGTTTAAACATCATGGGACGTCCAGATGGCGTGGCTTTTCCACTGATAATAAACGATGTACATGCCCATGCGTGAGAATTAGCAAGAATAATAAATATGAATATCAGGATTTTTTTCATAACTGTAATTGTTTAGTTGCTGCAAAGATAGATAAAATTTTTCAAATAAACAAATTATTTTCTTGCACATTTACATTTTTTGTTGTACCTTTGTACCCGATTTGGCGAACGGGCGTTTGTGAGCCCCAAGCCGTAAACATTTGTAGGTTTATTAGAAACAGTTCAGGTGTTTAGAAGTTTAGGGGTGCAAAGGTACTACTGAACAGAGGCATATCCTTGTCTGAACTACTGAACAAGCGCATAAGGCGCGACTGAACACTAAAACATTTATCATGATTAAAATTACTTTTCCGGACGGAGGCGTCCGCGAGTACGAAAGCGGCATCTCCGCTTACGACGTAGCTGCTAGCATCAGCAGCCGTTTGGCACAAGACATCCTTGTTGCAAGCATCAAAACAGCAGGTCAAGAAGATTGGCAAATCGTTGAACTCAATGCTCCTATTATTAGCGACTGCGACATCAAACTCCACAAGTGGGACGACGCAGAGGCAAAACATGCCTTCTGGCATACTTCTAGCCACTTGATGGCAGAGGCTTTGCAAGAGCTCTATCCTGGTATCCAATTCGGTATCGGTCCTGCTATAGAGAATGGATTCTATTATGATGTGTATCCTGCTGAGGGACAAACCATTAAGGATAGCGACTTCCCTCTTATCGAGCAAAAGATGGCAGAGCTTCGCGCTAAGAAAGAGCAACTCGTAAAGAAGTCTATTGCTAAGGCAGACGCTATTGCTGAGTTCACTGCTAAAGGTCAGACATATAAATGTGAGTTGATCTCCGAGCTCGAAGATGGCCACATCACTACCTATACACAAGGTGCATTTACAGACCTATGTAAGGGTCCTCACCTCGTTTCTACCGAGGCTATCAAAGCTATCAAGGTGCTCAGCTGTGCTGCGGCATACTGGCGTGGTGATGATTCTCGTCCAATGATGACCCGTATCTATGGTATCACGTTCCCTAAGAAAGCGATGTTGGATGAGTATCTAACCCTCCTTGAAGAGGCTAAGAAACGTGACCACCGTAAGATCGGTAAAGAGCTCGAACTCTTTATGTTCTCAGATATGGTGGGCAAAGGTCTTCCTATCTGGTTACCTAAGGGTACTGCCCTCCGTTTGCGCTTAGAGGACTTCCTAAAGAAGATTCAAAAACGCTATGGCTATCAACAAGTGATCACCCCACATATTGGTAACAAGAACTTGTACATCACTTCTGGTCACTGGGATCACTATGGTAAGGATTCTTTCCAACCGATCACTACTCCAGAGGAAGGCGAGGTTTACTTGCTCAAACCAATGAACTGCCCTCACCACTGTAC
>JAEIGA010008550.1_pt1 | contig 15528 bp, 21 predicted proteins | sample 9270691 | NCBI WGS metagenome assembly JAEIGA01 (sample SAMN17057246, study PRJNA624740) | gut metagenome | biome: biome; isolation source: fecal sample | host: Bos grunniens | place: China: Xizang | collected 2019
ATTATAATGCTATTTAGTTTCATAATCATAAAATAAACGTGGCGGCTATTTATTTTGAATCTCATAAGGTAGTTCTGAATAACATCCAATAAACAAATTAATATTTTCATCTTCGTCTAAAAATTTTTTAATTGTTAAAGGAATTTTTTCTAAGTTTACTTGAATTTCTTCATAAGGAGATACTATATTATTACCTTCATTGTCTTTTATTTCTACCGTATATTTAATCCATAAATCAGTAATTAAATTGGTTCCATCACTAGAATATCCCAATAATAACTCTTCTTGATTATTAGGTGAAGACCATCCTGTTGCTTTATGATATTTTAAAGCTTCTTGATATTTTGCTATCATTATATTCACTCCTCATATAGCTTTAAGACATTGCTCCAGTTTGAATAAAGAAATTAAACGCGCTATTATTGGGAGGCAAAGTTTCGCCAGCTGAAACGAGTAAATGTTTACTTCTATATGAATCCAAAGAAAAAGAACGAATTTCATCCCAATTTTCTAAATTATTACTTTCATCTTCAGGACGTTTGTAAAGAACAGGTAAGCTAGATATATTTTCTCCCATTGGACATAAAATTGAAATATAAATTTTATTAGTGTTATTGTTATCAGGTATATTATAATTTAATATAATCTAGTTTGTATTTAACTCATTATTAGTATATCTTCCATAGAAAATATTTGTTAATAAAGGTTCGTTATAATGATTTAAAATTAACTAAAAATCATCATTATCTTTATAAAACACTGTAGTATGTGTACCATAGCGAATACTAACAAAAGAACCAATAGGTAAATCTTTAATATACAATTGTCTTGCACTACCATTTTCATTCATTTTTTTACCAAAGCCACTTTCAGCTACTAATGTTAGGCCATTGCAACCATTTAAATATTCAATTTCTTCATCGTTCTAAGATACGATTAATTTTTCTAATATATGATTATTTGGCATATTTTATTTTAAACCTCCTCTGTTAAATTTTTTAACATCCACTATTGTGTAGAAGTGTCATATATATACCAATTATTATTATCTTGGTAATAATAATATGGTTTTGTTGTTTTTATTTTATATAATCCTTTAGAATAACAATGTCTTGGTATTCTAGCAGGGCCATATTTACCGTCGCTATTTTTTCTTAAGTGTATGATGGTAAAAGCAGAATTTTTATAAAAAGTATAGTTACCTTCTAACCCTGAATTTGAATATATATATTTTTCTAAAATTTCTTCTCCTTCTTCATTTAAATAGTCAATATTTGCCTAGACTATTAATGTTCCATCAGATTCATATATTGGAATAATTTCTTTAACAGCGCCAGCACTATAAGAGAATTTTTTAAATATCTTTAATTCTTTGTTGCTATCAAAATTAAATGTATAATTTGCTAATTGAAATTTATTATCAGTAGTTGGTTGAGTTGGTATTTCATTATTATTACTATTATATACGTTATCTTCTCGACGTTTTATTTCTATTGTGGTATCATTATTATCTACATCAAAGCTTTCGTTAAAAGTCGTAGGGACTAGTGAAAATTTTACATTACCTGTTGTTATTGTGTGAGTAAATTCACAAGAAGTATCAAAATTATTTCTATTTCTATAAGAAATACCAGTTGATAAATATTTTGTTCTTTCGCAAGTTGATTCAATGGCAACTTGTTCTTTTACATTTTTTGGTATTTTATCTTTAGCTTCGGTTTCTGCTTCGGCAGTTATATCCTATATTTTTAAAAGTTCAGCTTGATATTCACAAGTGATAGTATATTTTCTACTGGCGGGAGTGGGAATAATAGTTTGATAATCTGGATATTTTACAATGGTAGAAGTAAAACTAGAATCATTATATCCTGATAAAATTTCCTTTGATTTTGCTATATTTTTACAAATATCAAAGGTAAAATCTATATTGGTATCTTTTATACCAATAATAGCATTTTTTGAATAAATTTTTATTTGTATTTTTTGTTTATTTATTTTTTCAGTTTTATAATATATATTATTACTTTTATGAGTTTCTGCACATTCACTTATAAAATCATATCCATCTTTAGGGGTTATTATAATGGTTGATAAAGTATTACCAATTTTATTTCTAGAAACAAAACCTGACCATTCAAAGCAGTCTTCCTCACCTGACTTGCCGCCAATTTGATATCGCTTAACAAAAGTTTTAGTTTTCATATCGGCTGACATTTTATATTCTCTTATGGTAATACTAAGATTTGTATAAAATGTGGTGGGCACTGCTTTCCACTCATGAGTTAAAGTATCATTTGTATCACCAGAATACTCATTGGAAGATGAAGTATAGTTTGTTTTATCAACTTGAGATAACCAATTTCCAGTGCTAGTATATCCATCTCGAGTAAGGGTGGGAAAATTTATTCTTACAGGTGTTCCATGAATTTTGTCTACTGTAGAAGTTGTATTTCCGTCTTGGTCAATACCACCATCATAATTTAAAGTTAAAATATATTTATGCTAAGGTATATTTTCTACTTTAATATTGAAGGTTGTAGAATAATATGAACTTGGCCATCCTATTTTATATTGAAAAAAGGTTAATGTTATGTTGGCGCTAGTGGCATTATTTGAACGAGTGAAAACTGTTGGAATAGAAATTTCATTATTAGAATCTATATTTTGATTCCAAGAACCAGCTCGTTTTAATCTAAAACATCCTGGCCCAGGAGAAGAAGAGTAATAAGGGTCTGTTGAATAATAAGTGCCGGTACAATTATGTGAAGCTTCAAAATTTTTAATTGTTTCACTAGTAAAAGTACCTGGTATTTTTACAAAAAAAGGTACATCAGGTGAGCTATATGAAGTATTTGATATACGAACAGTAACCAAAGCAGAAAATTGTGTTTCACTTATAGATTGTAAATTCGTAATTGTTGCATATCGATATATAGTTACTCCACCAGCAACCCATTTATTTCCATCGGTTTTAAGTGTACTATCTGCAATAATTGCCATTTAAATTTTACCTCCTTTTTCTCAAAAATTTAATGGGGATGGGAAATTCAATCCCATCCCCTTAATAATTATAAAAATAGGTTTTAATTAATTTAACAAATTAGTCCACTTTCAATAAAGCTTCCCAAGTTTTCTTACGAGCGGTAATTACACCGTCTTGTACGCATTGATTATCTTTTTGGAAAGCTTTTACAGCGGCTTTAGTAACATTACCAAAAACTCCATCAATAGTATCATTGTAATAACCAAGAGAATGAAGTCTCTTTTGTACTAAGCGCACTAAAGCATGGCTCTTATTAGTAGTAGTAGATAAGGTTTTAGTCTTGCTTAAAGTCACAGGACCTGCATCACCATCTACTGTGGTACCAACAGCAGCTTGAACCTCGCGAATAAATTGGTCAAGAGTATAGCCGCCTTGGGGCTTCTTGTCTTCTAATTCTTTTGCTTTTAGGGCCGCGGCAATTGCTTCTTGGGTTTGAGGACCGGCTACGCCATCACGAGTAATTTTAGCATCCTTTTGGAAAGCTACGACGGCATTATAAGTTAAAGAGCCAAAATCGCCATCAATTGTAGACTTATAGAAGCCTAGAGAGGCTAAATCTTGTTGTAATTTTTTTACTCTTTCACCAGTGCTACCGCGGCGCAAAGTAGTATCTTCGGGCTCAGCTGGTAGGGCCTCTAAACCAGTATATTTAGGATGGCCATAGCCAACAATACGACTATAATTTAAAGCATAGGATTTTTTAAATACGCCGCCGCCGTTAGCAACCACACCTGCGGTGCTAGAAGTATTGCCTTCGATAGTATAGACACGAGAACTATCTACTTTATAAACAATGCCGGTGTGTGCAACGCTAGATTCAGTACCAAAGAAAATTTGGTCGCCAGCTCTTGGAACTTTTGAAAAACGATTTTGAGCCTTATAGTAGCGCATACTATAACCGCAGCCAGCGCCATAATCACCAGTTTGGCAAATCATGTCTTCAGCCTGTTTTGCATTTCCTTCGCACAGCTGTAAGAAACACCAGTCAACAAAGCAATCGCACCAAGCATAGCCATTCTTATTGCCATTGTAGTAGCCCGCGTTATTTAAATCGCGGGCATATTTAGTCCAGTTGTTATAACCAGCATTAGCGGTTTTGTCATTTAAATTTGAATTTGTTTTCTTTTCTAAATAGCCGACTTCAGCTTCGGCAATTTTTAATAAATTTTCAACTGTAAGAGTCATTTAAATTTCCTCCTTATTTATTAACAATCTTCTGCGTCTGTCCAATCAGATAATTTTTTAATTTTGGTATAGCAAAGAGCACGAATACCCATAGATTCTTCTTCTTCGGTTGTAATTTCAAAAGAGAAAAAAGAATCATCAGCAGGACGCTCTAAATCTCTATATTCTTTAGAGACATAAGATTCTAAAATGCAGGCGAGATTATTATTACTTAGAGTTGCATGACTAATTCTATGATAATTAGTTTCAATTCCTTGATTATTGATTAATTGTTTGTTTAAAGCCATTTTTCTTTATCTCCTTTTATAGTTTATTAGATACAAAATTACCATCATTATCAATAGTAATTTTATATTTGCTTCCATTTGGACTTGTTAAAATGATACCAGTAGCTTCAATGGTTCCAGCAAACCAAGCATTTCCAGACCAGTCTAACGTATGAGCATTGGAGCGATTGGCGTTAGAAGTGCCGTTACCTACTATATGTGAATAATTATCATCTAGTAAGTCATTCCACCTACCTTGAACGTGTTGTGCAGCACCTTGAGCAATAGTGCCTTGCCCTTCTGCGTGTGAAGCATTGCCTAAAGCCTCTGCACTTAAGCCTTCGGCATGAGCGTACTTTTCTGCATAAGTTAACCATCCCTCGGCATGAGAGTATATACCATGAGCGTGGGTGTTATAACCTTCTGCATGTGCGGCAACACCAGAGGCTGTTGTTGTTGCGCCTTCAGCATGAGACCTAGAGCCAGAAGCAGTAGTACCATCACCTTCAGCGTGAGAAGAAAAAGCGTATGCTTTTGTATTACTACCCTCAGCGTGAGCACAAGATGTATCTGTCGCACTAATTTCAGGGCTACCCGCTTGGGTTTTCCAACCTTCAGTATGACCTGCTTTAGAATAATTTTTTGTTTCTTGTCCTTCAGCGTGAGAAGCAATGCTTGCGGCTAAAGTCATCTAACCTTCTGCGTGAGAATTATTGCCAGAAGCAGTAGTGGTTAAGCCTTCAGCATGAGCAACGAAGCCAGAAGCAACTGTTTTATTACCTTCAGCATGTGAACCCTCACCCGAAGCGATGGTAGTTAGTCCCTCTGCATGAGCAGCAGTTTTTATATCTAATTTACCAGTTTCAGAATTAATAGTAATTCCGTCACTGCCCGCTTTGGTGTTATAGCCCTCTGCGTGAGAACCAACGCCATACGCAATATTAAAAGTACTCTTGGCTAAGAACATGCCGGCCGGAATCTTACCATTTTCAGGACAATTGTGACCTTCATAATAATTAGCGTCTCTAAAAGAAGTGTTAAAAGTAATAGTACTTTTACCATCAGTACTTTCTATTGCTATTACCTTTCGGCTGTCTGTGTCACCTATACCAGCAAATTCTGCTGTTATTGCTTCTGTTGGTCGTAATGATAGTGCATCACCAATGGACACTAAAGAAGACACGTCATAATTAACAATTATAGTATTATTATCTATGCTAGTTTCTTCTATGGTAATTATTCTATTACCTGAGGTGTTTAACAGGGCAAGACCTTCCCCACCATAGCCTTCGGCATGAGCACCCTTGCCTAATGCTTTAGTTAATTTACCTTCTGCATGAGAAGTATTATTAGCTAAAGTTAAATGACCTTCACTATGTGAACGCCACCCAGCTTCTGTTTGACAACCTTCCGCGTGAGCATAATAGTTCTATTCTGAATCATTTAAAATTTTATTATTTTCATAATCGTTAAAAATTTCACCATTATTATATTTATAACCAGCCGTTTTATCCAAGGTTTCTTGAATTTCTTTATTTAATTTATTTTTGGTAATAGAATTATCTGTAATAGAGGCAGTTACTTGATGCTTGTCATCAATATTAATAATTACCATATCTCCATCAGTAGAACCAGAAGTAACATATTCAATTAGTGATTTAACCGAAATCCATATTTCACTATTTTCACTATTGGCTAAGATTAATTTTAAATAAGTACCTGGTTCATGACTGCCATCAGATTCGGTAAGAGTTATAACATCACCAGACTATAGAACCATGTCTTTGGGAACATTGATTTTACCTATTTCTTCTTTTCCTTGCTTTATAATGTATTGTTTAGAAAAATCTTCACTAGAACTTTCATTAATAGAAATTTTATAATTTTTAGGAAGAAATCCTTCTACAAAATGCATAGATAAGTTATTAATTGCTTTTTCTACATTATCAACTACAAACTAATGACTTGGATTAAGAATTTCAAAACATCCCACCGTATCCTAATAGATAACATCCTCAGCATTACCCGTTTTTGCAACATTAGCTAACTGTTTATTCAAAAATTCTACGGCTCCTTGAGACTCAAAGTCTTGTTCATCTTTGAAGGCAGCAGTTCCTAGATTGCCCAGAGAAGTTTCAATATTATCAATACGACTATTGCGTTTATAATCGGGGTTATAATTAATTACTGTTTTGTCATCTTCGGTAGTGGAAGTTGTAGTCCAGTCTTTAGCGTCTTCACCCCAAATTTCACTATTAATAGCATCACGATAGTCTTCTAGAGCTGACTTAACGTAAGCAGCAGATTCGCCACCATTCACAGAAGCAATTTTCTAGTCAATTTTATAATCAATTTCACTCTTTGGGTAGGTGTAATCTTCTGTTGCTAATTTTTTTCCTTCTTCCTATTTTGTACCACCAACATATACATTGCCTGTATACCAAGCATTGCCATTCCAATCAAGTGTATGGGCATTAGAACGCGTCATAGATATGGGATTGTTATTTTCATCATATATTACCCTACCATTTCCTACAACATGGGCATAAGGACCAGAATCACGTGTTTCTTCATCAGGGCCAAAGTTTTTATTAAGTCGTCCCTGAACGTGCTAATAACCAACTGTGGAAAAGGTCTAATATCCTTCCGTATGGGCTCCATAAGCTCCTGCAACTGTTTTATATCCTTCGGCATGCGCGTGTCCCATTCCAGCTAAAACCATAGTTCCATTGCCTTCGGCATGAGAAGCATTAGCAGATAAATCAACTATTGTTTCGTAGCCTTCAGTATGTGAGCAATTTGCGAGGGCTTTTGTACTTACACCTTCTGCATGGGCACCAAGGCCTTGGCTCGCTTCTTGTCCATTTTCTGTCGTATAATATTCTCCAGCTTTAGTATCTCTACCTTCTGCATGAGAATATTCGCCAATAGCTACATTGGGGCCGTCTTCATAATCATTAAAAATCTCTCCGCCAGTTGCAGTTTTGCAACCTACGCTTTCTTCCTTTTTACTATAATTTGCTAATTCACTTTCTTTAATTAAAGTTTCTATATTTTGGTCTTTTCCAACATATATATCTCCAGCAAACCAAGCATTACCATTTTTATCTAGTGTATAAGCATTGGAATGAATTATTTCACCCTATTCGTTTTTTTCTCCATTGCCAATTATAACTAAATAATCATCTTCGTTGGTTAAATCTGGATATATACCTTCAGCACTATGAATTTCATTATCTATTTTTAAACCTTTTAATCGTTTATAATTTAATTCTTCACTCAATTTTATTTACCTCCTTTATTTAATTCCATATACTTGAATTGTATCTTTAACCGCGCCGTCTCCCTCATAGTTTTCGCCTTTAAGGGTTAATATATTATTATTAACTATTGCGGAAAAGAATTTACTATCAGAAGCGCTACCGCCAAGGCAGAAAGACTTTGCGCTTCCTTCAATAAAGGCTTTTATAACAAAGGCGTGCATATAAGGATTTGATGCGCCGTTAGTATTAGTTGCATTAGTTTGGCCATAAATCATAAAAGCTTTATAATTGGCTACATTATTAATTGTAATAGCAGAGTTTGTTCCTTCCAAAGAGGCATTGGATGCAAGTAAAACAAAGTTAATTCCACTCAGAGCAGCAAGGCCTAGGATATCATTGGTATTATGAGTATGACCTTCCTTAGATAGTTTTATACCTTCATTTTGCTGTATACCGCCTACATATACATCACCTTTAAACCAAGCATTACCATCCCAGTCTAATGTATGGGCATTAGAACGATTGGCGTCAGAAGTGCCGTTGCCTACAATGTGAGCATATTTATTGGCAGTATCTTCTATATTACATTTACCTTGTACATGTTGATTATCACCAGCTGCTTTAGTTCTCCAGCCCTCAGCGTGAGACTGATTTCCAGACGCTGTAGTAATAAGTCCTTCTGCATGAGAATAATTACCAGAGGCAGTAGTCTCATTTCCTTCAGAATGGGCGGCAAAGCCAGAGGCCGTAGTACTAGCGCCTTCCGCATGAGACCTAGAGCCAGAAGCAATGGATTTTTCGCCCTCGGCATGAGAATAATTACCAAAAGCAGTAGTCTCATTGCCTTCAGCATGAGATACTGAACCAGAGGAAGTACTATTATAACCCTCAGCATGAGACCTAGAGCCAGAAGCAGTAGTACCATCACCTTCAGCGTGTGAAGCATATGCGTGTGCTTTTGTATTGCTACCCTCAGCGTGAGCACAAGAGGTATCTGTCGCACTAATCTCAGGGCTATTTGGATTTACACCAGCTTGAGTTTTATGACCTTCAGTATGACCTGCAATTGAATATGATTTTGTATTTAAGCCTTCCGCATGGGAATAATCTCCAGATGCTATATTAGCATTATTAAAAATTTCGCTATTTAGACCGGTTCCTTTTACACCAACAGAATTAGTTTTAATATCGGTTAGCTCATTAGTGATAGCCGTAGCAAAGTTGGCGTCTTCATTTAATGCAGCAGCTAATTCATTTAGAGTATCTAGAGCTTCAGGTGCTCCATTAATTAAATCATTAATTTTTTGTTCTGCATAAGACCTGCACGCATTTATCTCGGCATTAAGTTCGCTCGACTTAACTAGCTTCTCTGCACTCTCATCATCTTGGCCAATGCCGCCAATATAAACATCGCCAGCGAACCAAGCATTACCATCCCAGTCTAGAGTGTGAGCATTACTTCTTTTGGAGGTACTTGTACCATTGCCTACAATATGGGCATACTTATTATTCTTATCCTCAATATTATATTTACCTTGAGTATGTTGACTTTCACTTGCAGCTATAGTCCATATACCTTCAGCATGAGATTGATTACCAGAAGCATTAGTTCTTGAACCTTCTGCGTGAGAATAATTACCATAAGCAGTAGTGCTATTACCTTCAGCATGAGAGCCTTCATTAGAAGCATTAGTTCTTATACCTTCTGCGTGAGCTGCGGCGCCAGAAGCTTTTGTAGCAAAACCTTCAACATGGGAACCTATACCAGAAGCTACATTAAATATACTCTTTGCAAGTATCATTCCAGCAGGGAGAATACCATTTTCTGGACAATTATGTCCTTCATAATAGTTTGCATCTTTAAATGGAGCGTCTAGTATAATTTCAGACGCACTTAAATTTCCCGTGACTGGATAAATACCAGTAATTTTTTTACTATCAGTATCTTTAAACCCTGTAAAATTTGCCTTCATAGACTCTGTGGGCTTAAGAGAAATAATATCTCCTTCTGAGAGGAAGCGTGATAGCATATCATACTCTAAATTAACAATAAAACCTGTATCATTAATATTAATATCATTTGCAGTCCCAATAGAACTAAAAATAATATCACCGTCTATTTCACCTTTTAGCACTTTTCCCTCTTCGCCATAACCTTCAGCATGGGAACCTTTACCTAATGCTTTAGTTAATTTACCTTCTGCATGAGAAGTATTATTAGCTAAAGTTAAATGGCCTTCTGCATGGGATTTCCAACCAGCCGATGTTTGACAGCCTTCTGCATGAGCATAATACTTCCAATCTGTATTATTTAAGATTTTATTATTCTCATAGTCATTAAATATTTCTCCGCCATTCTCCGTTGGATATCCAGCAGTCATATAAGTATCTTGCAATCCAGGAAAATTAATTCCTTTTAATGGTTTATTTGCCACTATTCATTTTCCCCCTATTCAATTAATATAGTAGTTTCGTGATATACACGATTAGCGTCTTTTGGGTCAATAGCCTCATCATATAGAATTCCGTCGCGTTCAATCTTATAATTTAAATCAGAATAGGTACGATTTAAAATAATTCCATCTTTTCGAGTTTTAAAGTATTCAACAATAATTGCCATAATTATTCTTCCTCCACTGCTATTATTTGGTCAGCATATGTACTCCAGTTCGTTGCTGCAATCCATTCATTATACAATGAAACAGGTACACGAATTTCGCAATCATCAGATATATTTCTAAAAGCACTAATATTTGTAAGTGTTGGAATCGTAGTGCGCTTACTAAAATCATAATATTTAATACCATAACATCCAGCAAAAGCACTATCATTAATAGCAGATATACCATCTAAAACTGTTACATTCGTAAGAGCATAACAATATGAAAAATGTAAATTTGGAATAATTGAGTCGTTTACATTTGAAATTGTTATATTTTGAAGTCCAGCGAGATTATATCCACCATAGTTATTAGAAAAATTTACTGATTTTCCATGGATAATTTTATAGATAGAATAAGAGTAAACTGTATTTTTAATATCGTTACCAGTAGAAACAGAACCTAATATATTACTACCGTAAGTACCACTTCCATAAAATCCTACTTCACCTTCTACTGTTAAAGTAATTATATAATTACCAGGTTTAGAATATTCATGAATAGGTGTATATTTTGGTAAAGTTAAACTGGTTCCCACTAACGTATCTGGTGTCGTCTCATCTCCCCAATCAATTGTTACTGTTCCATTAGGACAGCAACACAATTTTGGAGAAGTTCTTCCTTCTTCTAAATGAATAAAAATACGAGTTTTTCCATCATCTGGTATTTGTTCTTCAGACCGCTAACCAAATATTATACCAGCTTCATAAACTTCTTCTATACCCAAAGGAATGTCTGAAGATTTATATTTTTTATCCATACCAGTTTTTTCTCTAATTTTATTAGTAATTTTATCTAAAGTGGCTTTATGAATACTATACATTAAAATGCAACCTCCTCAGAAAAAGGAAGGCTAGAAATCCCAAAAGAAATGATGCCATCATCATCAATCGCATTTATATAATCTAATGAATTACCACTATCCATAAAATTCAAATCATTTACATAGCTATTACCATCACCAATTTTAATACGACGCAAATCGCTATAAATAATTAATTCTCCATCTAATGGAATAAAATTTTCAGCTTTGGCCCAATTTTCACTGGTATCAATTTTATGCTGTATACGGCTATTCATTGTTTTTTGTGACAATTTAATTTCCTCCTTTTTTACAAAATAAAAAAATGGAGTTTCGTAGAAACGAAACTCCGAAGGATATAGTTCACACCTTGTGCGCAAGCTATCTCCTTCAAAATTATCGCTTTCAAATTTTACAAAAGAGATAAAATAATAATAGTCATCAATTTCAGACTATTAAATTTTACTTGGGAGGAAATTAATCCTCCCAAGTAATTTAAATTTTACAAGTTATAAATTATAACAATTAGACCAAAATATCAGAAGTGCCGCAGTAGAATACCCAAACTTCTGCATCTTCGCCAGCGTAATCTTTATCAGCCTTTAGTTTAGTAGCACTAATACCATGGTCAGCAATTTTTACGACAGGATTTTGAGTGTCTGTACTGTCGACTTCAATACCCTCATCACCAGTTACAGCAAGCACTCCATAATCTGCGTCAGAAGGCAATTCACTCTTTAAAGCATAATCGGCAGCAGGAGCAAAAGCACCTTCATCTTTAAAGGCAGCAGAGCCAAGACCAGTTACTGCGATATTGTCAGTTTCTGTACCATCAATTGTTAGTTTTAAGGTGCCATTATTAGTACCAGAAGCAAGAGTAACTGCATGTACACCAGTATCAATATTAGCAGGGGCAAAATCACTTGCCTTCTTACCGCTATCAGTTAAATTACCATTAACATCTAGGCTTGCAAAATTACCCGCGGTTGCGCCAGCTACTTTATCAGCTTTGCCGGTAATATCTTGATGGGATTGAAGAGCAGTTCTAGCAAGAGCTAAAGCGTCTTGTACGTCTTGAGCCAGTTTAGTTTCAGCAATTGCGGCATTAGCGGCAATATAAGCATCTGTTAAAGAAGCTTCTTTTACCTCTGCGGAAATTTTATAACCATTAACTTCAACTTTAACGGTATTTCCATCTTCGCCGGAGTAAACATCAACTAGATGAGTTAAATCAACTTTATCAGTTTTAGTAGAGCCGTCATCCATTTTCCAGGTAAATTGCAGTTCATTACCAATAATTTCGACGTCATTTAAATAGCTGTCTTCGAGCAACTCAGCCGCATCAAGAGTAGCAATAACTTTTGTAGAATCATCTTTATCGCATAAAACAATATTGCCATTTTCAAGCTCTAAAGTCAAATTTAAAGAATAGTCAACAATGCCATCAACACCGCCATTGCCAGTTAATTTTAGACCATCACCAGCAGTGTGAGTATGGGCGGTATTTGTATCGGTATCATTATCATCAGCGTACTTCTTAGCGTCGGCTAAAGCAGTAGCAATTTCACCGCTCCAGTCTTTACCATGAATAACATAAGCATGATTGCCATCTGCATCATTGTCTTCAATGGTACCCATATAATTACCAGCAGAGATAGTGGTTACAGTATTTTCATCATCAGCAATCTTGCGGTATTCACTTAAATCAATTTCTGCTTTTAAGCCAGCTGCAGATTGAGAAAGAGCAACATTGCCACTAGCATCTAGAGCCAGGCTCACTTCAACGTTAGCATCACCAGAAGCAACAATTGCGTCCTTGCCAGCTACGGACATAACACCCAGTTCTGTTGGCAGGTCAGTTTTTAAAGCAAAATCTGGAGCATTTTTTACGTCATCCCAATCAACGTCAGAACGAGAAATAACGATTTGATTATTACCATATTCAACATCAGTAACGAACTTACCAGTACCATTATCAATAACTGTAATAGGTAGAGCAGGGAAATCGTTCCAATCAGGATTCTCTTTCTTTGCCCAAGCATATACATCGGCAGCAATAGCACTTAACCAAGGTAGCTGAGCAAAAGTGTGAGCGTCATCACCAACTTTAATCAGTACGGGGTGCTGACCGCTAGCGTGTGTACTATTATCTTTATTGGCCGGTCCTAAATGAGCAATGGCAATTTCGCCTGCTTTTAGCACAACAGAACTTTGATTCCATTTTTCATAACTATCATACTTTAATTGAATTCTAGTATTCAGAATTTTCTCATTAGCCATTTAAAATAGCCTCCTTAAAAAAATTTTATATTAAAGAAGGGGCATTTAGCCCCTTCTTATTAAACAGTAATATAACCAGAAGCGTTACCGGCACAGAAGATTAATTCTCTCTCTCCTTGAGCTAGTAAATCAGTAGAAACAGCCTTGACAGAAGCAGCGCCGTTTTCATTTAATTGAAGAGTTGTATTATCAACATCTTTAACTTTGTAGTTTGCTAAAGAAGCGGCAATTGCGTTATCAGCATAAGTTTTAGCACCAGCAATTTCGGTTACCAGAACGCCAGATGCAGCAGTTTCGCCTTCGGCAGGAGTGTAAATTGCGGCGATAGCTTCAGCATTTGCGGTGATAGCCTTGGACATATTCTCAGCAGCAGCGCCATGGGTGTTAATCCAAGTAGCCAGCTCTTTGATGGAGTCCATGCCTTCGGTGTTATTATCAACAGCCAGCTTTAGAGCAGCGTCAACGCGAGCGATTTCATCAGCATTAGCTTTTTCAGCAGCGCGAGCAATAGCAGCTTCAGCGGCAACAGCAGTAGCGATAGCGCCATCGGCTTTAGTGATATCAGTAATTAGAGCGCGAATAGCACTATCGTCGTAGTTATTAATGCCAGCCAAACGCTCAATTTCAGCGGTAGAAATTAAACCTTTACCACTTTCTTGAACTACGAATTTACCATCTGCTTCAGTCTTTGTATAGACATTAGAAACGGCAGTTTGTAAATTAGTAATAGCGGTAGTATTATTACCAGTAGCAGTTTTTAGTTCAGCAATTTCACCAGTATGAGTACCGACAGTAGTGCCTAAGGCAGAAATATCAGAAATGTTCTTGGTAATAGCAGCATAATTGGCAGCAACACCAGAAACTTCATTATTTACGGTATTTTCAAGAGCTGTAATTTTGCCATTTATGGTAGTATCAGCATTTTGAAGAGCTGTAATTGCTTCACTTTGGGTGTTTTTAGCAGTTTCTAAAGCGGTAATTGCATTTGCATTAGTGTCAGCCTTAGATTCTGCGCGAGCGGCAACAACACCAGCATCGACGCCTGCTTGTTTTGCAGTAGCAATATCAGTGCGTAAATTTGCGTCATCAATGGTAACAGTTTTACCAGATGTGGAAACGCTTAGACGATTATCCGTAGCACCAATAACACTCTCAATTACATTAGCCTGAGAGCCAACATCTTCCAGTGCCTTAACCTTTTGGTCTAAAGTATCAATACGGCTTGCGGTACCAGATAATGCCTCATCGGTAATTTCACTATCACCCCAAACCTCAGCATTAACAGCCTTTTTGTAGTTGTTTAGAGCAATAAGAACATCAGAAGCAGATTCGCCACCGGTAGCATTTTTAACGGCATCGGCAATGGCTTTATCAGTTTCAGATTTGGTATATGCATCCAAAGTTGCTGTTTGGGCTTCGCCTTCACTAGGTGTTAAAGTAACAGTGACGCCAAGAGCGGAAATATCATAGGTAGTATTGGTATCCACATGCTCTTTACCATCTGCATAGTCTTTAGCGGCTTGAAGAGCTTCGTCAATAGCGTCTTGTACGCCGTTTAACTTAACTCCAGAATCACTTACAGTTAAAAATTCTTCAGAGGCAGGGTCAACTACAACAGAAAATTTATTCTATTCTAGCTTTAAACCCTCACCTGCGGTATAAGGCTCAATAATGTCAGAAAGAACAACTGGCATAGCCTCAATACCAGCGTCAGTGTTCCAATAGAAAGTTAAGGTATTGCTTTCAGGAGTATAAACAACGCTATTTAACATACCATCCTTAATAAAAGGAGTAGCATCAATTGTCATTTTGCTAGCGTCGGCGCCCGCAACCAACTGAATTTCTTTACTGTCAGAATTATATTCTAAATGATATTCTGTATTTTTATCTTCTGGCAGTTCAGTAGCGGTTAAGAAATCAGACAAATCTAATTCTACTGCGTCTCCTTCAGAGGGAGTAATGGTTAATTTCTAAGTTGCTTTATCGAAAGCAAAATTATAAGTAGTATTAGTGTCAACATATTCGGGAA
>JAEIGA010008551.1_pt1 | contig 15527 bp, 10 predicted proteins | sample 9270691 | NCBI WGS metagenome assembly JAEIGA01 (sample SAMN17057246, study PRJNA624740) | gut metagenome | biome: biome; isolation source: fecal sample | host: Bos grunniens | place: China: Xizang | collected 2019
AAAGAAGATGCTTGATCAGAGTTTTCAGACCATCAAAGAGATGGATAAAATTAAACAAAGTCATCCGGAATTCAAGGAAACAATCGGAACGAATAAGAGCAGTTCCCTTGAAGAACTGGAAGATCAATATCGTGTTTTAACGGCACGTATGAAAAAATTATGATAATGGAGTAAGAAAAAATGCTTTGTATTGGGGTAGATTTTGGAAGTACATATACAACCGTCTCTGTTTATCAGGAAGAGACCGGAAAATTGGAAGCGCAGACGTTATCTGAAGGCGGGACACCGTTTATTCCATCTGTAGTTTCTATATCAAAGGGACAGATCAGCGTTGGACGTGAAGCGAAAATGATGTCTATGATGGGAAAAAAGGGTATTCAGAATTTTCGAGCATTTAAGATGATGCTTGCTGAAGAAAATGAGGAGATTTTAGCGGATCGAGGATTTACAGCGTCATATACACCGGAACATGTAACAGCAGACTTTTTGGAAAATGTTTTAAAGCAAGTTTTAGATAATATTGGTGAAACAAAAATAGATCATCTTGTTCTCGGGATTCCGGAAATATGGAACAGTACGTTAACAACTATTGATGGAAGAAGCCGTTTAAGAGACATTTGCAGACGTTTTTCATTTGTTGAAAAGAATGGCGTTCAGGTAGTTAGTGAACCGGCAGCAGCCAGTGCATTTTTTGCTTATAATTTCCGTCAGATGGTCGGTGATAATTTTGATGGAAAAATCTTATTGGTGGATTATGGTGGCGGAACTTTAGATATTACATTAAATGAAGTTGAAGTTCGTCCGGATAAAAACGGTCGGGAAGGGATGGAAATTCGTATCCTGTATCGAACAGGTGCCGGGGAAAATGAACAGCGTCAGATAGGTAAAGCAAGTATTGTCTATATGGAATCTTTATTGGAAGCAGCCATTCATCAGGAGTTTCCGGATATGAAGATTGAACATGATGTCCACTTTTATCGTGCTTTGGATAGTTTGGAAGGACAGCTTCAGGAATGTACGAATATTATCAAAACTATTTTTGATGATTACGGGACAGATCCGGAGGATCTTTCGGAAGATGAGATGGATGAAGAAGATTACATCTTTACGATGATTCCTTATCGCGGAATGTTTATCAATATTTCATATCAGTTAATGGTTGAAGTATATGACCGAATTATTCGCGGTGTCTTCGATGAAAAGATGGAAGAAGTCATCCAGTATATGAAAGAAAAAAATATTGATTATATGAATCGTAATGATCAGACTTTTAAAATTGTTTTGGTCGGCGGTTTTGGTAATTATTATCTGGTTAAAAAACAGATGACAGATAAATTTAAGTTCAGCAGCACAGACGAACGTCAGAAGAACATTATCCTAAAACGTGAAGATTGTGAAAAAGCGATTTCACTTGGAGCGGCTTTGCTGGCATCCAATGTTCTTCGTATTCGTAATACAGCACCGTATTCCATCGGAATTCGCGTCAGAGATGAAGAGCGTATCAGTCTCACATACGGTTTACGTTATAATCAGGATATTGAATTTAACAAAGTTTATATGCAGAATGATGTTTACGGTAATCCGGTGGTTATGGTTTCACTGACCGGTGACATTAATGCATTTATTATCAATTTAAAAGATGATGATCGCTATGCCATGGAAATGTATCCAAAAGAAGCCATAAGAAAACGACTGAAACAGGCAATTACAAATACGGATGGAACCGCGGTCGTTGGATTTTCATTAGACTCTTCCGGAGTAATCAGTATTCATGTATATGATTATGATATTATTTCGGGTAAGTTTGGAACAAAAGGAAATGTCATCGAATTAACGAATTTTAGAGAATTATTTGATATGCAGACAGTGAAGAAGGTGTATAAAAATGATTGAGTTTGGACGAAGTAAAGACTCGTTAGAAGCATTACAGTCGAGAAGCTGTTTAACTTTGGAAGATGTTTTAGGTGTATTTGTCGATTTATGTGAGGATGTTAAAGGGCAGGGGTGTTCTGTGGATGCTCTTGAGATTGGAGATTCGGATCGACTGCTTGCGAATCTGTCGAGAAGCGGACGTATTTTGCTGAAAATTATGAAGAAAAAATCGGATCAGATTAATATCATTGATGCGGCAGAACGCATTAAACGTCAGGAAGAACAGCTTCAGGAAAAGACAGAAGAAATTGATGAAATGACTAAAACTTTAATGTCTGCAAAAAATCAGCTGAATGAAAAAATTTCAATCTATGAAAATAAAAAATCCAAATACGATCTTCAGATGGATGAAGTGAATAAAAAGCGTAAATATTATGAAAAAATTTCATCGGAATGTGAACGTATGGAGAGTCTGATTCATGAGATGAATAGTGTCTCGATTGGTCCATTGGAAAGTAAAATTTCTGAATTAAAAGAAGATTACGAATCGAGAAAACAACACCTGGATCATTTGCAGAATTTATTAGAGGAAGAAGAAAAGAAAAATACGGAACAATCAACTCTGTATGAACAGAAAAAAAACGAAAAAGATAAGATTGTTCAGGATGTAAATATTCTTGAAGAAATGATTCGTAATCAGAATCAGGAGATTCTTAAACTTACGGAAGATCAGTCGTCAAAAGCTGAAAAGGTTCAGGAACTTCAGAATCGACAGAATCAGTTGGATAAAGACGTTGTCATTCTCCAGAATGAAATCGATCGTTTGCGCGAACATTTAGCAAATAGTAATTACAATGATTTATGTGATGAAAAAGAACGTCTGTATAAAGAAAAGATGTCATTGGATAAAGACGTTGCAGAAAAGATGTCAGAATGTGAAGCCGTTTTATCATCTATACAGGAAGTTATGGATGATTGCACATCTAAAAAAGAACGTTATGAAAAAGAAAAAAGTCGTTTGATGGATGAAAAAACAGAATTAATTCAGCAGATTAAAGATCTTGAAGAAGTTATTTCTAATGAACAAAACCAAAAAGAAGAATTAGAAAAAACTTTAAATGATGCTGAAGACAGATACAAGCAGATGAGAAAATGGTTTGAAAGTCTGGAAGTAAACAATTATGATGATCGTTTAAAAACAGCACTGCAAAAAATAGCGGTATTTGAAGAAGCTCAGAAGGCATTGTTTTACGAGGTGGATACTCTTGGAATTGCACAGACGATTTCGATGCAGGAGGCCAATGAAAAGAAAGATGAACTTCGCCGTCAGTTAAAAGAAATTGAAGATTTATTAAATGAGTATCAAAAAAAATATAAAAAGATCTGCGAACTTTTGAGTGATTAAGTAGGAGGAATTTCTTATGAAATGTAAAATATGTAAACATGAAATGAATCCGGGAATAGCAAAATGTCCTAAATGTGGCTTTCCGGCATTACAGATGATGAAAGGAAATGCCGAAGAAGAGAAAAAGGTAAATGAACTTGCAAATAATTTCCGTAAAAATAAGATAGCGCCGGTAAAGATTGAGATGACAGTTTATACGAATGCTATGGAAAATGACAAAGTGAAGGTTGTTAAAGAGGAGAAGATTCTGCTTGCCAAGGGGGAACAGCTTTTGGAAAGTGAGATTATTTGGTTTTCTGAAAACTTTGCTCGCTTATCCGGGGATTGTAAACTTAAATTAAGTATTGTACATACAAACGGTGAGATGGAAAATGTGACTGTTTCTGTGGAAAATCCAAATATTATGGATTTCTGGAAGGTTGGAATCATGCCGCTGGACGGACTGGAATTTAAAGTTGTTTTAGGAAATAAAAAGATATACAGTTGTTCAGACAAATTTTCTTATTTGTAAGATAAAATAAATTTAAGGAGAAAGAAGAAGGGGTGTCCATATGGCTTTAACGAATTTTGGAAAAAAACGTGAAATGAGAATAAGAAAAGAAGAAAATAAAAAACAGATGGATCTTGCACAGAAAAATAGAGAAAGCGCAAATCGTTTAGTTGCAGCACTTCGTGTGGCAAAGACAAATGCTTCCGGGATTAGTTCTGTTGAAGGTCGTCGAGTTTTCTCAAATATTACAGATACATTCATTTCGTTCTTAGATAATGCTGCGGTTATTGGACAGTATGATGTCGCAGAAATAGACAAAATTTTGGCAGAAATGATCGATCTTTATAATGAAGCACTTAAAAATGGTGACCTTGAGACAGCAAAACACAGCGTTGAACGTATTCATAGCGGATTACTTGAATTCAGAAAAGAATTAACGATGGAAGAAGCTACACATAAAGAAGATGTCCTTACAAAACGTGTACAGAATCTTTCTGAATATAAAGAGGTTCTCGTGCTTTCGAGAAAAGTATTTATCAATCGTAAGAATGTTGAAGACAAAGAAAAAGAATATGTTGAATACATGAAAAACTATGAAACACTTTATGAGAGTGTTGAGAATCAGATAAAAGAACGTCCGGATTTATATGAATTTTTAAAAGATTATCGTCCTGGCATCGATGCTATGAATCCGGAAGCGGCTGAAATGCATACAAATATTGAAAAATTAAATATTATTGTAAAACAGGTGGATGACCTTAAACAGACAATGGAAATTTTCAAGAGAGAATATAATGAACAGAGTGCTCAGTTAGATTCATTAAAGACTATGTTATCCATTAAAGATGGTCTCTTGTCCGAAGAAGACATGGAAATTTTAGAAAAAGCTATGGATTCTTACAGAGAACATTTGCAGGCTGCAATGAACGAAGTGAGTCGTTTAAAAGAATTACACGAAAAGAGACATTCCATTACAAGCAACATTTTCAGCTCCATGGATTTTGGAAAAGAGCTTGTAGAAAATGTGCGTGAATACGAAAAAATAAAACGCAGACATGAACTTCGTCAGGAAGGTATTGCTGAAGGTCAGCGTCTGAAAAATGAAGAGCAGTTAAATGAAAATGAAAAACAGGTGCTTACACATTAATGGAGGGATAAGACTATGGCAGGCTTTTTCAAGAATATGATGAAAGAAAAAAAGAAAACACCACAGCAGTTGGTTTTAGATGCACGTATGAAGTTAGATGAAGCAACACGTAAATATCTTAATGTCATTGACATCGAAGCTCGCAATGTGCGTCATGCACGTAAAAATACAAAAAATAAATCTGCAGAAGCAAAATCGATGCTTAAGATTAAAAATGCATATTATGGTTTGAGTATTATCGAAAATACACGTATTCGTTTAGTTGATATCCAGACATCTGAAGAATTATATTCTGCGATGAATGCTCTTACGACAGCAATTCAGAAAGTGAATCGCGTAAACCAGAAATCTGCAAAGCCAAACACATCGAAATTTATTAAGGAAAATGAAAAGATGGGCAGAGGCATTGAAAGTGAAATGGATACTTTAACAAATATGTATGATAGGGTTGAAAGTATCGATGATCTCGTTTCGAATGAAGTCGTTGAAAAAATTATTAATGGTGAACCGGTAGAAGATTTCTTAAAATTAGAAGAAGGTTTAAATATTTCCATTGATGATTTTATGAACTTTAATTTAGACGAAGTACATAATCTGAATGAAAAAGACACACCGGTTTCAGAAAATACAGACGATATTTTAGATATTGATTTCAGTGATTTTAAATAAAAAGACGGAGGATAAATAAATGGATGATTTTTATCTCAATAAGATGCAAAAATATGAAAACCTCTGTCTTGCATGGATTCAAAAAGCAGATCAGGAGTTTTTGAATAATAATTTCCAGCACAGTAAGCAGGAATGTTCATATTTACAGCAGGCAGTCAACTTGCGTTCAGAAATGGCCAGAATCAGTATTGGTGAAGAACAGGCATATCATCGAAGAAAAGCAAGAGAATTAAACACACGTATTGCTGAAATTATTCGGATTATTGATCCGGAGTACATGAAAAGAAAAGAACAGGAAGCGATGGCTAAAAAAGTTCAGGAAAAAAGCAAAGGTGTGTCGGCTGCACCAGCAAATAAAGGAAAGAGTGCATCAAGCAATGTGGATTCCGAAGAAGTTAAAAGCTGGTTTAAAGATATGCCAAAAGTATCTTTCAATGATGTTGTCGGTATGCACGAACTGAAGAAAAAATTAAGAGGATGTATTGAAGATTCCAAACTTCAGAAGATTCGTCAGTATCTTGGTATTCGTAATCAGAAAGCATACTTTTTCGTAGGTCCTCCGGGCTGCGGTAAAACCTATCTCATAGAGGCTTTTGCTCATGAATTAGTAGAAAATAAAGATTATAAATTTATTTCTTTAGATGGATCCGATATTTTAAGCAAATATGTCGGTGATGCAGAAAAAACAATTACACGTTTATTTGAAGAAGCTGAAAAAAATGCGCCATGTATCGTGTTTATTGACGAAGTGGATGGTGTTTGTAAGAGTCGTTCCATTAAAGATCTTCCGGAGTATGCAGCATCCATTACAACCGCATTTTTAACAGGCTTTAACCGAATCAAATCATCAGATCTTCCGATTGTTTTTATTGGTGCAACAAACTATCCATCGAAAGTAGATAATGCCATGATGGACCGTGTGGAAATTATTAATGTTCCATTCCCGGATGCTGAAGGTCGTGCATTGAAATTCCGTCAGGAGTTGGGCAAAGGTCTGTCACTTAAAGCAGATTTTAGCTTCGAAGACATGGCAGCATTAACAGAAGATCAGATAAATGAATATAATTATCGAGATGTAGAACGTCTTTGTGAAGAAATTAAAGTGCTTGCTATGCAAGAAGTATTAGCCATTTACAACAATGATGAAGAAAAAGCGATTTCTGCATTGATGACAGGTGAATATGGTATTAGTAAGGAATTATTCCTTAAAGCAAAAGAAAAATGCACACCAACACCAAAACAGGCGATTAAAGAAGAAATCAAAGAATGGAATCGTCTGATCAAATTAAGAGAAGAAGAATGAGGAAAATCTTATGAATGAGGATATCATAAAATATATAAGAGAAGAATCACCGGGATATTGTTTTGAAGATTTATCCGGTCGAGATTTCTGGAAATCCATTCTTTCCAGTTACTGGAATGAAGAAGAAATGGATGATGTCCTGGAGATTGATCCTATTCATTTTCTGCTGTTATGCGGACCATATGGAAGCGGAAAGAATACATTGCTCGGAGCAATGGCCGGCGAAATGATTCAGGGTGGATATCAGTATCTGGAAATGGATCTTATGACAATTACAAAAGAAAAGATTCCGTCTGTCATACAATTATTATGCAAAGAGTATAAAAAGACCGGACCAATATTTTTTCTGTTAAAGCATTTGGAAAGAATACAAGATGTTCGAGTATTGCTGAAAATACACCAATGGGCTGAAGAAAGAGAGTTTCCGATGATCGTTGCGTCATCTGTAGAAGATGAAGATCAATTGATTTCTGATATTCGTAAATTATTTCATGTTCATTATATCGGTCTTCCGGATTCGGAAGACCGAAAAGCTTATTTTAAATATGAATTGGAAAGTCTTTTTGACAATTCATCCATACAGGGAATGAGTAAGCTGGTTGAAGGAACAGAAGGATATAATTATGTACAGATGGCATCTTTGGTTCAGCGTATCAAGATGCGAGTGAAATACTCTATGTTAAAAGAAGGCAAAAATGTGGACATTGCTATGGCATGGCTGCAGGAAGAGATGGTTCGAGAAGTGCTTGAACATAGCGATATTCCTAAGAAAACATCGTCAGAGGCTATGGACATATCAGCTCTTGTACAGGTACTGGCAGGCATTCAGACGGCTCATCCGGTTCAACAGACAGAATCAGTGAAGTCGCAGGAGAAAGATCCAATTTCGGAGCTTAGAGATAAATATAATCCGAGAAGAGTCTTTGATCAGGGGTTAATGTTTGTCAAAGAATAAATAGAGCAGTTTTGGGGAGGAAGATACAGGATGAGTGTAACATTAGAGGCATCCGTTTTAAAAAATATAAATTATGCGGCATGTCATTGTAAAACCGAGTTGATTTCATCCTTAACGATAAAAGGAACTCCGGGACAGGAATATTTTTTAAGTATAAGATCTGTTCCGAAATTTTTATATGAATATAAAGAGAAAATAACGTTAAATCATGGACAGATGAAGCTTTCAAATATTCAGATTCATTTGGATGATGCGTTTTATCGTCAGGAAGTTCTCGATGCCAAAGAAGCCGCGATTCAGATTGAAGTATGTGATGCCAATGATTCGAGTAAAATAGCAGCTTTCGAAAATAAAAAAGTTCATTTACAGCCATATCTCCATTGGAACAGAAGCGAACATGAGAAATCTATAATCGCATTTATGCAGCCAAATGATCCATTGGTAGCCCGTGTCTTAAATCGTGCGGGTGAATTGGCAAATGAAGAGAATGGCCGCATGGTTGGTTATCAGAATTGGCAAAACAGCAGTATAAAGAAACAGGCTGAATGGATTTATCGTGCGCTTCAGGAAGAAAATATACATTATCTTTGTCCACCGGCAGGATTTGAATTTGGTGAATCCGGACAGAAAGTGCGCATTCCGGGAATGGTGCTTCATAGTGAAGTTAAGCAGGGAACATGTCTTGATCTCGCTGTTTTGTATGCAAGCTGTCTCGAAGCAGCGTCTTTAAACTCTATGATTTTCTTAATTCATGGACATGCATTTACAGGTGTTTGGTTAGATGATTCAAATGTATTTTCAACATATCCATCAAAAGACTGGAATTTAGTAGATCAGTCCGTCAGAATTCAGGAAAACATTCTTCCGGTGGAATGTACATTCTTTACGGATGGACTAAATTATTCGTTTGATCAGGCGGTATCTGCAGGTAAAAGCAATTTACAGGATCGTACAAAGTTTCATAGCGTGTTTGATGTCTATACCGGACGAACAAAGGGCTATGTACCAGCCTTCACATTTACAGACCAGCCGCTTTGTGACATGGGAATGACTGATTTTCAAATGAATCCATCGACATATGGACAGAATAAACGCCAGCGTTTAATCAAACAGGCCATGGATTTTTCAATGAAGAATGTGTTGTTATCAAAATCGAGACTTACATCTGAACTTAACTTTGAAATCAATGCAGAAAAATTGTTTAATTACGGTTATACAGATGCAGTGCTTTTTGAAGAAATGCAGAAACAACAGAGTTCTGGAACAAACATCGAGGATGTACTCTTTGATTTTTATAATTTGAATCGTCAGGAAAAACAGGAAACCGGACGAGAGATGATTTATCTTTCGGTGAATGAACTTGAATGGATGTCCAAAGACCAGAAAGAAAAACACAAAGCACCGCTGTATTTGTGTTCTGCAGAAGTTTATCGAAATATTCGCGGAGAATATCGTTTTCGTGTCAAAATCGATGAAAGTTTTGTCAATCCGGTATTGAAAGCCTATTTGTATCAGGAATATGGAATTGATATATCCGAACTTTTAGACCAGCCGCATGAAGACTACAGTATGCAGATCAACATTATGAAATTTGCTGTTGGTAAGCAGCATGGCTGGAAAGTTATTGAGAATATTTCCGGATTAAGTGTTTATCGTGTGCCAAATCAGGCAATCTGGAAAGGGCTTCAGGATGATCAGTTATTGAAAAATGACATTGTGCATGGTCTCATGGAAGGTGCAATGACATGGGATAACAATGTTGTGATTCAGGAAAACGATTTTGAAGATGAAACGGACATTTATGCTTTTCAGGCTGATGGATCTCAGCGTGAAGTTATTGAATCCACATTTAAGAAACGTGCACAGGTAATTGTCGGACCGGCCGGTAACGGAAAAAGTCAGACGATTGCAAATATGATTACAGAACATATGCGTAAAGGGCAGAGTGTTCTTTTTGTGACAGAAAAACCGGCAGCAATGGAAGTGGTTGCAGGTATGTTGGATCAGGCAGAAATGACACCATTTTACTTTATGATGCCGGATGGAAAAGGCTCGATTGCGGGCTTGCATGAAAAAGTTGAGTCAACACTTCGTTATGCAGCTAATTATCATAAACATCAGAATCAAGGGCTCGATCAACAGAAAAAGAATTATAAAGATGCTTTAAAACGTTTGCAGCAGTATCGTGCATTTATGAAGAAACCAATAGTCAATGGACAGTCTTTGGCACAGTTATTGGAAGAATATGAACAGCTTAAAGATTATGCGTTGGATAATCGATATGGCTTTGCCGGAGAAGCGTTAAATCACGAAAATGCAGAAAACATTATGTTTTCATTTGCTGAAGTGATGAAAAATCATCCGGAAGTACAGACTTCATATTTGCCATTTATAAATTGTCTGGATATGTCTGAGGAAGAACGTCAGAAAGCATCAGAACTGGTTATACAAGCTTTGGATAAGCTTTCAGTACTTAAACAGAAAATCGGTCTATTTGCAGATCATTTAAAAATCAATCGAAATGGTCTGACAGAGAAAGAACAGATCGTACGTGTGATGACCTATGCATCAGCACTGCAAAAATGCCCGGTTTATGGATCATCGTTTAAAGTCATTACCAAAAAAGAAGATGAAGAATTCGGAGAACTTTTACACCTTACAAAAGAGTTGATGGCATCCACACCGGGAAGCTATCACTATGAAAATGTGGAAGATACACTTTGGACGAAAGTCGATGAGCATGAACAGAAGGCAGAAAGTACAGATTGGAGCGGCGTGGCTCAATTTGCAATTTCTCATCCATTTTCGGGAATTTCACCGGAACAGATGGAGGAAATTAAGAAGAGACAGGCGTTTGATCATTATTGTACGATGTTGACAAAACAGGCAGAAAAAGAATCTCAGAGTGAAAAAGAAACGCTCTTATTGGCAGCTGGTAAAATTGTTCAGGGCGATGGTAAGGAATTATTGGATGAAATTAAAGTTCTGAATATGATTTATAAAGCTTATATGGATGTTCAAAAGATGGCAGAAGCCATGGTCATTCGAAATGGCGAAGCTTTTAGTCTTAAATATCCTGAAAAAATGATAGCGGATCTTTTTGCAGAATGGAAGAAATGTCAGGATAAACTTGTTGATATTAAAATCTATATGGCAAATTATAAGAAAGCAGAAGCCATTGGTCTTGGGAATCTTATAAGTCATATGGAAGAAGATATTCTTAACGGCAAGTTATCTGCAGATCATATTATGCAGACATTTAGAAAGATTCGCTGCAGATACAATATTGATAAAATCTGTAAAGAGTATCCGGAATGGGTTGATTTTGCTCATGTAGATTACAACGTATGTTTGAAACAGTATCGTGAAAATGAGGCTCTTTTGCGAGAAGATTACCGTAAGAATATAATCAATCAGATTGTGTCTCATATGCCGAATTTAAAAGAAGGAAGCAAGGATAATCCGGAACTTGGATCTTTACAGCGATTCATTCGTCGAGAGAGCAAACAGACAAGTATCCATAAAATTTTCAAAGAATCAGCAACGGCATTGCAGCAGATTTTTCCATGTATGATGATGGGACCGGAATCTGTTGCAGAGTATGTGGCGGAATCCTCTACGGTATATGATATTGTGATTTTTGATGAGGCGTCTCAGATGCCATCTTATAAAGCTATGATTCCAATTTCAAAGGGTAAAAAGTGCGTATTTATCGGTGATGAAAAACAGCTGACACCAACAACATTCTTTAAAAAGAATATTTTGAATGAGGATGGTACAGAAACACCTCAGGAAGCGATTCTTGAAGATGCGATCATTACTTCGATGCCGCAGAAAATGCTTCGTTATCATTACAGAAGTCAGCATGAGAATCTTGTTGCTTTCTCAAATGATCGTTACTATCATAAAGAAATCGTAACCTTCCCGGAAAGCAATACACAGGTTAAAGGCGTCGAATATATCTATATTGAAGATGGCTGTTATGATCGCGGCGGGGATAGAAACAATGTTAAAGAAGCTGAAAAAGTACTTGAACTTATTCAGAAAATTTATAAAGAACTGCCGGAAGATACAACAGATACTTTGGGCGTAATCACATTTAACATCGAGCAGATGCGCTTAATCCGCAATATGATTAAAGCTGTTATGCATGAAGAAAATACAGTGAAACGTCCATTTGAAGAATTGGTTGATGTTGTGAATCTTGAAGCATGTCAGGGCAAGGAATGGGATCGAACCATTTTATCAACAGCTTACGGCAAAGATAAAGAAGGTCATTTTAGTACGAACCTTGGTCCGATGACACGAGATGACGGAGGTAATCGTCTCAATGTTATGATTACCCGCTCACGTAAACAGCTCTATGTCGTTACATCGATGACACCGGATATGTTTGATGATGAACAAAAAGCAGGGAATAAAGATCTGAAGGACTTCCTTGCATTTGCCAAAGGAGACCTTAAGTTTGACAGCCGTGAAAATGGCACTGGTAAAGAGACTAAAGGCTTGATTGTTTCTGTGGTTAAGGCATTGGAAGAAAAAGGTTATCAGGTACATACCAATATTGGCAGCAGTTCCTGTAAAGTGGACATTGGTATTGTTTCCGAACAGGATGGTACTTATAAACTTGGTATTTTGCTTGATCATTTTGATAATGAAGCACATTCGGTTCGAGATGATGAAGTTATTATTCCGGAAATTTTGGAAAATAAGGGATGGAAACTATACAGACTTCATGCTTTAAACTGGTATGCAAATTCCAAATACGAGATTGAAAGAATCGAGCGATTCATAAAATAATGTAAGACAAAAAACGCATCAGATTTCTGGTGCGTTTTTGTCATTTGATATGGAAAATAAAGGGCTATAACTTTACGATGATAAAGCAAAATGTTATAATTTTTTTAGAAACAAATTTCCTCATGAAGAGTGTATGATAGGTAAAAAGATAAGGGGGAAAAAACTATGTGGCAGTGTCCGATTTGTTTAAAGAAAGAAGAAAATAGATATATTTGCAGTGGATGTGGTTTTGATAAGCGAAGCGATTTTGTTAAAAATCGTACATTGTGTTCTGTTGACAAAGAGGATTTTGAATATAGAAAAATATTTGCTCAAAATATAGTTACTAGGAACACACTGGATGATATTTTGCAGCGTTATGATGTGTTATGCAAAAAATATGAAAGCAGCTTGGATGAAATCGAAGCGTTAAAAAAAGCTTTACAGAATCAGGAGAAAAAGCTCGTATCTCATACAGAAGTCTGCAAAAATACAAAAAAGGAATACTCAGATGGCTCCTGGTATGAAGGAGAGATGTTAAATGGCTTATGTCATGGAAAAGGAACTTTCTATTATTCAAATGGTGCAAAATACGAAGGTGATTTTTTGAACGATAAAAGTCATGGTAAAGGGATTCTGTACTATTCGAACGGAACACGTTATGAAGGGATGTTCGCAGATGGAGTGCTTCATGGAGAAGGCAAATGTTATTATGATGGTGGAACCGTAACAGAAGGATATTGGAAAGACGGAGATTTGATTTGGGGTAAAGAAACCTATCCAGAGGGTAATTGGTACGAGGGCGAGTTTAAAAATTGGCAGAGACACGGCAAAGGTGTTTATCATTATCCATCCGGCGCATATTATGAAGGAGATTTTCGTGAAGGAATGTATGATGGTCACGGAATCCATCATTATGAGAATGGAACCTATTTTGAAGGTGAATATGTGCAAGGCAGTCGCCATGGAATGGGCAGATTATACTATACAGATGGAAGTATTAATGAAAGTGAATGGAAAGATGGCGCCATTGTTCGTGGTAAAGAAATTTATTCATCGGGTAATTGGTATGAAGGAGAATTTAAAAACTGGGATCGTCATGGAAAAGGCAAATTTCACTATACCAATGGCGATTATTATGAAGGTGAATTTTCTGAGGGCTATTATCATGGTCAAGGAACATATTACTATGCTAATGGTATTATACAAAAAGGCCGATGGGAAAATGGTTCTTATAAAGGATAGAAGAGAAGAGGCGTAATAAAATGTGGGTTTGTCCGGCATGTTCAAACGAAGAAATAAATGAATATGGATGTACAATCTGTGGATTTGATCGAACGAAAGATTTCCTTACATTCCGTACATTCGTTTCAGTATCCCAAGAAGATATAGAGAGTTTAAGTCGAATATTCTCAAACAATCATAAAGAAACATATTCTAACGGTGATTGGTATGAGGGAGAATTTAAAAATGGAAAACGCCATGGCGTTGGTACATTTTATTTTTCAAATGGCGGTACATTTGAAGGACAATGGAAAGATGATCAACGTATTTATGGAAAAGAACTGATGGTTAGCGGCAATTCATACGAAGGTGAATATCTAAACGATAAATTTCATGGAAAAGGAATTTACCGTTATGTGGATGGCGAGCGCTATGAGGGTGAATTCAAAGATGGAAAACGCAACGGTACAGGAACATATTATTTTAATAATGGATGCACATATCAGGGGGATTACAGAGACGATATCTATCATGGCTATGGAAAGTTGAGTTATACAAATGGTGGTCGATATGAAGGAAGATTCGAAAACGGTAAACGTCATGGCGGCGGTGTTTTTTACTTTTCAAATGGCGGTGTTTTCAGAGGAACATGGGAAAATGATCAACGTGTTAGAGGTGTTGAGATTTATGAAAGCGGCAACCGATATGAAGGGGATTATAAAAATGATCTACGCCACGGTGACGGGAAATTTTTCTGGAAAGACGGCGGAAGTTTTTATGGAAAATGGTTTAATGGAAATCGCCTTTATGGTGTAGAAAAATACGCAAACGGCGATATGTATGAAGGGAAATATAAAAATGAAGTTCGTCACGGACAAGGTACGTTTTACCATAAAGAAGGCGAATACTATGTTGGCGAATATGCAGATGATGTCCGTCATGGTCAGGGAGAATTCTTCTATACGAATGGCTGCACATGCAAGGGAATATGGAAGAAAGGCTATCGAGTTCAATGCCGTGAGACATATCCTAATGGGGACGTCTATGACGGCGAATATTTTGAAGGCAAACATCAGGGCAAAGGAATGTATTATTTTGCCAACGGCAATCGTTATGAAGGTGAATTCTATGACGATAAACGTCATGGTTATGGAGTTATGTATTATACGAATGGCCGTAAAGACGAAGGAGAATGGAAAGATGATCAATTCATAAAAAAAGCTGTATTTGATAAAAGATTTAAGAAATAGCTGTGAGATAAATGGAGTAACTTATGTGGAAATGTCCAATATGCGGGAATGAAGAAAAAAAACGATACGTATGTCAAAAGTGCGGATATGATAAACGTTCAGACTTTTTGCATTATAAAACTTTGAGTCCGGTTCCTCAAAAAGATATAGATGTATGGAATAAGAAATTTTTAAATGATACGAAAAAAGATTTTTTAGATTATGATGCAGAAAGAAAGTTGCATACAGAAGATACAATTGAGAAGCAGAGTCGTTTAAAAAGAGACTCTGTAGAAAAAAATCAAAGTGTGTCTGCTGAAAAATCTGTACAGAGAGGTTCCTATGGAAAAAAAGTTTTTGCCATATTTATAGCTATGGCACTTTTTTGGGGGGGTATGGAACTTTATCATGATGTAAAATTCAGAAAAGAACAGGAATATTTTCAGAATGAAAT
>JAEIGA010008552.1_pt1 | contig 15527 bp, 15 predicted proteins | sample 9270691 | NCBI WGS metagenome assembly JAEIGA01 (sample SAMN17057246, study PRJNA624740) | gut metagenome | biome: biome; isolation source: fecal sample | host: Bos grunniens | place: China: Xizang | collected 2019
CACAGACATTGGTGTTATAAGCATCAAACATAGCCTGATTGTCGCTGCTGAGGAAAGGCTTGATGAGATTATTTATATAGTTGATGGTGGTGTCGGACTGGAGATTCGGGAAAGTAGAGGACTGCAAACGGTTGTGGAATACCGACGAAACGCGGTACATCTGCTCCAGCTCTCCTGCCTCTTTTTGAATAATTGAAGCGAGGGTAATAACCTCATCGAGTGAGAGGTCGAGTTCCTTGAAACGATCATAATATGCAGAGGTTACGCGGGTGTTAAAGTTGCGAAGGAATTTTTTAGCTACCGAGGTTGGATTTTCACCTACATAAAATTCGTAGGTGTCGGGGAAAATGTATCCCTCAAAGCGTCTGAAGCGGAGCTCATCCTGCGGTATCATTTCAACAAATTCATAGCTAAAATCGGCAGTTTCAAGAACTTCGAGGAATTTTTGAGCATTACAAACGCCCTTTTCCTCAAGAAGCTGTGCTATTTCGTAAACGCTTAGTCCCTCAGGGATGGTAACAGTAACGGTGTTGTCAACTTCGATTCCGTTTTTGAGAAGGGAAATGATCTCGTCATAGCTCATATTAGCGGTAAGGGTGTAGTTTCCGGCAGCAAAGGAGTCATCCCATTTTTTGAATTTTGAATAGAGCTTAAAAGCGGTGGCTTGAGAAACGATATCGCGTTCGTTGAGTATTTTCAGGATATCGTTCAAATTTTCGTTTCCGGTAAGGACTATCTCATACTGCTCGTCGCTTGACTCAAATCCGAAAACATCTATAACGCTTTGGATTATGAATATTGCAAGAGAAAGTGAAATAGCTACAATCAGGAACATCCATGCGAGCGACTTTAAGACAGGGAACATAACTTTTTTATTGCGCGGAGAAAGTGAGGCAGCGGAGTTTTCGGAAAGAGCCGACGCCTCTGCGGTAGGGACTTGTGCTGCGCGCGCGTTTAAAAAGTAATTTTTAATTTTATTTCCGAGCTTTTTGAAGAAGGCTTTGATAGTATCAAACGCCTTGCTTCCGAAATCTTTTACTTTTTTCATAAAATCCTGATTCGGAAGATTGGACTTATTTTGCTCCATAAATCAGCATCCTTTCTGTAAAGCTTCGTTCAGATAATAAACATCGGAATCTGAAACGAGAAGATCGAGCTTGCAGTCGTATGAATCTGTCGGTACAGCATCGGTAACACATTCATCAAAAGCGATACCGATAGAGGTGCCGGTAAAGGAAGAGAGAAATCTATCGTAAAATCCTTTTCCGTACCCCAGCCTGTATCCGTTTTTATCGAAAGCAAGTCCGGGAACGATACATATTGCGTTTTCAAAATCGCGAACAAGGTTATCGGGAGAGGGGAACGGCTCCAAAATACCTTTATATCCTGCAGCGAGCTCTGAGAGGGTAGATATTTCGTAAAAAGAAAGCTGCAGGGAGGCATATTCCGACACGGGTAAAGCGACCTTTTTGCCGTCCTTTAGTGCGCGTAATATTAACTCCGCAGTATCGACCTCGCTGCCGAACGACATATAGGTTAGTACGGTATCACAGTTATTATATGCCGAAAGAGTAAGAATTTTACTCAAAATATCGCAGCTTTTTTTCTTTCGCACCTTTTCGGGAATATTACTGCGGAGCTCAGAGTAAATGCGGCGGGCAGATTTTTTAGCGGCAGCTATATCTTGCATATTGCCTCCTGCATTTTATCTGCAGTGTCTTTCCCCTTGAGCAAAGAGAGGAGTTCGATGGAAAAATCAAGAGCGGCGCCCATACCGCGAGCAGTAATTATTTTTCCGTCAACAACTACCTGCTTATCGCAAACGGTAGCTCCTTCAAGGTGATTTTCAAATCCGGGGTAGCAAACGGCCCTTTTTTCGCGCAGTAATCCTTTATGTCCCAATATAGAGGGAGCCGCGCAGATAGCCGCTATCCAAAGATTATTTTTATAAGAGTAGTCGATGAATTTGTTTACCGTTTCGCAGGCCTCAAGATTGAGTGTTCCGGGCATACCTCCGGGGAGTATTATCATTTCGAGATCTGAAAATACCGCTTCCGAGTCTAAAATATCGGCTGAAACTTTTATTCCGTGGGACCCGACGACAGATATCCCGCCGACTCCTACTGTGAGGGTTTCAATTTCTGCTCTTCTTAATATATCAACGGTAGTGAGAGCTTCGATCTCTTCAAATCCGTCGGCAAGAAATACATATACCATAAAATGACCTCCTGAAAATCGGTTTACGCTAACGAAACGGAGTATTTTTCAATTAAAAACTCAGGACGGTATGAGAGCTTAGCCTGTCTGAGTCCGGGAACTCCGAGATCGTCCTCGCGATTAACGTATTCTATATCTGAAAAGTTGTGTTTTGCAAAGGTTTGGTTGATTGCCGCATAGGCAAGAGCGTATTCGGGGAGTGCTTTTTCAAAGTTTATAATAAAAGCGTTTTTGCGGTAGTGCTCACCGATAGTAAAAGCGGCGACATTACCGTCGATTCTGATAAGTCCGCCCTCTAAATGAAGAGCTGAAAAATTATTAATGGCGCTTTTGAGGGAAACGGTCTCCAAGGAGATGGAGCTATCTTTAAATGCGGCGTTTTTCTCAAGCCACAGATCGTGCATTTTTGAACACTCGCCTATGTTGTCGGGAGTTATCGGCTCGTAGCTCCACTGCGGGAAGGTAGCATTAAATTTATTGATGTGGGTACGTTTCGGGTGAAGGTCTTTTCCCGAAAGCTCCGTTAATTTTTTTGCACTGTAAATATAGTCGAAGGAATCGCGAGTCGGTGAAAATACAAATTTGTCCGGGAATATCTGTTCTAAGTTTTCTTTGATATTGTTGGTGACTCCGCGGATCTTGAGAGGAATATTCCGCTGCCTTGCATCTTCGATAACAGCCTCGATTACCGGTGCGATATCACCTGTACCGACGGGGCAGAGGTAAAACGGAGCGGAAACCGAGGAATAGAAAGCTACATAATAGTCATTAATGCGGCAAATTGCCGAGGAATATGCCGCGCCCCAATTAAAAATATTCCCGAAAGAGTACTCGCTGCCTAAAGCGCCGGAGGCTTCCAAGATCGGCACTGCCCATTCTCTGTCGGAAAGCAGGGGCTTTTTGAAGGGTATCATAAAATTCTCCTTATGTAAGCGGCGAATTACAGCTCGTCGCCGTTTTTAAACATTGTAACAAGAGCGGAATAAATATCTTCGGTTATTTCAGGAACGCTGCGCATATTATCTCCGTCACAGCATTCGATTATTGTCCAGCCGAGCTTTTGGGCGGCGTAGGAGGCGCACTCAAAACAGCGGCGCATAAAAGCGACGTTACTTTCGTGAACGTCCTTTTTGGATTCATCCCCATCGTATCTTGAAAGCACCTGTTTTGCGGACATTTCGGGTGAAATTTTCAAAAGCACTACCGCATCGGGCTTCGGGAGTCCGAGCTTGTTGTACTCGTAATCGCAAACCCAATCTATATAAGCGTCCCACTCGGATTTGGGGAGCTTTGACATCTGATAGATTATATTGGAGGTGGAGTAACGCGTGGCGAGGAAATATTTTCCGTTTAAGAAATCGTCGCGCCAAGCGGTAACGTAGCTTGCGTAGCGGTCCACGGCGTAAAAAGAGGAGGCGGCATAAGGGTTAACGTCATCAGCCGAACCGAGCTCGCCGCCGAGGTACATCTTAACGAGGGTAGATGACGGGTTATCGTAATCGGGATAAGAAAGCTGACGGACGTCGAGTCCGTCTTTTTTAAGTAGCCCAAGAACGAGCGGAGTCTGGGTGCTTTTTCCGCTGCCGTCAAGTCCTTCAAGTACCGCAAGCTTACCTTTAGACATAAAATCTGCCGCCTTCCGTAGTTTAAAGATTAGCGTATTTTTCGCGCATTTCGAGCATTCTGCCGCAGGACTTCGAGCCCTCAGGGCACTTACCCTTAACGCAAGAGGGTCCTGCACCTGCAAAAAGATGAGGAGCCGCTTGTTTACACAGGCGAAGCATCTCGTCAGCTACCGCGCGGATCTCCCACTGCGCTCTTTCGCAGCATCTGAGTCTGAAGAAATTCATTAGGCTGCGAGCGTTCATCGTAACAACGAGCTTGGTATCGCAGGCGTTGGGGAGTACAAATCTCGCATCTTCGATAGCCTTTTTTTCGGCAGCGGTACGGGCGCTTTTTTCGTCCATACCGTTTGCGGTAAACTCGGCGAAGAGCTTGTCCTTGAGTATTGCAGACAATTTTTCATAATTGCGGCGAGACTGCTCCATTGATTCGAGGAATATCTTCTGCGCCTCGGGGAGCTCAGATATTGCAGGGGGAATTATGTAATCAAAACCGTCTTTTTTAACGTAGCGCTGACTCTGAACACTGAAGGAGGCAATACGGTGACGAGTAAACTGAGCGAGCGCGGCACGGGAAATTCCTGATACCGAAAAGGTGAAATAAGCGTGCTCAATAGGACTCTCATGGCCTATTTCGGCGAGCATATCTATAAAATTTTCGGTTTTTTCGGGAGTCAGTCCGTCAAGAAGGGTTTCGGCGTCGCTTGAGCTATAGCAGAGTTTTGCGGCTCCGGCAATTAATTTTTCGGGTTCTGGGGTATGTGCTAATAATGTTACAGTCACAGAGAAGGCTCCTTTCTGAATAAATATATGTCAGGCGGCAGAGGGTAAGATCTGCCGCCGAACTGAATCGGTACGCCTTTAAGTTTGGGTTAGTTTTGTGTAATCATCCACCGCAGCAGGAGCCTTGAGAATCATCGTTATCATCGCCGAGTCTGCTGGGCGGGAAAAACTCGTTTACCGGAAAACGTATTTTCCTGAAGAGCTCGCAGGGATCGTCAGAGGTGTTAACGCACTCTTTATCAGGGATACAGAAGTCGTATATAGGTACGAGCATCTGAACGGCTCGCTCTATCTGTACGACGGTGAACATACCCATTGTTATGAGTAGCGTTCTATCGGGCTGCATAACGAGCGGAGTATCAAAGAGGCGAGCTATATTTTCGGGGAATGCAGCTCCCGAATCGAGCGAGCAGGAGCAGGAATCCACAAGTCTTGTGGATAAAAGTATGGGGTCGACGACCTGTACTTTTGCCCGCAAACAGACCGAAATTATTTGTGATATTTTCCGCCGCTTGATATTTGAAAAGCGCGGTAAATCTGTTCGAGCAGCATCATTCGTGCGAGCTGGTGCGGGAATGTCATCGGAGACATCGAGAGTTTAAAATCAGCGCTGTTTTTCACACTGTCGCAAAGGCCGAAAGAGCTGCCGATAATAAAGCAAAATCCGCCAAATCCTTTAGTGAGGAATTTATCAAAAGAATCAGACAGCTTTTCCGAAGAAAGCATCTGACCCTCAATACACATTGCAATTTTTGCAAGGTCCTTGGGAACCTTTGCGAGAATTGCCCTGCCTTCTTCTTCAAGACAAGCGGATATTTGGCTTTGGGAGGGGGAGTCGGGAAGGCGTGACTCGGGAAGTTCAATTACTTCGATACGGCAAAAACGGGAGAGTCTTTTTATGTATTCGTCGCAGCCTTCACGAAGGAATTTTTCCTTGAGCTTTCCAACGCATATTATGCGCACATCTATCATAGGTCCTCCAAAGAAGATTAAAAAATTATTGTTTTTCCGGGATTAAATCGAGGAGCCACCTCAAGAAGATAATCGACACCGCGGCGGTAGCCGTTATCGTCGAGAGAGGATTCGGCGTAATTTTCAGCGATATCGGGGCGATTATTTTGCTCACTGAGATGGGCGAGGACTATTCGTGATACTCCTGACTCAATTAGAGTAGGAAGTGCCGCGGAACAATCATCATTTGAAAGATGTCCGAGCTCACCTGATATCCTTCTTTTTAAAACGTAAGGGTAGGGGCCGAATCTGAGCATATCTTTATCGTAATTGGATTCAAGCAAAACGAGATCGCTCTTCAAAAGATTTTTCATAATATTATCATTGAGATGTCCGAGGTCGGTAGCGACGGAAATGGTTCTGTCGTCTGAAGTGCGCATCTTAAATCCTAAGCTGTGCAGCGCATCGTGAGGAGTATCAAACGCTTCAATACACATATCCGCCTCACAAACCGATCTATCGGATATTTCAACAAGCCGTACGGAAGGGGAAAGCGCGGAGTGCTCCGATATGTACCTGAGAGTTTCAGAAGATGCGTAGACAGGAATGTTAGGATTTCTTTTTAAAAAGGTTTCGATACCTTTGATGTGATCGGAGTGCTCATGGGTAATGAAAAGTGCTTTAATATTCGACAAAGGAATCTCGCAACTGTTAAGCGCGTTTACTAAAGCGCGGTAACTTACCCCTATATCTATTAAAATGCCGGCATTTTTACCGCCGGCGTAAAAAGCGTTTCCGCTGCTGCCGCTGTATAAAGAAACAAAGCGAGCCATTCAAAGAGTCCTTTCGAGAAAAGTTAAATCGTAGCTTAAAGTGCTCCGGCAACTGTTTTATCGCAAACACTGACTTTCTTTATATCGGCACCGAGAGACCTGAGCTTTTCTTCAAAGTTTTCGTAACCGCGTTCGATGTGATAAATGTCCTCGATCTCGGTAACGCCCTCGGCCATAAGTCCTGCGATTACGAGAGCAGCGCCTGCGCGCAGATCTGATGCGCGTATCGGAGCACCCTTGAGCGAGGGAACTCCCTCAACTACCGCAACCTTACCGTCGACCTTGATATTAGCACCCATACGGCAAAGCTCGGTAGCGTATTTGAAACGGTTGTCCCAAATATCCTCAATAACCATGCTTGAACCGTTAGCTACGGTGAGAAGGGTAGTCATTTGAGGCTGCATATCTGTGGGGAATCCCGGATGAGGCAGAGTTTTAAGGGTTATTTTGTTGAGAGGACCCTCTCTGTATACTCTGACAGCTTCATCGTATTCCTCAACAACTGCACCTATCTTCAGGAGCTTTTCGGTAATCGACTCAAGGTGCTTGGGAATAACGTTTTTTATAACGATATCTCCCGAGGTAGCCGCGGCAATAGCCATAAAGGTACCCGCCTCTATCTGATCGGGAATGATGGTGTAGTTAGTTCCGTGCATTGAGGATACGCCGTGAATCTTTATTACATCGGTACCTGCGCCTCTGATATCGGCTCCCATGGAGTTGAGGAAGTTAGCGAGGTCAACGATATGGGGCTCCTTGGCGACGTTTTCCAAAACGGTAACACCCTCTGCCTTGACCGCAGCCAGCATAACGTTTATCGTTGCGCCGACGGATACTCCGTCAAAGAAGATGTGGTTACCGACCAAGGACTGTGCAGATGCGCGAATTATTCCGCCGGGTTCAATGGAAACGGTACAACCGAGCTCCTCGAAGCCCTTAATATGCCTGTCTATCGGACGCGCACCGAGGTCGCAGCCGCCGGGCATAGCAACATCTGCGTGCTTATATCTTGCCAGAAGTACTCCCAAAAAATAATACGATGCGCGCATGTGTTTTGCATATTCATAAGGCACAGAGGGTGAAGTGATATTGGTAGTATCAACAAACACTGTTGAGGGATTGAGATAATTTACGGTCGCGCCCATGTGAGAGAGGATCTGAAGAGAGCGGGATACGTCGCTGATGTTGGGTAGATTTTCTATAACGCAGGGACCCTCCGCCAGCAAAGTAGCAGGAAGAATAGCAACTGCTGCGTTTTTAGCACCGCTTATTTCAACTGATCCGCAAAGGCGTTTTCCGCCGTTAATAATATATTTATTCAAGGCAATAACTCCCCTTATAATATATCGTTAATGAATAAAACCCTAATTATAGTTATTATAACACGGTGTGAGTGTAAATAAAAGATATTTTGAAGTTTTTTTATGAATTTTCTTTAAAATGGAATACTTTTCCGCAAGCAGCCGATAATAGAGGCAAAGACAAAAAGAAAGGGAGTAAATTGAAGATGAAGAAAATCGTGGCACTGGTAACGGTAATGGTTATAGCGGCAACGTTTTGCGTAACCTCTTGGGCGTATGATTTGAGGACTGTGAGCGGAATAACTGCAGAGGAGCTCAAGGTTTACATGCACAAGGACGTAAAATTTTTAGCGGAAGACGTAGTGCGCATCTGTAATGAAAACGGTATATCGGCTGAATTTGTTGCAACGGTAATGAGGTGGGAACGCCGCATGGATCTGAACAATTTTTTCGGCTGGATGCGTTCCGACGGAAAGTTGATGCGATTTGATGATCCGGTCGAATGTCTTGAAAAGATAATTCCGCTGATAAAGAAAAATTACCTTACCGAAGGCGGAAAATGCTTTAATGGGTACACGGTGGACGCGGTCAGTTTAATGTATAACAACAGTGACTACTGGCGCGAAAAGATATACGCAGGAACAATGAATATCGTAAACAGCGAACAAGAGCGTAAAAGTGAAGAGGCAGCTGTAAACAGAGAGCGTACGGAAAATATGATAAAGATGGAATATGAGCGCTGGGGAAGAATGCTTGACTTTTGCAAATAGTAAGAAAACCTCTTTCGATTTTCGAAAGAGGTTTTTTGTAAATCAGGAATTTTGTTGTTCGCTCAGCTTGTAGCAAAGAGTCATAAGTCCGTCGCCGAGATGGACGTTTTCGACTACTGCATCGGGATGAGCAACGGTAATATCGTAATGTGAGAAATTCCAAAAGCCCTTGATTCCGTAGCTGACAAGCTTCGAACACAGCATTTCGGCAGCTTCATTGGGAACACAAAGTACCGCAGCTTCCGGAGAGTGCTCTTTACAAAACTGTTCTATTTTGTCATCAAGCATGATCTCAATACCATTCAGTTTTTCGCCCTCAAGCTCCTTGTTTTTGTCGAAGATACCGATAAGATCAAAGCCCTTACCTTCAAAATACAGGTGCATAGCAACCGCTCGTCCGAGATTTCCGGCACCTATCATAATAGTCTTAAATGCGTGATTCAGACCTAATATTTTTTTGATCTCGTCGTAAAGAGTGGGGACGTTGTACCCATATCCTTGCTGTCCGAACTCGCCGAAGCAGTTGAGATCCTGACGGATCTGCGATGCGGTAAGTCCCATACGGGCAGCGAGCTCCTTTGAGGATATCTTAATTACGCCGTTATTTTTGAGAGCCTCTAAAAAACGGAGATATCTCGGAAGACGTCGGATAACAGATATTGAGATGTTGTCGTCATACCGCGGCATTACAATACACTTCCTTACAGTTTTTCGATTGTTTCCATAACATAGTCGCCGAACTGGGTGCAGGTGCAGCCTGTATTTCTTCCGGTAACAGTAAGTTTTTTCTCTTCGAACATACAGATATCAAGCGCTCTCTCAAGCTTGTTGGAAAGCTCCTGCTTTCCGATGTGGGAGAGAAGAAGTACGGAGGCTCTGAGCATAGAGCAGGGGTCGGCGTAGATGTCGCGTCCTTCCTGTACCATACGGGGAGCGGAACCGTGGATAGCCTCAAACATTGCGTAACGCTTACCGATGTTAGCGCTTCCGGCAGTACCAACTCCGCCTTGGAACTCGGCAGCCTCGTCGGTAATAATATCTCCGTAAAGGTTGGGGAGAATGAATACCTTAAAATCACATCGGCGTTTTTCGTCTATGAGCTTTGCGGTCATAATATCAATGAACCAGTCGTTAGTGTCAATGTCGGGGTACTGCTCACCGATCTTGCGGCAGATGTTGAGGAACTTTCCGTCGGTAGCCTTGATTATGTTAGCTTTAGTTACGATGGAAACGGAATTTTTACCGTTTTTAGCAGCAAAATCGTAAGCGAGCTTTGCGATTCTCTCGGTACCCTCGGTGGTAGTAACGGTGAAGTCGAAAGCGAGTTCATCGCCGACGTGTACTCCGCAGGAACCGAGAGTATAAGCGCCTTCGGTATTTTCTCTGAAGAAGGTCCAGTCGATTCCTTGGTCGGGGACTTTTACGGGACGGACGTTAGCAAAGAGGTCGAGCTCCTTACGCATAGCAACGTTAGCACTTTCGATGTTGGGCCACGGATCTCCCGCCTTGGGAGTAGTGGTCGGACCCTTCAAAATAACGTGGCACTCTTTAAGTGCGGCAAGAACGTCGTCGGGAATAGCCTTACCTGCAGCAGCTCTGTTTTCGATGGTAAGACCGTCTATATTTCTGAATTCAACCTTACCTGCGGCAACGTCATCAGCCAAAAGGTATTTGAGAACTCTCGCGGATTCGTTGGTGATGACCGGACCGATACCGTCACCGCCGCATACACCGATAATGATTTTATCGAGATTTTCATAATCGACGAAATCCTTAACGGACTTTATTTTTTCATTACGCTCTATCTGGGAGCGAACAAGTTCGGCAAATTTTTCAGTTGCCTGAGCAATTAATTTTTCCATATAAAACCCTCCGTGAAAATAATACAGCATACATAATATATATAGTACAACAAATATTACAGGTTGTCAACTTTTTAACAAGACGTACGGAAGGATTTTATATAATGTAATAAAAAAAGGGGACTATTCCGTTTTTACAAAATCAAAATTGAGGAATTCGACTTTAAGCTCTTTAGAGGGGGAATTAAGAGAGAGCAGGTTATATGTTTTGGGATCGAGTCGGAGTTCAAAATAATCTCCGTCTGTTTCACCCGATACGATGAGGGCGGAATCGACTAACGAAACGTTTATTCCGTCGGGAGAGGTGATTTTGTCGAGAGCTGATACTACAAGAGCGGCAGCTGCGGAGCCTGAAATCTCTTTGGGGTCGAGAGATACCGCAATTCCCTTATAGGAGATATCGACACAGTTTTCCTTGAAGGATACCGAAAGGTCCTTAAGGGACTGGGGTGACGAAAAAGAAATATCGCAGTAGCCGGGCAGTATTTTGTGTATCTTAGCGGTAAAGGTAATTCCCTTATACTCTGCGCGTATCTCTGCATCGTAAGGCGAGGAAAGTGCGGAGGATATCGAAGAGGAAGAGGGGGGAGCGGGATTTTTTGAACAGGCACAAAGGGGTATCATAAAAATAAAAGCAAATAAGAGCACAGTAAAGCGTTTCATACGGACCTCCAAAAATATTTTAGAGGGCACGCTCCGAAAAGATACTGCATAATTCCTGCGGTAAGTCGGCGGGGAGAGCCGCGTATTCGGAAAGCCTCGCGGCAGCTTTATCTGCGGCTGAGCCTTGCAGATATACTCCGCAGACGGCGGCGTCGAGGGGAGCTATCTTTTGAGCAGCAAGTCCCGCAATAATTCCGGCTAAAACATCTCCGCTGCCGCCCTTTGCAAGAGCAGGATTCCCTGTCGTGTTAACGTAAACTTCACCCGTAGGAGAGGCAATAACGGTGGAGCTATCCTTTAAAACTACGATAGAACCGGTATTTTCAGCAAGGGCTGAAGCTGCGGCTATGCGGTCGGATTTTATCTTTTCGACGGTAGTTTTGGTAAGACGCGACATTTCGCTTAGGTGCGGAGTTATTATCTTCGGAGCAGCGCACTCTTTTAATATATTTATATTCTCGGATATCGCATTTATACCGTCCGCATCAATAATAACGGGTATATTGATATTGCGCAGTATGTTTTTGACGAGAGATTTAGTATCTTTTGAAAGGGAGAGTCCGCAGCCTATCAGGCAGGCGGAGGAGCCTTCGAGTGCGGAGAGAATAGTATCGAGTGATGTGTGGGAAATGGCTCCGGAAGCTGTTTCATCAAGAGGTAACGCAACGGCTCCGACGCAAGAGGGCATAACGATGGGGATTATGGAGCGCGGAGCAGCGAGGGTAACTATTCCGCAGCCGCATCTCATAGCAGCCGAACTTGAAAGCACGGGGGCTCCGAGATAGTTCATACAGCCGGAAATATTGAGAAGTTTCCCGAAAGTACCCTTGTGACAGTCGCGCGGACGCTTTTTTAAAACGGAAAACACAAGCTCGTCGGTAGTGAGGGAGATGTTCGGAGCAGAGGGCGAAAAGTCTGCGGGAACTCCGATGTCAATAACTTCGCATCTGCCGCAAAACTCCTTTGCGGGAAGGAGAATATGCGCGGGCTTGAGCGCACCGAAGGCGAGGGTAACGTCGGCGCGGATGCAACCTTCCTTTGCGGCAAGTCCGGCGCCGGAGCATCCGCTCGGAAGGTCAAATGCTATCTTTTTTGCAGCCGACAGGTTTACTGCGGAGAATATTTTTTTGAATTTTTCGGAAGGTTCCCCCTTGAAGCCGATACCGAATATTGCATCTATAATTACGTCGGAAGCTTCTGTTTCGCGGAAAATATTATCGGCGGAGTCGAGTATCCGAACATTTGCGCCGCACAGCTGTGAAAAAGCGCGCGAAGCGGTTTCGGTGGCGGGAGTACCGTCGCAAAGAACTACCGAAACGCTGCATTTATCGGAAAGTGCCTTAGCGGTAATGAATCCGTCACCGCCGTTATTTCCTTTTCCGCAGAGTACAAGGAGCTTTTTGCCGTTTATTTCAAGGTTTTTCGAAAGGAATTCGGCAGCGGCGGTTCCTGCATTTTTCATTAAAGTAAATTCGTCGATGCCGTGTTCGACCGCGAATTTTTCAGCGGCTCTCATCTGACAAATAGAATATATCTTCATAAAATCAACCCTCTGTCAAATAAAATAAAAGGAGCCGTAAAAAAGTACAAACGGCTCCTGAGATATCAAATAATTAAAAGCGTTTTTCGAAAGCTTCAAATGCTATGTGGCGGGGAACGAAGGTCTTGAAGGACTCGGTGAGCTTATCGGTCATATTGAAAACGACCAAAGAGTTACCGAGCACGCTGTGGTTAACGGTGATGTACCAAACGTCCTCGGACAGCTCACTGTCACAAGCAATAATTTTGGTTTTATAGGTCTTATTTACATGGTCGGCGGCTTTGTACTTTCCGATAGCGGTTACGTCCTTGCAGTTCACGGAGATAAGACGCTTACGGCTGCGGCGGTTTATTATCTTGTCGACGTCGAAGGTACCGTTGGTGAAACAGGTTTCAAACTCAATGTTATACATGGACATCAGTCGGTAAGCACCGTATATTGCGCCGATAGCAAGGAGTACCATAGGTCCGGAGAAGAATCCGATAAATGCAAGATAAAGCAGCGGAAGAGCTATTAAGCAGCCTGCAAGTATGATGAGGATTTTCACAACGGTTTCAAGAGTTGTGGGGCGCTTTTGAACTAAATTTTCAATAAAAATATCTCCCATGATGATAAAAATTCCTTTCAAAATAAAAATATTATTCACTTAAATGAGTATAACACAATAAAAAAGCGGATTCAAGAAAAAATTGTCTTGAAATTTTGAATAAAGTGTAATATAATTTAAGAAAATAGAGGAAACGCTGAGATTGAGAGAGTAAGCGTGCGGAAGCGTTACAGAGAGTCGGGGAGCTGAGAACCGATACGAAGGAAGTATGCTGAAGTTCACTCATGAGCGGCTTTGCTGAAGATTCAGTAGGCAAAGACGGATGCCGCACCGTTAAAGGCGGAGAGAGTGGTTGCTCTTTGAAGCAAAAATTGGGTGGTACCGCGGAAGTATCTGTTCTTTCGTCCCTTGGGACGAGGGAGCTTTTTATTTTTATACGAGAAAGGAACAAAGCTATGAAGGAATTACTGGAAAAAATAAGACAGGATGCGAAGGAAGCAATAGATGCGGCATCCGACTTAGAGGCGCTTAACGCAGCGAGGGTAAGATTTTCCGGAAAAAAAGGTGAGCTGACAGCAGTACTCAAGCAGATGGGCGGACTTTCTGCTGAGGAGCGTCCGATAGTTGGACAGCTTGCGAATGAAGTAAGAGGGGATATTGAAAATCGGATAGCCGAAAAAGAGGCTGATTTAAAGAGCAAGGCTACCGAGATGAAGCTTAAGAGTGAGAAGATAGACGTAACTCTTCCGGGAAAGAAAGAGGTACTCGGAAAGAAGCATCCGCTTTCCATCGTGCTTGATGAGATAAAGGAAATATTTATCGGAATGGGCTTTGACGTGGTTCAGGGACCCGAGGTGGAGTATGACTACTACAATTTCGAGGCGCTGAATATACCGAAGGACCATCCTGCAAGAGATACACAGGATACGTTCTATATTACCGACAATATACTGCTCAGAACGCAGACCTCTTCGGTACAGATAAGAACGATGGAGGAGAGAAAGCCTCCGATAAGAATAATTGCGCCGGGAAGAGTTTACCGTTCCGATGCGGTTGACGCTACCCATTCGCCGCTTTTCCATCAGGTAGAGGGACTTGTTGTTGACAAGGGAATAACGATGTCTGACCTCAAAGGTACGCTTGAGGTATTTATAAAAGCGCTTTACGGTGAGGAGTCGCAGGTGAGATTCAGACCTCACCATTTCCCCTTCACAGAGCCGTCTGCAGAGATGGACGTAATGTGCTTTGCTTGTCACGGCGAAGGCTGCAGACTGTGTAAGGGAGAGGGCTGGATAGAGCTGCTCGGCTGCGGAATGGTTCATCCGAAGGTACTCGAGAACTGCGGAATAGACCCTGAGGTATACAGCGGATTTGCTCTCGGACTCGGACTCGAAAGAGTTGTTATGAGACGCTTCAATATTGACGATATGAGACTTCTTTACGAAAACGACCAGAGATTTTTGAACCAGTTTTAAGGAGGAATAGAGATGAAATTATCAATGAGGTGGCTGTCGGACTATGTTAAGCTTGACGCGCCGATAAAGGAATATATAGCAAGAATGACGATGACGGGTTCCAAGGTTGAGGGTTACGAGATTGAGGGCGAAGAGATAAAGAACGTCGTCGTTGCGAAGATACTTGAAGTAAATAAGCATCCCAATGCGGATAAGCTTTCGGTATGCAAGGTAGATATCGGACGCGAGGAGCCGATACAGATAGTTACAGGTGCGACGAATATATTTGAAGGAGCGATTATTCCCGCTGCGCTTGACGGAGCAGAGCTTCCCGGCGGAGTTAAAATAAAGAAGGGTAAGCTGCGCGGCGAGGAAAGCTGCGGAATGATGTGTTCTGTCGGTGAGCTTAATGTAACGGCGCACGATTTTCCGGGTGCTATCGAGGACGGAATACTTATTCTTGAAGATAAATATGTTATAGGACAGGATATAAGAGAGGCGCTCGGACTTAATGATACTATCGTTGAGTTTGAGATTACTCCCAACAGACCTGACTGCTTATCGGTAATAGGGCTTGCAAGGGAGAGCGCCGCATCCTTCGGTAAAAAGTTTGAGGAGCACGTTCCTGCTGTCAAGAAGGAGAGCGGAGATATCAACGAGCTGCTCAAGGTAGAGGTAAGAAACGGAAAGCTTTGCCCGAGATACGTTGCGAGAATGATAAAGAACGTAAAGATAGAGCCGTCGCCTATGTGGATGAGGGAAAGACTGCGTGCGAGCGGAGTAAGACCGATAAACAATATAGTTGACATCACAAACTTTGTAATGCTTGAGTACGGTCAGCCGATGCATGCGTTTGACAGTAAGCGTGTAGCGGGCGGACAGATAATAGTCAGAAACGCCGAAGAGGGAGAAAAGATAACCACACTTGACGGAATCGAGAGAAATCTGACTTCGGATATGCTGGTAATATGCGACAGCGAGAAG
>JAEIGA010008553.1_pt1 | contig 15527 bp, 17 predicted proteins | sample 9270691 | NCBI WGS metagenome assembly JAEIGA01 (sample SAMN17057246, study PRJNA624740) | gut metagenome | biome: biome; isolation source: fecal sample | host: Bos grunniens | place: China: Xizang | collected 2019
AAAATCACAGATTTTTGCCACCTCCCTCATCAGAGGGAGGCAAGTCATAAAAAAGTTTCATCTTCTCCTCTTTTTAAGATGTTATTTTCATCGCTAAAGCTTTTTTGAACCACGCGACTATCGCGTGGTTTTCGTTTACAAGAAAGGGCACAGCGCCAATGCGCTGTGCCCTTCAAGTTTATTTAATACAACCTTTGTCGAAACTCGGGTTAAATGCGTAAAAGTTCTTGCTGTTCAGTCTGTCGGTCAAGATTCGTAAACCTTCGCCAAAACGCTGGTAGTGAGCTATTTCGCGCTGACGCAGGAATTTTAAGGGCTCGAGTACGTCGGGATCATCCACGAGGCGAATGAGGTTGTCGTAGGTTGTGCGCGCTTTTTGCTCCGCAGCGAGATCTTCGTGCAGATCGGTGATCGGGTCGCCCTTCGATTGAAACATAGCAGTGTCGAACGTTTGGCCGGATGCCGCAACGGGATATACACCCGCAGTATGATCGACAAAATAGGGAGCAATGCCGCTTCGCTTAATCTCATCCTCAGTCATATTCTTCGTCAGTTGGTATACGATCGCGGATACCATTTCCAGGTGGGCGAGTTCTTCCGTTCCGATGTCCGTCAAGATCGCTTTTAGCTCGGGATAGGGCATCGCGTACCGCTGGCTGAGATAGCGAAGAGAGGCGCCAATTTCCCCGTCGGGACCACCGTACTGACTGATGATCAGGCGTGCCATGGCAGGGTTCGTGTTTTTGATGTTAACAGGATATTGTAGTTTTTTCTCATATTGCCACATGATTATCGCGCCCCCTTCGTATTATCCCACGGCCACGGATCGCTGACCCACTCGTCCCACGATCCCTCGACGTCAACCTTTGTCATTACCAATGTACCGTAATGCTGCTCATACGCATCAATGAGTTTGCACAGCTTCTCGCGATAGATGGCGCGAAGCTGCTGTGCTTGACGATCGTTCGGGTGCGAGTCCATAAACAACTCAAGATCATACAGCGCAAACTGGTACGCGTTAATGCGTTCGCGAAGCTCGTTGCAATTAATCACGACGGCATCGACCTCCTGCTGTAAAGGGCTTGAACAGTTCGGGGAACAACGTACCGTGACACAGGGCTACTTCCGGTTCATAGACTTCTTCCAGCTGCTGCCACGGCACGTACGCCATGGCGACAACCGGATCATCAGGGAACATAGATTTTTGCTTGTTCATAACACCGGCTCCTTTTCTAATGATTTCATCATTAACCAGTGTATGAGTTGTCCGAGGAAAGGTGCATACAAAAAGCCAACAGCCTTAACGCTGTTGGCTTTTTGTGGTGTCTTTTCGTTGCTTACGTGCAACAAATTTATCATACAATAGATACCCGCATATACTGACCGCCGCCGTGATGGCGTAAATGATGATCGCGGAGATGTAGCGTTCGTTCCCTAAAAATCCGCCGCACAGCGTGGAGGATAGTACGGACGGAATGCGCGCAACCAGCGAGATGATCAGAAACTCCGAGAGGCGGATGTTTGTCAGCCCTACGAAGTAGGTCAGCACGTCTTTTGGCGTGCCGGGGATGAAAAATAAGAGAAAAATCAGTCGCTTAAGCTTTTTTTCGCTGTTAATGAAGCGGAGCTCGTAAATCTTTTCACGGGAGATGAACATCTCGACCAGCGGCGTGCCGAATTTTTGGGTCAGCCAGAATATTAGAGAGGAGGACAGAGCAACGCCTGCCATACAGATCAGCGTGCCCTCGAAAGCGCCGTAGGCATAGCCGGCGCCGAGCTCGATTACCTCGCCGGGGATGAGCGCAATAACGACCTGCACACATTGCAGACCAAAAAGGATTAGCCTCCCGCGCCAACCGTAAGACTCCAGAAATGCGCGGAATTCCTCGGAGGATTGCATATAAGGGGAGAAGACCTTAATGAATAACCAAGATAACAGAGCAATAACGACAGCAAACGCGACAATGGATATCATCGAGAAAATTTTGCGGCGTTTCTGATATTGCGCGTCGTTTTTGTCATTCATTATCCTCACCTCACTCACAAATCTAGTATACCTTGTTTTTAAGAATTATTGTTAGTAAATTATGAATTCAACGTATGAAAAGGTCCCCGACAATCGTGCCGAGGACCTTTTGGTAGTTTACTTGTTCAGTGCGCGTTCCAGCCAGATGCTGCCGATGTCCATCGCATTGTACAGACCGATCTTTTCACTCTTTTTAATGATGCGGTCCTTCATACGAATGTCAGGATCGGTTGCCATTAACTGGATCTGGATCTTCTCCGCCATCGTCATATCGTTGGCATCCTTGGTGGAGAGAATCTGCATCATAATGACGTAGTCCTCCGCCATGCTGCCGTAATACAGCGTGTTGCCGGATCGCACCAGCGGGCGACCCTTATACATCAGAAAAGGGGTCGCGTCTTTCTTTGTTTCAGCCATTCTCGGGCCTCCTCAATTATTAAGATAAGAATTCACCAGCGCACGCATCAGCTCGTCGCGATCAAGGCGACGGATCAACGCTCTGGCATTGTTGTGAGTCGTGATGTATGTTGGATCCTCTGACAGCAGATAGCCGACCAACTGGTTGATCGGGTTGTAGCCTTTTTCGCGCAGAGCGTCATAAACAGTCGTCAGAATGACCTTCATTGCCTGCTCTTTATCGTCGCCAAGTGAAAACGTCATCGTTCTGTCCAGCATAGCATTCGCCTCCGTTTGCTTAATACTTAATATCAGTATCTATTATACCGCATAAAATTTGATTTTACAAGGGTTAAGAGCGAAGAATACAGTCATTTTCCCGTAATTTTTCGAAAATCTTATTCAAAGCGGGATCAATATCCTCGTCCGAGAGGGTGCGGTCGGGGGAGCGGAACTTAAGGCTGTACGCCACGCTCTTTTTACCAGCCTCGATCTGCGCGCCCTGATAGACGTCGAACAGCTGGATGCTGTCGAGGATCTTACCGCCCGCCTTGCGGATGATCTTCTCGATCTCCGCGACCGGCATATCCGTATTGCACAACAGAGCAAGATCGCGCTCAACAGCAGGGAAGCGGGGAAGAGCCTTATAAATCACACGAGGCGTCTCAATCGCGAACAGCGTCTGCAGATCGATCTCAGCGACGTAGGCGCGGGTTTCAATGCCGTAGTCGGCAGCCACATCGGGATGAACCTCGCCGAATACGGCCAATTTCTTATCGCCGATGCTCGCCGTTGCCTGACGACCGGGATGCAGATACGGCTCGTTTGCCGCAGTGTATTCCGCCTTGATGCCAAAGGAATCGAAGAGACTCTCGATAATCCCTTTAAGGGTGAAGAAGTCTTCGCTTGCGCCATAGATGCCGAGCGACAGGGTGGGGATCTCCAGCGGCTGCTCGGTCAGCGGAAGAGCTTGCGGCATAAAACGCTTGCTCGTCTCAAAGAAACGCACCGCGGGAATTTTACGGCTGTAGTTCGTCTGCAACACGGTCAGCATGCTGGTGATAAGCTGCGTGCGCATCGTGGAATATTCCTCACCGAGAGGATTGAGCAGCGTTACCGCCTGACGACGGGTGTCGTCAGCGGCAAGACGCAGACTGTCAACCGCTTTGCTGCTGATGAAGGAGTAGGTCGAGATTTCACGCATCTCACGGGCGATCAGCGTTCTCTTCACGCGATCGGTTTTGATACGCTCGGGGAGCTTTTTGCCACGGATGATGTCGCCACGCATCGGGGTGGATACGATATGCTCGCAACCGTAGATGCGCATCACCTCCTCGGACAGATCGGCGGCGCCCTCAATGTCATCGCGGTGCGAGGGAATATGACAGGTGAGTACATCGTCCGCAATGGTGGTGTCGATGTTCAGTAAATTGAGGATCTTTACAATCTGATCGTAGGGAACCTCGATGCCGAGTAGATCGTTTACGCGCTTGGCGGGGACAGTCAGCACACGGGGAGCGGGAAGACCGTCGTTGAGGTCGATCACGCCACCGACAACATCACCGGCATCCAGTTCTTCGATGAGCTGCAGGGCACGATTCATCGCGTATTCGACACCGATGATGTCAACGCCGCGCTCGTAGCGAGCGCTTGCTTCGGTACGCATACCTAATGTGCGCGCGGTACGACGAACATTGTCGCGGCGGAATTTAGCGCACTCAAAGAACAAGTCCTTGGTGTCCTCTTTGATCTCGCTGTTGAGACCGCCCATAATACCCGCGATGCAAGAGGGACCTTCGGCATCGGCGATGACCAGCATTTCATCTGTTAAGGTATGTGCCTTGTCATCCAAGGTTGTGATTTCTTCGCCGCTCTTCGCACGACGAACGATGATCTCCTTGCCGCGGATATCGCGCAGATCAAAGGCGTGCATCGGGTGCCCCGTCTCGAGTAGCACGTAGTTGGTAATATCCACGATGTTGTTGATCGGGCGCATCCCCGCCGCCTTGAGACACTGTTTCATCCAATCGGGGGATTCCTTGATGCGCAGATTCTTGACGATTCGTCCCATATAGCGCGGGCAAAGCTCGAAATCTTCCACGCTCACTTTGATATAATCGTGGAGATCCTCATTGTTTGTGGTGAATGCGGGGACGGGCTCGTGGAATTCCTTGCCGAGTGCAACTGCCGCCTCGCGCGCAACGCCCATCACGCAGTTGCAGTCGGGGCGGTTTGCAGTGATCTTAAAGTCGATGATGTAATCATCCAGACGAAGAACCTCGCGCATATCCGTGCCGGCAGCATAGGCATCATCCATGATCATAATGCCGTACACGTCGCAGCCGGGGAAGTCGCCCGCTTTGAGCCCAAGCTCTTCACCGGAGCAGAGCATACCGTTCGACGGCAGACCGCGCAGCTTGCCCTTCGTGATGTGCGTGCCGTTGGGGAGATAGGAATTGTGTAAAGCCGCAGGAATGGTCGCACCGACAAAGACGTTCTGTGCGCCCGTGATGATCTGTACGGGCTCAGCAGCGCCGATGTTCACCTGGCAGATCCACAAATGATCGGAATCGGGGTGTTTTTCCATCGATACGATTTTGCCGACAACGACGTTTTTCATCGTCTCGGACAGATCTTCGATGCTCTCGACCTCAAAGCCGCTGCGGATCATTTTCTCGCAGAGTTCCTCGACCGGAACATCGATGTCAACATACTTTTTGAGCCAGCTTAACGAGATATTCATAGCTATAGCCCTCCTTTATCGGTCGAACTGCTCGAGGAAGCGCAGATCGTTCTCGAACAGCAGACGAATATCGCTGATTTTATAACGGGTGGTGGTCAGGCGGTCAAGTCCGATGCCGAACGCAAAGCCCGAATACTCCTCGGGGTCGATGCCGCCCATCTCCAGAACACGGGGATGCACCATGCCGGCACCGAGGATCTCGATCCAGCCAGCGCCCTTGCACACACGGCAACCCTTGCCGCCGCAAGCGGAACAGGTGACGTCGACCTCAACGCTCGGTTCGGTGAAAGGGAAGAAGGAGGGGCGGAAACGGATCTGAGTATCCTCACCGTAGATCTCGTGCGCAAACTGCTCGAGAACGCCCTTGAGATCGCACATCGTCACGCCCTTGTCAATGACGAGACCCTCGATCTGATGGAACACAGGGGAGTGGGTCGCGTCGACCTCATCCGCGCGGTACACACGACCGGGGCAAATGACGCGGATGGGGGGCTTAGCCGTCTCCATCGTGCGTGCTTGCGCTGCAGAAGTCTGCGTGCGAAGCAGCAGATTATCGGTTAGATAGAAGGTATCCTGCATATCGCGAGCGGGGTGATCCTCCGGCACGTTGAGTGCCTGGAAGCAGTAGTAATCCGTCTCCACCTCGGGACCGTCGATGACGTCAAAACCCATCGACTGGAAGATGTCGATAATATCGTCGAGCACCACGTTGAGCGGGTGAAGACCACCGCTGGCAGTCTTTTTGCCGGGCATTGTGACGTCGAGTTTTTCCTTTGCAAGCTGTTCCTTTTGCAGAGCAGCCTGCACCGCTTGACTTTTCTCTGTGACGGCGTCCTCCAGCTCCTGACGAAGCTGATTGACCATCTGACCCATCACGGGACGCTCCTCGGCAGGGAGAGCACCCATTCCACGCAAAAGGCCCGTAACCGAGCCTTTTTTGCCCATATAACGCACGCGGAAGTCCTCTAATTCCTTGGGGGATTCCAGCGTTTTGAGTTCCTCCAACGCTTGCACGCGCAGACCCTCGAGTTGTTCCTTCATTTGTTTATCATCCTTCCGTTCGGTTGAATTTTGCAGAAAATAAAAAATGCCCTCATCCCACAATAGGGACGAAGACAGAATCTCCGCGGTACCACCCTGAATTTTTGCAAAAGCAAACACTTTTGTGATCGATAACGGGATCGGCCGTCCACACCTACTGAAACCAGCGTTTGTTGAGTGTGGCCGCTCACGAGTGAACTTCGGCATCGACGGTGCATAAAGCGCTTGCAGCCTTGGCGCTTCTCTCTGAAATGCTGATTCGGTGCGTACTCTCTCGATCACAGCGTTATTTAGTATTATAGCATTAATTTTTTAAATTGCAAGTGATTTTCTCACGAATAAGCAAAAAAGTTGTAATAAGGAATCGTTTAAGGGTTGAAATGCGAAAGTGAATTTGGTATAATTCGAAGGAAAAGGGAGTGTTACGATGAAAGTTACATTGATCACCCATACACCGATTCCGGAGAAGATTGTGGCTTCTTCGGCAAAATTATGCTATTCCGCCGCGACTATCGACACACTGATGGATGGTCTGACGGAAGAAAAATCCTCCGCATTTGTGGATATGCTGTCGGAGATCGGTCACGAGAGCCCGATCGAGCACGCCTCGTTCACCTTTGGAGTGGAGGGCGTTTCGCGTTCGTTGCTTGCACAGCTGACCCGTCATCGTATGGCGTCATACAGCGTGCAGAGCCAACGATATGTGCGCGAAAAGATGTTTGACTACGTCCTGCCGCCGGAAATCGAGGCTATCCCCGAGGCGGCGGCGGAATATCGCAAGGCCATGGAAGAGGATCAGGCGCACTATGACCGGTTGACGGCTATTTTGAAGGACAAGCACCTCAAAGAAATGCTGGACGCTGGTATGGACGAAAAGGAAGCCAACCGCGCCGCCGAAAAGAAAGCCATTGAGGATGCACGTTTCGTGTTGCCGAACGCCTGCGCGACAAAGCTCATTATGACGATGAACGCGCGTTCGCTGATGAATTTCTTCCACCACCGTTGCTGCAATCGCGCGCAGTGGGAGATCCGCGAGCTCGCCGAGGAGATGTATAAGCTTTGCATCGAAGCGGCGCCACATCTTTTCAGCAAGGCGGGACCGAAGTGCGTGCACGGCGCGTGCCCTGAGGGAAAAATGACCTGCGGAAAAGCCAAAGAGGTGCGCGAGCACTATGCGTCTTTGCGCCCGAACAAGGAGTAAGCTATGGGAAAACTAATGGTGATCGACGGCCTCGACGGATGCGGAAAGTCCACCCAGCTGAGTCTGCTGGATGAATATCTTTGCACCCGCGGTACAGCCTATAAGCAGATCAGTTTCCCTGACTACGATCAGCCGTCCTCGGCGCTGGTTAAGATGTATCTCGGCGGTGAACTCGGTGGTTCGGCGGCGGCGGTGAATGCCTATGCCGCGTCGTCGTTCTATGCAGTTGATCGCTATGCGAGCTATACCCGCTTTTGGCGAGAGGATTATGAGAACGGTACACCGATTGTTGCGGCGCGTTACGTTACCTCTAATGCGATCCATCAGATGACGAAATTGCCGCAGGAGGAATGGGGCACATTCCTTGAATGGCTCGAGGACTATGAGTACACCAAGCTCGGCCTACCAAAGCCCGATGCCGTGGTGTTTCTCGATATGCCGATCGAGGTATCGCAGCGCTTAATGGAACAGCGCTATGACGGCGACAATGAAAAGAAGGATATTCACGAACGCGATCTGTCGTATTTGTACCGTTGCCGTGAGGCGGCATTATATGCCGCCGAGAAGAAAGGTTGGCAAGTGCTGGCGTGCAGCGACGGAGAAGCGCCACGACCGATTGATGTCATACACAATCAATTGGTTACCGCTTTTGAGGATATGATGAAGCATGGCTGAATTGAACATTCATCGCATAAATGATGATCATTTGCGGCGGCTATTGCCGCTTTGGAGCGCAGCTTTCCCATATGATCCATCGGATTTTGCTCAGGGTTTTCTTACAAACCTGCCGCAGGACACCATCGCGTTGACGGGGGAGTGTGACGGCGATCTCGCCACAATGCTGTTTCTTCTGCCCGCTGAGGCGCGTTTTCGCGACGAGATCTATCCCGTGCGTTATCTTTATGCCGGGTGTACACACCCGCGGTATCGCGGGTGTGGATATTACCATGAATTAATGGCAGCCGCTGCTCGGGTCGTCGCGGCGATGGGGGAGAATGCAATTTATTTGCACCCTGCAGATGACAAGCTGACGGAGACCTATAAGCGTTTTGGGTACCGAGCGGGTATTTTTCGCGGTTCTTCTCCCGAAAATCGCCTACAAATGCCGATTGGTTATGCGTCGGAAGCTTATTTAGAAAAACGCCGTGCGCTTACTAAGCGCATCTCGGATAGAACTGTTTACTGGAACACGGATGATAGCATCACGAGGTTCTTTTTGACGGATGCCGTGGCACGCGGTGCCGAGATGCGTATGGATGACAACGGGTTGTGCCTGTCGCACAACGATATGGTGATTGAATCGATCAATGCCGATCTTTCACGAGAGGACAAGGATTACTGTTTGTGGCTGCCGATCGGGGATACGCCCCTGACGGCGTTAATGGAGCAATATGACGGTATTACCGGCCTTGTCGGAGATTAAGAAAAGGAGGGATCTCGTATGGTGTATTTGTTTTTAGCCGATGGTTTTGAAGAAGTCGAAGCATTGACTCCGCTCGATATGCTGCGCCGTGCGCAGATCTCCGTTGCCACCGTTGGAATCGGCGGCGAGTATATTCGCGGTACGCACGATATTGTTGTCAAGGCTGATCTCGCATCGTCGGACGTTATTTTGGACGATATGACGGCTGTGATCTTACCGGGCGGTATGCCCGGTACGTTGAATCTTGAAAAATCCGACGATGTTCAGCGCGCAATTGCCTATGCGCTAGAACACGAGCTCACGGTTGCGGCCATCTGCGCAGCGCCGTCGATATTGGGTCATAAAGGATACCTCAATGGCCGAAAAGCGACCTGTTTTCCGGGCTTTGAGGACGCGCTCGTTGGTGCGATCATGCAAAATGACCCTCTTGTGTGGGATGGTAACGTTTTGACCGCCAAGGGCGCGGGTGTTGCGCTGGACTTTGCCCTCGCGTTGGTGGCGCACCTGGCAAACGCAGAATTATCTGCAGAAATACGAGGTGCAATACAATGTCGCTGACAGATATTCGTCCGATTAAAGCGGCATTAAGGGAGAAATACCGCAACGTTCGCACCTCAATGACCGCAGAAGAGAAAATAACCTATGATACGGCAATCGCGCAGCGCGTTCGCCAACTTTGGCAGTATGAGAAGAACGACACGCTGTTAGTGTATGTGTCCACAGCGATCGAGGTGGACACACGTCAAATTATTCTGCAGGCGTTAGAAGATGGAAAACGGGTTGCTGTGCCGCGGTGTGTTAGCGGTACGCGCAATATGGAGTTTTTCTACATTCGCTCATTGGATGATCTGGCACCCGGTTCATTCGGCGTCCTTGAACCAGTTCCCGAAAAGACTGAATTGATGACGGATTTTTCACGCGGTCTGTGTATTGTTCCGGCATTCAGCTATGACTGGTCGGGCTTCCGCTTAGGGTATGGCAAGGGGTATTACGATCGCTTTTTATCCCGATTTGAGGGGAATATTATAGGAATCTGCTACAGCAGTTGTGTGCAACGAAGCTTACCACACGGGCGATACGATCGTCCGGTAGAGCTGTTGGTAACAGAGAACTATTTACGTCGTACAACAAATCGCGCTAGAAGGGGGAATTGGTGATGGAAAAAGAGCATACGCAAATCGACGACATCTTGAAGGATATTGAATCCAGAAAGAACGTCGACGACCTTCAAAACGCGACAATTTCCGAAGAACCTGCCGAGGATCTCCTGGAAGATGCACGCAAAAAGCGCGAGCAGCAAATCAAAAGCTTCTCTTTGGAATTGGATGTGGACGACATCATAGCGGATGTTGATCCGTCGACTGAAGAATCTACCGACGTGCGTGAAGCGACTGCCCCCGAGGAAAATATCCCTGCTGTGGAAAGCCCCTCTGTAGAATTAAGCGAAGAAAAGCCCAAAAAGAAAAACAAACGCTTAGGTCGCGCATTATATGCCTTATTTGTTGCGACGCTTTCGGTCGTGATTGCGGTTGTCGGTATCCTGTATTTCTTCGATGCCAGCGGAATGACTGGCGATGAGCAACTGGTGGACGTTGAAATCCCGCAAGGTGCCTACACACAGCAAATCGCCACGCTTCTGGAGGAGAAAGGTCTCATTAATAATGCCTTGTTCTTCCGCGTGTACGCTAAGCTGACAAAGGCGGATGGTCTGTGGCAGGTAGGCACCTTTATGCTCTCATCGGATATGGGTTACTCCGGTTTAGTTGAGGAACTGCAAACCTCCACACCGCGGGCGAACGTTAACGTAACCATCCCCGAGGGCTATACTGTTGAGGAAATTGCCCGTTTACTGGCAGAAAAAGAGGTCTGTGAGGAGGCCGATTTTTACAACGCTGTCGTTAACGGCGAGTTCGATTACGACTTTGTTAAGGCAATCCCGACGGCTGCCGATGGGGAAGAGCACGCAGGACGCATTTACCGCTTGGAGGGCTATCTTTTCCCCGATACATACAATTTTTACGTTGGCAGCACGGGCGAGATGGTCGTCGATAGAATGTTGAGCAATTTCAACACGAAGCTTACCTCGGAGATCCGTCAGAAAATCTCCGACAAAGGCTGGACGATTGATGAGGCGATCATATTCGCCTCGGTCATTCAAGGCGAGGCGGGACTCCCCGAGGATATGCTTGGCGTTTCTCGGGTACTGAGCAACCGTATGCAGCCGAATTCGGGGTTTCCTAAGCTCCAGTGCGACTCCACTCGTGACTATATCAATGAGATTCTTCCGAGCATTTCAGGTGTACAGGTCACAACGAGTCCTTATGACACCTATGTGCGTGACGGTTTGCCCGTCGGCGCGATTAATAATCCCGGTATGATGGCCATTGAGGCAGCACTTAACCCTTCGGATGCTGCAGAATACGCCAATTGCTATTATTTTGCCACGGATTATGATACGGGGATTACGTATTTCTCTAAAACCTATTCTCAGCACGTGGCAATCTGCCGAAAATATAAGATTGGTATGTACGGATAAGAAAAAGACCGGAGATTATCTCCGGCTTTTTCTCTGTATTGGGAGGCTATAGAATGAATCAATCCTTAATTCCGGAGGTGCTTTCACCCGCCGGCGATATGGAACGGCTGGATGCAGCGCTCAATTTTGGCGCTGACGCCGTTTATCTTGCGGGTGAGAAATTTGGCATGCGCGCCGCCAGCGCGAACTTCTCGTATGATGAACTGGCCGTTGCTGTAAAGAAAACGCACGCTCTGGGCAAAAAGTTATACGTAACCTGCAACATCCTTCCGCGCAACAAGGATCTTGTGGAGCTGCCGGAGTATTTTTCTCATCTTGACGCCATCGGCGTTGACGCTCTGATCATCAGCGATTTCGGCGCGATGGGTATCGCGAAGAAATACGCTCCACACTGTGCGTTGCACATATCCACCCAGTTCGGTGTAGTGAACCACGCGGCTGCTTCGTTTTTATATAATTTGGGCGCAAGCCGTGTTGTGTTGGCGCGTGAGCTTTCTATGGAAGAGATCCGGGAAATTCGAGCCAATACACCAAAGGAATTGGAGCTTGAAGCGTTTGTTCACGGTGCGATCTGTATGTCGTTCTCCGGCCGATGTGTGATCTCCAACTATCTTACAGGACGCGATGCCAACCACGGAGAATGCGCGCAACCGTGCCGCTGGAAATACAGCATTGTTGAGGAGACGCGTCCCGATCAGCCGATGACGCTGCAAGAGGACGCCGACGGCTCGTATCTGTTCAATGCAAACGATATGAATATGATTGAACATATCGCGGAGCTTGCGCAGTCAGGCGTGGCCTCATTGAAAATTGAAGGACGCGCCAAATCCGCCTACTATACTGCCGTCACCGCTAACGCTTACCGCCGTGCAGTAGACGGATATGTTGCATCAGGCTTTTCCTCGGACTATAAGCCTGAGGAATGGATCGTTGAAGAACTAAATAAAATCAGTCACCGTCCATACGGAACGGGATTTTATTATGGTATGCCTTCCCAATATCATCAAGCGGGCGGATATATTCGCTCGTACGAGGTTGCCGCTGTAGTGAAAAGTTGGCAGGATGGCTGGCTCAAACTCAGTCAGCGTAATCGATTTTTCGCCGGTGATACTCTTGATGTGCTCTCGCCTGGTGAAAAGCCCTACGCCTTTACGGTGAAATACATGGAAAACGAAGAGCGATTACCAATATCCTCAGCGCCACACCCGACAATGACCGTTTGGGTGCCTTGTGAACAGCCGATGAAACAAGGAACGTTATTCCGCTTTAAGAAATAATTCATATGAATATTTTTCCTCGATAGGACGCATACTGCCCATAGAAGGGATGGGGTGGTGTGTGCAAGAAAGTATGGATCGTATATTCGCTGGTTGCGATATTGCTTGGTGGCATTGCGGTGCGTTTAGGTTATATCGCACGCAGCCAACCTGCACGGGTGACTTCTTCGCAGAATCGCTGGACAGTTACTGTGGCCGATACGCGCGGAACGATTTATGACACCAACCTATTACCGTTGGTCAACGAAACGCACGAATACCGCGCTGCGTTGATTCCTTCCGAGCGCCTGTTAAAGCACGTAGGCGACGCGACTACAACTCAACGTTTGGAGGAGCTGCGCAATCAACTGGCAAAGGGCGTTCCTGCAACGGTCAGATTGACTAAGTCGGTCGGATTTGCGGAAGGTATGCAGCTATTTAGCGTGCCGGTTCGCTATTCTGAGCGTCTATTAGCGCCGCATATTCTTGGATATCTTGATGCCGGCGGTACTAGCGGATTGACCGGAATCGAGGCCGCTTTCAATGAATTGTTAGAACAATACAGTGGACATGCATCAGCATCCTTCGGTGTGGATGGTCGCGGCGGCTTATTGTACGGCGTTTCCCCGGAAAGCGTCGACACAACCGATAACTCGGTTGGCGGTGTAGTCTTAACGCTGGATAAGGACCTGCAAGCAATTACCGAAGATATTGCGTCGAAGTATTTAACAAAGGGCGCCGTCGTTGTCACGCAGCCGTATAGCGGTGAAATACTGGCTTTGGCCAGCTTTCCGAGTTTCCAGCCACAAACGATAGCGCAAAGCATCAGCGAGGATAACGGTGCATTGCTCAATCGTGCGTTATCGCTATATGATTGCGGGTCGGTATTCAAGATCATCACAACCGCTGCAGCGCTGGAATGCGGTATTTCTGTGCAGAAAACCTTTGCGTGTGATGGGTATCTCGAGGTCGATGGCACAAGGTTTCATTGTCACAACCGTCTGGGACACGGAATGTTGGATATGTCCGAGGCATTTGCGCAGTCCTGCAATCTCTATTACATTCAGCTTGCGCAATTGATTGGTGCGGATGCTTTGCTGAATATGTCCGAGAAGTTTGGACTGGACGAGAGCACTGCCTTGGCGGACAGCTTATCAGCACCGGCCGCTTTGCTGCCAGATATTTCTATGATCCGTTCTTCGCGCGCCGCGTTGGCTAATTTGTCCTTCGGTCAAGGGTATTTAATGGCCTCTCCGCTTCATTATTCGCAAATTATCAATACGATTATCAATAACGGTGTTATGCCATCGCTCACTTTGATAAAAGGGTTTTTGGATGAACATCGCAGCTACACGAGCGCAGAAAAGGGGAGTAGTCAAGAAGTGATTTCCCTAACGACAGCCGTTATTTTGAGAGAAATGATGGTAAAAACCGTGACAAGTGGCACCGGCCAAGCTGCTGCACCAAATTCGTGTTCCGCAGCAGGGAAGACGGGGACCGCAGAAACCGGACAGCTTATTGATGGCAATCGTGTCGTGCAAAGCTGGTTTGTTGGCTATTTTCCGGCTGAATCGCCCCGTTATGCGGTTTGTGTTCTTGCAGAAGACTCTACTGGCACAAACGCCAAGGCGACCGAAGTTTTTAACGCATTAGCTGAAGAGATCTTTAATCAAGCAAAATAGCGAGAGATCCCAACCTAAAATGGTTGGGATCTCTCGCTTATTCATCATCTTTTTTATTTTTATTTTCTACTTTAGCCAGTGGTGATGCTGCCGCCGCTCTCTTCAGTTGCTCTGTCGAGGTGTGTGTGTAGATCTCCGTTGTACCGAGATTCTTATGTCCCAGAATCTCTTTTAGAACCAGTACATCAACGCCGCCTTGCTGATACATTAATGTGGCCGCTGTATGTCGAAGCTTATGCGCAGAATACTCTTCAGCGCCGCTGACTTGCTTTAAGTAACTTTTTACAATATAATGCACCCCTTGCAGGCTGATGCGATCCTTCGTATGTCCGTAAAACAGGGCTTTTTTGTCCTTAGTTCCTTCAATCGGGCGCTTGGGTAGATACGCCGAAAGTGCCTTTTGACACGCCTCGTTCAAATAAACCGTTCGTTCTTTATTGCCTTTACCGATTACGCGCAGGCTGTTGTCGCTGCGCACGTCGGACAAATTTAAACCGGCTAATTCCGCTCGCCGAAGCCCGCAATTCAGCAATAAGGTGAGTATGCAATAGTCTCTTTCTGCGTATTTACCATTACTTGCCAAAGAAAGCAATTCCAGTGATTGATCCAGCGTCAGGTATTGCGGCATCCGAGAAGGCAACTTAGGTAAACTTAAGTTTTTCGCAGGATTATCATTAATTTGATGGGTGATGTCTGAGAGATAATAGAAAAAACGACGCAATGACGAAACCTTGCGAGCGCGCGTAACATTAGAATTTCCGCGATCACTTTTAGTGTAATTCATAAACTCAAAAAGATCGTTTAATGTCACTGTGCGAAGCAACTCTAAATCAACCAACCGAATATCCGGCTGGGAGTCAGGAGATTCATCAACAATAGAGCGTTGAATCAAAAGGAAGCGAAAGAATGTGCGAAGATCAATAAAGTAACCGTTCACAGTATTTTCGGAACGACCTTTGATCGTTTCCATATAGCCGAGATAATCCCGAAGCACGTCGGGGCACTCAGCCAAATAGGCTCTATTCAATCAAATCAACGCCTTTCTAATATAATATTCGCCCAAGCCCTTCCCTAAACTATATTAAATATTAATTTAGTATAGTTATGTTAATTTTTCGGGCAGTAGAGGAAATTGCGTCCTCCCCGTCTTGTGTTCTATTAATTGAATAAATACCCGCGTTCGAGCATCGACTGAGCCGCCAGTAAGACACCGATCTTACCGC
>JAEIGA010008554.1_pt1 | contig 15525 bp, 15 predicted proteins | sample 9270691 | NCBI WGS metagenome assembly JAEIGA01 (sample SAMN17057246, study PRJNA624740) | gut metagenome | biome: biome; isolation source: fecal sample | host: Bos grunniens | place: China: Xizang | collected 2019
TAATGCCTGAAATTCCCGGCACCTTTTTATGGATGCCGGGTCTCAAGGCTTTCTCTCTTTCTCAGCAGGATCTGCACTGTTGGGATGGGTGTGCAGGAGATTCATCATAAGTGTTACAAACCAGGAATGTCTGTCGACACCGTCCTGATCCCGAAAAGTGTCAAATCCACCTGTAACGGAGCTGAGTTCCTCATCAGAAAGAACTCCTGTTTTCCGGATTGGCTCCGGTTCCGTGACTATTTTCATAACCGGTCCTCCTGTCATACTTTTGAAAAAGCCTCTGCCCAGAAAGAGCAAAGGCTTTTTCCGATCTCTGACGAAGGTCAGAATTTAATAACCAACTTCTGGCCTACCGAAATCTGATCGGCATTTTTAATGTTGTTCCACTGACAAAGCTGCTCGACTGTGCAGTGGTATTTCTTTGCAAGTTCACCCAGGGTATCTCCGCTCTTGATTTCATAGGGGAGCTGCGTTCCGCCCTGAATGCTGCTCAGTACTTCATCGTTCAGTGCTACTTTTTCCATATCCATCTTTGTTCCTTTCTGAAAAACTTGTTCTTTCTTTTCTACCCGCAAACTGTTTCTCTCTTTGTCTGCAGACACAGTATAATACAGGAAATGTCACACAACTGTCACACAACATCAGTACTTTTTGCGAATGCGCAGGATATTGTGTCCTTCTCTGTACTCATAGCTCACGTCATCCATTATCCTCTTGACAAGAAAGATACCCAGCCCTCCTGTCGGGCGATCATGTGCTGCAAGGGATACATCAGGGTCCTTCTTCGCCAGGGGATCATACGGTCGCCCCTGATCCAGAAATATTACAACCGCCGCACGCGGATCCTTCTCCAGATCCACCTGTACGGTTGCCATACCGGTTCCCGGGTCATAAGCATAATGGGCAATGTTGCTGAACAGCTCATCGATCGCTACATCGAGTTGCATCTGCGTTTTCATCGGACAGCCTGCTTCTTCCAGCTGTCCATTGACAAAGTCGGTAACTTTCTCAACATTATCAATAGTAGCGGGAACTGTCAGCTCTCTCATTATTCAATATTCAGGATGTCTATAAACCCAGTTACTTCAAACACTTCCATGACAACTTCGTTCGCATGGAGGAGCCTCATGCTCCCCTGTTTTGCCATCATCTTATGGGCAGAAAGCAGAACGCGCAGTCCGGCAGAAGAGATGTACTCCAGGTTACTCAGATCAATCACCAGTTCTGTCACGCCGGTGAGATTGTCTTTCAGAAACTGCTCCAGTTCCGGGGATGTTGAAGTGTCAAGACGCCCTTTCAGTGCAACTTCCAGAACAGTGTTTTCCGTCTTTTTGCTGATTTCTAACATGATGCCTTTCCTCCTGTTATCATTCAAAATTTTTAACAATGGTGAAGCTTGCTTTTTTCTTTTTAATGCCGACGATTACATCGTCAGACAGTTTAGCCACAATAGATTTCTCCAATTCATCCCAGGCTTCCCTGTTCTCTGCCCTTTCTTCCCCAGGAACAAGATTCTGCCTGTATCCGTTCAGAGACCAGACCGGGATAATCATTGACTCTTCGCCTGCCCCTGCAAAGTTCACTTCTGCAGGAACCACCTGTGCTCCGTATTTTGCTTCCATCTTGCCGACATCATCATAAAACAGCAGGCTGTTTTCGATAATATCAGCTATTTTACCCATAAATCCTTTTCGGCTTGCATTTTCTCCGGACGTTGAGAGTGCTATCAGCTGATCCTTGCGGTCCCGATCCATATCGGTTTCCACTTCAAGACAAATATAACAGATACGGCCTTCATATTCAAGCCAGAATTTTCCTTCGAACCCATCTGTCATTGCCCGTACCATTCCAAGCGTCTCCTCCACAAGAAGCTGGAGATGAAGCCAATCCTTTCTGGAGAGGCCGAGGCGCATAGCCACATCGTCCGTAATTTTCATCGCAGCGGGAAGCCGGATATTTGTGTTTTTCACCGGCAATTTATTCGTCTGCATTGTTAAACCTCCTCTATTCTTCGGCAGACCCGGAATTCTCTCCGGAGTCACCGTATTATTCTCCTGTCTTTTCCAGGCGCTGGCGTTCTACAAGTTCGGCAAACCGTCCGCCTTTTGCAATCAGCTCTTCATAGGTTCCGTCTTCTGCGATTTTTCCCTCCTCAAGGACTAATATTCTGTCACAGTGACGTATGGTGGAGAGCCGATGTGCTATAACAATCCGCGTGCATTTAAGGCTGTCCAGTGCTTCCGATACCTGTTTTTGGGTTTTATTATCCAGCGCACTGGTTGCTTCGTCAAACATTAATATTTTCGGCTTCGGTGCGATTGCCCGAGCGATCATCAACCGCTGTTTCTGCCCACCTGAAATACCTCCCTGGCCTTCACTGATTACTGTATTCATTCCCATCGGCATAGCACGGATATCATCCGCAATACCGGCAATCTCTGCTGCTTCCCACGCATCCTTGACCGACAGCTGTGGGGCAGAAATCACAATGTTGGAATAAATATCTCCCTGAAAGAGGCTGCCGTCCTGCGTCACGGCTCCGATCATTCTTCGCAAAGAACGAAGATCGATTTTATTAATATCCTTTCCGTCATAATAAATGGCTCCGCGCTCGGGTTTTTCAAAGCCGAGAAGTAACCGCATCAGGCTGCTTTTTCCTGCTCCCGATTTCCCGCAAATGGCTACATATTCCCCGGCTTTAATTTTCAGGTTCATACCGTCAATCACATAAGGCATATGCTCATTATATCGGAAAGAGACGTTATTCATCTCAATCGAACCTGACAATCTTGTGAGAATTTCTCTGCCCTCGGAAACCTCCGGTTCCGCTTTCAGAATCGGTTCTGCCATCTCCAAAATCGGACGGATCTGTGCCACAGATACCGCAATTCCGGCAAGGGAAGAAAATGCTCCCATAACCATTCCATACGTTGTGCTGAACGCCAGATAATCAGAAGGAGAAACCTGGGTTTTCACAGCGAAAAAATAAATGACAATCGTTCCGACCAGCGAGATTGCCGTAAGGATCGCGGAATTGATCTTCAGAAACAGTGGTGGGTTATACTGCAGCTCTGCTTCTTTGGCATATGCATCAGCCCATTTAGCAAAGGCCCGCTTTTCCGCCCCGGCAAGCTTGATTTTCTGTACACCGGTAATCAGTGCATAACTTAACCCGCTCTCCTTCGCGTTGTACTCCATCTGCTGTTTGCTCAGCTTCATTCTTGTGAGCGTCGTGATCAGCGATACTGCCACCGTTGCAAGAATCACACATAATGCAGGTGTGGTAAGCGCCGGAGCAAAGCGAAAAATCTGCCCAATGTATAACAGTGACGCCAGTGAAGTGATTCCTGTGGAAAATACACTTCCCAGCAGCAGGCTGCAAAGCTGATTCACAGCCTGGCTTCTTTTGGACAATTCTCCAGCGCTGTAAGACCTGAAAAACGGTGCCGGCAGGCTCAGAAGGCGCTGCATCATAGCAGCTTCTACTGCAAGGGAGGTTTTTGTCTCAATCCGAGCCATAGCCAGTTCTCGCGACATGGTGAACAATTGTGATGACAATGCTGTACATATCAAAAATCCGGCTGTACCCCACAGCAGTGTAACATTTCCGAGTGGACGAACAAAACCCGTCAACATCTTCGTCAGTCGCGGAACCAGAATTCCTGTGAGGACAATCAGAAATGCCAGTGCAACAAACAGCACAACGTCCCCTGCATTGAGGCAGTTTTTCAGATACAGCAGAAGATCCGGAATCCCGATGGTCTTCAATGGTAAAGGCCGGTAGAAACAAAACGCTTCCTCTCGGAATTCTTCCGCAGTTCGCTTCGTGACCTGGGTTTTTTTCCCGGTTGAATCTTTATACCAATAGCCTTGAAGCGGATTTGGGATTAATGCAACCGGACGCCCGTCCTCTTTTCGATAACCGAGCATAGGTCCGAAAGCATCTTTCTCCCATCCCTCGCGAAGCACTACCGTCCGATACATAATGCCGTGCGGCCGGAATGCAAAATTCATCTGGTCTTCCGTGTTCCTGACTGAATCGGGAATCTCTGCCGGCTTATAGTGATAGTACTTCAGTATATCATCAATTGCATCACGTGTAACAATGCGCTCATCTGCCAGGCTTCCTGCATTTCTCGTCCCGATGACAGAGGAGGCCATCCGAAGCATAGAGTCTTCAAACAGTTCCTGATCATGTCTCTTTCTCTGTCGGATCTGTTCATCGAACCAGTTAAACATAGACCTGCCTCCTTTCTCAGTCACTCGTCACAAGTTCTGTGTAATACCCGCCTTTTGCGTATAGTTCATCGTGGGTACCGCGCTCTGCTACTCGGCCATGGTCGAGAACAATGATCTCATCACAGTCGCGTATGGTTGACAGTCTGTGTGCAATGACGATGCAGGTAATGCCCCTTTCCTTTACGGATTTTACAAGCTCATACTCTGTTTTTGCATCCAGTGCACTGGTCGCTTCGTCCATAATAATGATTGAAGGATCCTGTGCCAACACACGGGCAATCTCCAGGCGTTGCCGCTGACCGCCGGACAGATCCTTTCCGCCTTCGGCTATCCGTCCCTGATATCCGCCTTCCCTCTGTACAATGTCCTCATGGATTTGTGCGTCACGTGCTGCGAGAATCATCTCGAAATCTTCAATGGAATCGTCCCACATTTTGATGTTGTCGGCAACCGTTCCCTCAAAAAGGATGATGTCCTGATCTACCACCGCAAGTGATCCCGTAAATACATTTCGGTCAATCTCATGAATCGGTTTTCCGTCAAAAAGGATTTCTCCGCTCCATGGCTGATACAGCCCCGCAATCAGCTTTGCCAGAGAACTCTTTCCTGAACCTGACATTCCTGCAAACGCCACACGGCTTCCGGGTTTAATGCTCATGGAAAAATCCTTAATCAGCGGCTCCGACAGAGGAGAATAACCGAAGGTAGCATGCTTCAGTTCAATTGACCCGCTTAGCTTTCTGAAGTCACAGTCTTCCGAAAGAGCTTCTTCGCGATAGGGTATATCATCCGGAACCTGCATCACATCTTCCACTCGTTCCATTTGCGTCCGCATCTCCTGGATGGTTTGTCCCGCTGAGATCATCATCATGGCAGGATTCAGAAACGAAGAGAGGAAAGCCTGGAAAGTGAAAATCATTCCGAGCGTAAATTGCCCCTGCATGGTAAGGTAAACGCCCAGCACCAGAACTGCATAGTTGGCAACCGAGGAAAAGAATGCCGGGATTATTCCAAGGTAAGCATTCAGCTTGGTAAATTTTACGGTCTGTGCGCTGACGGATGCCTGATACCCGGCCCACTTGGCAAAAAAACCGTTCTCTGCACCGCTGGCTTTAATGGTCTCCACCATTTGTACCCCGGAAACGGTAGCGGCAGCCAGCTTTCCGGCATCCCGCATTTGCACTCGTGTGATGTTCACCCGTTTTTGGGAGATGATTCTGCTCATAAAGCCGTTTATCACAATTGTTGCGAGGCCGACCATAGTAAGCACCACGCTGTATCGCAACATGACCACCAGATAGAAAACCATCATGACAACGTTCAAAAGCAGCGGAGCCAGTGTATTGACAAGCGCACCTGCAATAGCAGCATTGGTATCCTGGCGCATCTGAATGTCTCCTGCCATACGCTGTGAGAAGAAGCTCATCGGCAAATGCAGAACTTTCCACATATAGGTGCTGCTGCCAATCACTGCCATCTTACCGTTAATTTTCAGAGCATAGACTTCCTGGATGGCACTTACCAGAATCTGCAGTCCTCCAACACCTGCAAGCAGGATCAGAAACGGCATAAGCAGCTCTCGGTTCTCCCCTTCGAGCAGCCAGTCCATGAAAAAACGCGAAAAAACAGGGTTGATAATACCGAAGAGATAGCTGATCAGCGTCGTTACCATCACGAAGACGACCGCGGCTCCGGCTCCCGTAAGGCGTTTACGAGCAAAAGATAGTGTACTCTGCCGTTTTCCGTCAGGCTGAAAGCCTTCCGTGGGTTCGAACATCAGGCAGATCCCGGTGAAGGATTGGTCAAACTCTTCTGCAGTAATCTTTACACTGCCGCGTGCAGGGTCATTGATATATGCATATTTTCCCCTAAAGCCGCATAAAACGACAAAATGGTTGAAGTTCCAGTGCACAATGCAGGGAAACTCTCCTTCTGTTCGCAGGGCTTCGGGTTCCAGCCGGTAGCCTTTTGCATCCAGCCCATAACTGCGAGCCGCTTTCAGTGCGTTCAGAGCATTGGACCCGTCACGCGAAACACCGCAGTCAACTCGCAGCTGTTCCAGCGGTACCCACTTCTGGTAATATGCCAATACCATTGCCAGGCAGGCTGCGCCGCATTCCAGTGCCTCCATCTGCATGACCACCGGCACTTTGGCTACTCCGTGTCTGACGGGTTGTACAACCTTTTTCGTCACAGGCGTTCCCCCCGTCAATTAAACAAGAGATGCAGGATCTGGGTACTATGATAGCCCACTTTTGCATCATAAACTCCGTCCGGAAGATTCGCAGTAGCAGTTGCTGTTATCCGACCGTTTTCATCGGTTGTCACGGAGAGTATCTCTGCACGGGTATTGCCCACCGTAACTTCCATCCCGGGCTGAATTTTCTGTTCTTTCTTTTCATCCTCAAAAGTGACCGTAAGCACACCTTTTTCCGCAACAGCCGTCCCCGCTGCGCTGCTTACAATCGAAGTAAAGTTGCTCCAGATCAGAAGTCCTGACAGCAGGAGAACCACAGCCGCGAGCACCACCCAAATTGCGGGGTTCGTAACATGCAGATAATCATTCAATTCCTCCGGGGATGACAGCCTCTCCAAGCTTTTTTCCCTGAATATCTGATTCTCCATCTCTTTTGCTCCTTTACATACTATCTTAATTTTTTAGTATAGCACAAAACATTTCGCGTGAAAAGAAAAATGAATGTCTCTTTCTACGGAAAGATGAGCGTCTCCTTTGGGAAACGCTCATCTTTGCAGTTTATTTGTTCTTCTTCAGACGATTGTATCACCAGAGGTGATAATTGCAGTAGGGACAATACTCATATGCTGACTGAACTTCCATCCCGCAGTTGGGGCAAGTCACAGTGGAACTGCCGGCCCAGCCGCCGCCAGCTCCGTCATCGTAGATCATTCCTCCGCCGGTCACCTCGCCGTTATAGTCATAATTCTCGAAATAGGTTCCATATTCGTTATCATAGTAGTGGATTCCGGCATAACCGCCATCATAAGCTCCCCCGTAGATATCTACGCTTGTGATGTCATAGCTGCCATCGGAATATTGAGTATAGTAAACAGTGCAATCACAACCTTCATAGAAGGTGCCGGAAACATTGCACTTATAGCTGTCAACATATATCTGAGTGCCGTTTGAAAGGTTGATGGCAAATCCGCCGCCTCCCGAATAGGCTTTGCCGCTCATGGAGCTGTAAGTAGGCTGCGGCTTCGAGGTGGGCGGGACATACGGGCTGCTTTTACCGTAGATATCAACAGAATAGATATCGTATGTGCCATTGGGATGTGCAACATAATAAACTGTGCAGCTACAGCCATCTACATAGTCTCCATAAAGGATATTGCAGAGCCTGCCGTCCACATGTGCCGTCACGCCGTTCTGGAGAACAATGTATTCGGTAAAGGCCGTATCATGGTAAGCCGTTCCGCTGGCGGAACCGTAGACATCCTGATCTGTTCTGGGCTGCGCTTTGTTCGTTACATTGATGTATGCCGTGCTGGTACGTGCTGTTTGCCCGTTATAGTAGAAAGTGCAGTAGGCGCCCCATCCGTTCATGTCCGCCTGGATCTTGCCGACAGACAGTGTTGTAGAGTATTCACCGGAAACTGTTGAGCCCGGAAAAACACTCCGGAAGTTCTGTACGGAATATTCACCGCCGCTCGGGGCTACAAGAGTCCATGTCAGGCTGTCAAAGATTGTTGCATTAGCAACAAACAGTGCTGTATCTCCAGTCTTCCGATTCTCATTGGTCGGATTCTTGGTGACCGTCAGGTATGTCGGGGCCGGATTCGGTTTCGGAGCCGCCGTCGGTTTCGGAGCTGCCGTAGCCTGCGGAGTCTGTGTCTGAACCGGAACGGCTACCGTCGGTGCCACGGAAGGTTTGGGTGAAGTGCTCTTATCCGCTTCTTTCTCTCCTGTAAATACTGCATAGCTGTCTTTCAGGAAAGAAGCGTCTGTTGCGTCCTCAAATTTGAACCATCCAAAGTTTGTGCTGCTCCTTGCTGCATTGGCGAAGGCATTTACGCCGGCATCGTTATAGACATCCGGGGAAATCTTTATTCCGTTGGTATCCATATACGCTGTCGACATAAACCCATTCACCACTTCCGTATGAGAAATGGCATGCTGCGTAAAGCCAACAGCACTGTTTTTCAGATTGACGGAACACACTACGTCATAAACATCAGATTCCGAAAGCATAATGTGATCCAGGAAGATATAATACCAGGAGTCTGTTCCCGCATCATAGAAGGTATCCGCACTGTTGGACAGGATATCCGGGAAAGACTCTCCCTCCGGGACAATTGTTCTGCATTCATTGAAGCTGCTATTGTCCGCGCTGAGCTCCCACACTTTCAGGTTGTTTGAGCGATCAACCGGATGCAGAGCAGCTGCGACCAGTTCAAGCCGCCCGTTGTGGTCAAGGTCAGTCACGGCATAACGCCAGGCTGCACTTGTCCCGGCCTGTCTGAAAGAATTCATCGTTGCAAAAATGGTGTTGATGGCTGCATCCGCCTGCTCTGCTGTTTGTGTGTCAGCCAGTGCCATCTGTGTTCCGCCTGCTGCGAGTGCAAATACCATTACCATCGCAAGCAGAAAGCTGAGAAGTTTTTTTCTGTTCTTCATATTTTTCCTCCATAAAAATATTATACCTTTTGCTGTTGATTTCCTTTCGGCAATCGAAGTATACTGCGTCATTTGTCACACATCTGTCACAATAATCAGTAAATCTGTCACATATTTTTTTCTAATTCGGTATAATATAAAATACTACAAACCATGTTTAAAGTCAACATAATTTAGTATAAAACTTCTTATTCGACTTCGTCCGGATTTTGACAAAAGTTTACTCTTGCATTTTTCCTTTTCTTCGTGTAGAGTGGCACTGTCAAGCAATAGAAACTGAGCCGGGCTTTCGTTCGGCATTGCCAGTTGACAGAAAGGAGCAGAAAATGGCTCATCCCCTGATTAACAAAGCGTTCTATGACGCAATCCTTCATTTTGAAGAAAGCGAAGAAGCTCAGGAATACTATTATAAAATTATGGACAGCACAGTAGAGCGTAACGGAAAAACCTATTCTGTGCGCAACCAGATTCTCCGTGCTTATGCCATGCTGTTCTGTGATGATATCGGTGCTGTTGCCGGACAGATTGCCGGCCCCGAAGACGTGGAAGCCACTGCCGACCGCCTTCATACCGGTAACATGGGTTTTGACCCCCGGCACTGGTATCGCATGCAGCATCACTTCCCCGTGATTGACGAAGATAATTACGACCGTTTTGCAGCTCTCGTCATCGCTGATCTGAATGCCGGTCCGCTTCGCGATGCCGCTGTTCACGGGGGCGACATGCTTCTGGTCGGTGCGGTTGATCCCCTTCATATGACGAAAGAAGAGCGTGAACAGCAGGATGTCCGTGTTGTTTCTCTCGACGAACTCGGAGGAGACAACAGATGACGATTTTTGCCGTAGAAGAAAATGCCGATGTCCGGGAACAGCTTTCCCAGTTAGTCTCCGTTCTTTCTCCGGACTCGGAACTTTTTTGTTTCGAAAGCAGTCTGGCAGCGCTTGCCTCCGCCAGAAGCAAAGAGATTGATCTGGCTTTGATCGATGTCAATCTCTCAGAACTCACCGGCATAGACCTGGGGCAGTATCTTCAGGAACTTTATCCGCTCGTCAACCTGATCTATCTGGCGGACAACCGTGATTACGGATACGAGGCTATTCAGCAGCATGCCAGCGGATATCTCCTCAAGCCTGTTGCAAAAGAGGGGCTCTCCCGCGAACTGGATGACTTACGCCACCCGGCGCTCCTGAAAAACCACAAGCGAGTCTTCGCACAGACTTTTGGGAATTTCGATCTGTTTGTAGACGGAGCCCCGGTTGTTTTCAAATATTCGAAGACCAAGGAAATTGTAGCTATCCTTGTCAATAACCGTGGAGCCCAGACCACCAACGGCGAACTCATAGCCACTCTTTGGGAAGATGACGGTGACCCGGAGAGAAAAGCTTCCTATCTGTCCAATCTCCGCCAGGATCTTCAGAATACCTTCACCAAACTGAAACTCAACGGTATTCTTCTCAAGCAGCGCGGCAGTCTTGCCATAGCAAAAGATAAAATTGAATGTGACCTTTACGATTGGCTTGAGAATAAACTTGAATCGAAATACCAGTATCTTGGCGATTATATGAACCAGTACAGCTGGCCTGAAACTGTCCATGCTGAAATTGATGAAATCAGCTATTCTCTCTATGATGACTGATTCAAATACAATCTAGCAGAATGCGCTGCCTCGTTCAGAGGCAGCGCATTCTGCTATCCCGTCGGCTGTGTTTCTTCAACATGACCGCCTGATTACTGTTTTTCCAGATATTCTTCCAATGTCAGGCCTGACGCTGTGATTTCCTCTGCAGCCGATAGCCCGACATAACGGTAATGCCATGGTTCATAGATAATTCCCGTTTTTTCTGTGGTTCCGTTCGGAAAGCGAAGAATAAAACCGTAGTCCTCGCAGTGCTCCATCAGCCAACGCTGTGCCGGTGCCCATTCCTGCGTCCAGTCGAGATTTGGGTTGTTAACATCCAGAATGTCCATAGCAAGGCCAAGCTCATGCTCACTCGTGCCCGGAACAGCAACCTCTTTTGCAGCTTCAGTCAGAGCTTCCTCTCCCTCAAATCCGTTTGCCCGCACTCTCAGGACCTTGTCGTCAAACAGTCCCTGCTGGTATTCCCTTGTTCGATAACCGGAAATCGGCACTGCAATAATACCCTCCGCTTTGGCGTCTTCCAGCATATGCTTGAGTGCTCCTGCTGCGCGTTCATCAAACAGCATTCCGTCACCGATTTCCGTCAGATGCGGTTCATACGCTTCTGACAGTTCATGCCACGGGTTTACCAGTGTCAGTAACTCCTCCCGGTTTCTTGCAAGGAAGGCATCCTTCAAAGATAATCGCTTTGCTTCTTCATTTGCCTTTTGCTCAGCCTCTGCTTCTTCAATTGCCGCCCTCTGCATCTCCGTCATACGGTGCAGAGTGAGCTCCATCCGATACTTATCGAGTTCTTTCTGCAGAGCTTCCTTTTCTGCCGTCATTGACTGAACCCATGCCGCCCCGACCAGGAGCCCCAGCGCTGACAGCAAAAGGATCAGGAACCAGAGCAGTCCTTTCGCTTTGTTTTTTCTGCTCTTTCCCATGATCAAAATTTGTTTTCAAACTTGTATGTCAGATCAATCTTCCTCAGATCAATCTTTGTTTCGGTACCTTCGCTGATTTTTTTGAGAGCCGGCAAATGCCGAATCAGAACGGCAAGCCCTGTAAACAACAGAAGAAGAATGCAAAGCCTGTCTTCCAGAATCAGGAAAGATGCAGCCAGTACAACCAGTGCACTTGCAATTGCTGACAGAGAAATATACTTTGTTACAGCCAGCACTGCAACCACAACAATCACTAACACCACACCCAGCGATTTATCTGCAAACAAAGCCGATATGATAAGGGGCATAATGGCATGGCTGCCGCGCAGTTTGTAAAAGACCGGCCATAGCCTCCCCATCACGACACAGAATCCGGCAAACGTTCTGCCTACTGCGGCATGTCCCTTGATCCCCAACAGCACACCGCCGATGATGATCGGGATGACATCCTTGATTACCTCAACCAGCAGCAGAGCCAGGGCCCCTTTTAGCCCATACACTCTGCGGAAGTTTGTCAGCCAGTCATTCCCTCTTCCAAGCCGCCGCAGATTATAGTGAAAAATGAAGTTGGAAGAAAGCACAAGTGTGCTCATACTGCCAAGCAGATAGGCGATCAGAGCTGTCGGCAGAAGCAACAGCCAGTAAACAATCATTCCGAATCTCCTTTCTGTCGGATCACCATACGGATAGGTGTGCCCTCCAGCCCAAAAACAGCACGAATCTGGTTTTCCAGATATCTCTGATAGGAAAAATGGAATAATTCTCTTTTATTGCAGAATATCACAAAGCTGGGCGGGCGTACGCCTGTCTGCGTCATATAGTAGATCTTCAGCCTGCGCCCTTTATCAGTCGGCGGCTGAACGCGCATCTGAGCATCCGCCAGCACATCATTGAGCATACCCGTTGTAATACGCATATTAGTCTGGTCATTCACAAAATTGATCAGTTCAAAAATCCGATCAATTCTCTGGCCTGTCAGCGCCGAAATAAACAGGATCGGCGCATAGCTCATAAAGGAGAGATCACGCATAATATCTTTGCGCATCTTTTCCATGGTGCCTGTTTCCTTTTCCACAAGATCCCACTTATTGACAATGACAATCGATGCTTTTCCTGCTTCATGAGCCAGGCCCGCAATTTTGGTATCCTGTTCAGTCACACCGTCTCGTGCATCAATCAGGATCAGGCAAACATCCGCCCGTTCAATCGCGAGCTGAGCACGCATGACAGAAAAGCGCTCCACCCTCTCTTCCACTTTGCTCTTGCGGCGGATTCCCGCTGTGTCGATCAGGAGATATTTACCGTACTGGTTTTCAAATTCAGAATCGACTGCATCTCGAGTCGTTCCGGCAACATCGCTCACAATAACGCGTTTCTCACCCAGAATTTTATTAACCAGAGAGGATTTTCCTACATTCGGCTTCCCAATCACTGCAACTTTAATGCGGTCTTCTTCCTCTTCTGATTCCTCTTCCTGCGGAAAGTACTTCAGACATGCGTCCAGAAGTTCATCCGTTCCATGTCCGTGCATAGCTGAACACGGAATCGGATCTCCTAAGCCAAGGGAATAGAACTCATAAACCGCAGGGTCCGTGTGCCCGATTGAATCCGCCTTATTTACTGCCAGCACAACCGGTTTGCCGGCCTTGAGCAGCATTGTCGCAACCTCTTCATCCGCTGCCGTAACTCCTGTTCGGATATCCGTCACGAAAAGAATCACCGTCGCCGCATCTATGGCAATCTGAGCCTGTTCCCGCATAAAAGCCAGGATTTCACTATCGGTGTTTGGCTCAATACCACCTGTATCTACCATATCGAATGTCCGGCCTGCCCATTCGCATGGAGCGTACAGCCTGTCGCGTGTGACGCCCGGTGTATCTTCCACAATCGAAAGTCTCTGCCCTACAAGCCTGTTGAACAACAGCGACTTCCCGACATTCGGTCTTCCTACAATTGCAACCAATGGTCTGTTCATTCTTTCACCCGTTCTGATTATATCTGTAAAATGCTTCCTCTGTCTTTTCTCTCTTCACTTCCGGCAGTTCCGGCAGCACTTCGCCGGACATGGCATCCCAAAGAGCAAAGCCGTCCTCCTCAATCGGATAAATCGGTACACCGAGCTCTTCTGAAGCCTGCTGCAGGGTCACATCGTCGAGAAAATCCCGTTCCTCACGTCTGATCATGTTGTGCGAAATCAGAAGCCTTTCCCCAAGTTCTTTATCTTTCAGTTGGGAAATCAGGTCACTCCCGGTGATAAGCCCCGCGACATCGATACTCCTCCCGAAGAATTCGTTTACGATGGGATAGACCTGTCCTTTTATTGTATCATACTTCTCCTGTGCATTGCAAACCAGATTTTGGAAAAAAGGTGATGCCGCAACTCCCGTTGCAATAGAAAACCTCTGTTCCCTCTCCGGCTTTTCGGATAGCCTGAGTGCTGAAGAGAATTCCGTTTCCATCAGGCGCAGCATTCCCACACCGTTTTCCAGCTGCACATAATCCTCGTAAAATGCATCCGGAGGGATCTCCCGTCCGCATTTCAGATAGAGCTCATCCCCGCAGAAAAAAATCCTGCTGCCGTACCGCGCCAGACATTCATCGCCGAAAGCGGTCACTTTATCGATCGTTTTCTCTGCCAACGCAGGAGTGAAAGGCGTTAGCGGATAAAGCCCTTCCCTGAATTTTGTCAACCCGACCGGCACAATGGAGACACTGTTAACCTGCGGATAAAGTTGCGCCAGATCCTGCATCGTTCGTTCCAGCTCTTTTCCGTCATTCAGCCCCGGACAGCATACGATCTGGCAGTTCATCTGGATCCCACCCTGTGCAAATTTCCGCAGGATCTCCAGGCCTCTGGCTGCGAGTGGATTACGAAGCATTCTGCACCGGAGTTCCGGATCGGTTGTATGTACCGAGACATTGACCGGGCTGACGTGCAAATCAATAATTCTCTGAACCTCCCGTTCGGAAAGGTTTGTAAGAGTGATATAATTGCCAAGCAGAAAACTTAGTCTTGCATCGTCATCCTTGAAGTACATCGTGGGCCGCATTCCAGCAGGAAGCTGATCGATAAAGCAGAAAACGCAGTTGTTTGCGCAGGAACGCGGCGCATCCATCAGGTAGCTCTCAAAATCCAGTCCGAGATCTCCGCCTTCCTCCTTCTCCACATGCAGCGAATAACTGCTTCCGTCCTCTTTCTGCAACTCCAGATGCAGGTGCCGGTCATAGGCATAGAACTTATAGTCCAGCACATCGAGAATTCTGTTACCGTTAATAGAAACCAGGCAGTCTCCGGCAGATACCTTTCCCTGCAGAGGCGAAGCATCATCAATTTTTTTTATCTTGTTGTTCTTCATAAGTAAAAAAGGAGGAGATTTTCATCTCCTCCGTACTCTTGCTTACTCCTCTTCGACGGTCAGGACCTGACGGCCGTTGTACTTGCCGCAAGCCTTGCACACACGGTGTGGCATTACGAAAGCACCGCAATTGGGGCACTTTACGAGAGCTGGAACCGTGAGCTTCCAGGTAGAAGATCTTCTCTTATCTCTTCTCTGTCTTGATACTTTTCCCTTTGGGACTGCCATATTGACACCTCCTGCATTTCAGCTGTTCTGAGCAGCTCAATATTTTTTTATTTATCCAAAAGCTGCTCAAGTACAGCAAATCTTGGATCAGGTTCTTTTCGGCACCCACACGGGCCGAGGTTCAGATTTTTACCGCAGACCGGGCACAGGCCTTTGCAGTTTTCAGAACAAAGAACCTTCATGTCCATATCCATAATAAAGCAGGAACTGAGTACTTCGTCCAGATCAACCGTCTCCCCCTGCAGAGCAAAGATATCAGGATTATCTTCCGATTCCTCTTCTGCCAGAATGACATCCACCTTTGTGGTTTTAGAGCGCTCAAATGTGGTGCCGCATCTGTCACAGATGCACACCATCTCCGCTTCGATCTCTCCCGTCATCCGGAGAACTCCCGCCTCATTGAAAATGCGGCCGTGTGCTTTGGGGATCTGTTTATAAGTGCTGATGGAAGGAAAGTCCAGATTATCCCCACAGAGTTCGTATTCGAACGGAATCGAAGCA
>JAEIGA010008555.1_pt1 | contig 15525 bp, 28 predicted proteins | sample 9270691 | NCBI WGS metagenome assembly JAEIGA01 (sample SAMN17057246, study PRJNA624740) | gut metagenome | biome: biome; isolation source: fecal sample | host: Bos grunniens | place: China: Xizang | collected 2019
CCTCTTCCTCTGTGATAATCGTTTTAACGGCTTTTCCCGTATCGTCCTTAGCGTCGTACCAAGTACCTTTATACTCGATCGTCGCTCCTCCCTGGATACGTCCCAGGAGATCGGTCTCTACGTCAAAATCTGTATACGCCGGCATAGCGTCGGTGTATTCCTTAACCATAAGGTCGCCGGAGCCGAGAGTAATAACTTCGGCGTCTCTTTTTTTGTCTGACATATTCTTGTCCTCCTCTTCTTATTTTTCTATAAAATTAAATGTATATACAACCTGGTATAGTTGCTCCTCGTCAATCCAATAGCGATCGTCTTTTGAGAACTCGATACCGTACTTGTCAAACATAGCCTCGATACGAGACTCTGCTCCAGGATCCGGAGTATCGGAATATAACTCGATTGTATAATCATGCTCCTTTATGAGATTAAGACCGTCGGCCCCTCGTCTCGTAAAGGAGTCTAAATAAATAGCGTAAGTCCCTTTTGGAGGTCTAAGAAACCGAGTCTCTTTAAAAGTCTTACCCTCCTCGAAACCGGCGCCGGTTAATATCTTTTTAACCATTCTTAATAACCTCCTTATCGGTTCCAACGACTATTTGTCGCCTTGCCGTTTTCTATTGCCTCTCTCATCGCCTCGAGATAGTCCTCTGCTACTTCATCGTAAGCCTTACTTATAAAGTTAGTCCCCGGATATCGTCCTCCGTTTCTAAGAGCGTGTCCGTTATTTAATAAGTGAGATAAACGATAATCCGGACCTTTTACATACCATACCTCACGATATGTTTGTCCGTATCCGATATTACGCTTACGTAACACCTTAGAGGTAATACTATCCCGATAGTGTTTACGCCTTTTACCGACCGGCGCCGTCGCCTTAGTTTTCCCAACTAACGTTTTCATAGCGCCCATGGTATTTTCGATTAACGCTTTATCTACTACATTTCGTTGATAATACGTTAATTCTTGTTCTAGCGCGGAGACTAATTTATCTACCGAAATTTCGGTACGCTTACTCATTAATAACTCACCCCCAAGACTTTAACTGTCTTATGCTTTAACATAAAGTCGTCGTAACTCTCGATATTATACGGTACATCCTGGAAGATAATACGATAACACTGAGCGTTAAGGCTGATCTCCTCGATATCTTTAAAATATCGGATCTCGAACATTAACGATCTCTTGTTTCGGATGGCTCCGGCGTTAAGATACTCGTTATCGTCTTTCGCCTTATTTACGCTCGCGTGTACCCTGTAAATATCCTCCCAGGTCTCCGTTAACTCGTTTATTTTTTGGATCGTGATCGGTCTATCGTATAGTCTACTCATTCGATCCCCTCCTTAACTCGAGTCTCAACTGTAAAGAGAAATCGTCTACCAATCTCCGGACATTTCCGGAGACGGTATCCTTAATCCCTTTATTATCGTATAGATCGGAGATAATAATTAAGGCTAACTCTTTGGCTCTCGGATCATCAACGGGATAATTCTCGCCGATGGATCCTTTTAAGTAGGCGTCGGCGGTTTTAATTAAACGGTTAATATTCTTATTAACCATTTCGTCGGCGTAATCTATGCCGAGTTCCGATAGCACCTCGTCGACGCTAACTACCTGGATAGTATCGCTCATACCGTCGCCCTCCTTATCTATTCAAGATAGCCGACACGATATCGGCTTTTAGCATATTTGAAGATACGCCCTCGACTCCCAACTCACTAGCGAGAGCGAGTAACTGAGCCTTAGTTAAGGCGGTTAACTCGTCCTCGCTATATGTTTCGTCGTTATTTGAGTCGGCGAGGGCCATTATTCCCCCGCTACTGTGATATAACCGTTAACGATAGAGTCAGCGTCTTTAACTCTGTAATCGTCTCTTACGATTGCTCTTAAAAGAGTCATATTTTGAGCGAACGCGTTAAAACCACCGATAGAGGCAACGTCGGACGCTTTGATACTCATATGCTGACGATTGTATTTACGAACATAGTCGAATAAGTTACCTACGATAAACGGTACTTTATTACCTGTAGACGCCCATACTTTGTTAGGTAATACTTTAATTGGTAATACAGTAGTACCACAACGTAACTGTAACTGAGCCGGAGCGGTTGGATCCGGATTAAGCATAGGTCTACCGTTTTCGTCTTTCAATGTATCCAAATAGTTAAGCCCGTCGTCGTTAGTGTAGATCTTAGCGCCGTTTTTGTAAGCCTGGCCGAGAGTTACATTGAGCGCCTTTTTAATTCCATCGATATTTACAAAATCGATCTGCGCTTTTTCTGCGACTTTCGCTAATACTTTGCTATTAGTGGTCGCTACATCTGCTTTTCCTAACCATTCCGCTACGATTTCTAAGATATTAGCGTCGGAGTCGTTAACTAAGTCGTTAGATACAGGCATGAAACCGGCTCTATCTTTGATTTCGTAAGGTAATCTTTCGAATTTAGGAGCGTCGATTTCGTTAGCGATAATGCCGTTTTCGTCAATATCTACGAAAATATCAACGTCTGTTTTCTTCTGATAGGTACGAGAACCCTTGTTAGTAGTTACGTTTACAACGTCAATATCCTGTTCTAACGCGTAATCCACATCCTTATAATGTTCGATACGAGTAGATACATCCTCCGGTACAGTATAACCGCCGTCCTCGTCTACACCCTCAACGAGTCCCTTTTTAATGAACTGTCTAACGGCTTTCGCAAAACTAGCGATTTTATTCTCGTCTTTTGGTTCCTGTGCTTTTGGTTCAGCCGGAGTAGCGGACTCTACTCCTGTCATTTTTTCAGCCTCATAGAGTCTCTTTTCGGTTTCATACTCTTTCTGTAAAGCGTCTACTTCGTCCATAAGGGAGGTAGCCTTTTCTACATCCTTATTTTCCCCGTCCATAAACGCTTTAGCCTGTGCCATTTTTTCCTGGATTTTTGTTAATAATTCCCGCATTTTCTTATTCATAATTAGTTTTCCTCGCTTTCTTTGTTTGCATTAAAAAAGGACTCAGCGTTTTTAAATCTAAGATTTAATAAACGAGCGTCCATTTCTTCGTTATTATTGGTTTTTGTTTCCGGAGTTTCCTCCTCGATTTCGTCCACCGGCTTATTAAAACCTATACTCTTATGAGTTCCGGCGCGTGGTTGAGCCGGTACCGCTACGAACGATAATTCGTAAGCCTCTTTCGCTCCGTCGAGCAACATTTTACAACGCTTTTTCGTACCTGTAGGCGATCCATCCTCGACCGTATACTCAGCGCCAGGCCAATGTCTACACTTACGTCCGTCGCCGTTGCAAATATTACAAATCATTTTGTCCGGTACCGTGGAGGTCGAAACCTCTTTTTTAATACCGCCCATAATCTCGGCGATTAAGTCCTTATTAGAGTCCGTCTTAATCATGTAGATTTTAGCGACTAACTCTGTATGGAGTTCTCCGAGTTCTGTCTTTTTATTTGCGTTTTGGACGAGTTCAGTATCGTACACACGGGCGATCTGATTATCCGCCATACGACTATGATCCTTTAACATGGTCTTACCAGGATATAACTTTTTAAGGTCCTGTAAGGCTTTCAAGTTAAACGGCATAAAGTTTCGGTCGTCTTGTTCGTTATCCGCGATTGTCGCCTTGAAAATAAATACGTCGTCGGCCGTAACCGGACTAAGCGTATACTTATTGATCTTTTTAAGATCTTCGTCGGTAACTTCTAACGGAGACACGCTCGCGACTTTACTAATTACGCCTGGGATCGCGTCGGGATCGTTATAATCAGTTAGTAACTTTTCGTTATCCATCGTTTTTACCTCCCTCCTCGTTATTTTCTTCCGGAGTTTCCTCCGGTTCGGGATCGTCCGTCGTTTCCTCCGGATCATCCTTTATATATTGAGATCCGGTTAATTCAACCGGAATACTCGCACCATTACCGAGGAGTTTATCTCCTCCAGGTTTAGACTCGAGATCCAATTTCGTACGCGCCTCGTTAGGCGTCATTAAGAACGAACTCGTCGCCTTTGCGAGAGTTTCGACTTTCGTCTTAAAGTCAGATCTCATGATAACATCAATATTAAATTTGAAATGATAGCCACCTGTTATCTCTTCTGTCGTCAGTAACTTATAAGTAAGTTCCTCTTCGTACTGTTTAACAATGTATAACAGAGTATCCACATAGAACGATAACTGTTGAGCCTCAGCGCTTGCGTAGGACGACTTCGTATAATCGCCGATTTGATACGGTTTAATACCGAACGCGCTCGCAATCTGTAACGCGGTATACTGTTTAACCTCGATAAACTGATTGTCTGCTAACTTAACGTTAATCGGCGTTAACTGTGCGCCCGTCGGAATTGGAATTACATTGTTAATTCCGTCCTCGGCTAACTCTCCCTTAATGTACTTCTCAATACCTTGTATGAATGTCTTAGCGTTCGCGTCGTTAAGATTTCCGGTATACTGTAGTACCGCCTTAGCCGTAAATCCGGAGTCGTACATCTTGTTAAGCATTTTCTGCGACTTAACCGCTCCGTTTATCGTCATTTTTAACTGATCCTGTACAGACACTCCGACGATACCGTCTAATGTGTTAGAGGTCTTAAAATGTAAGATCTCCTCGGAGCCGAGCATATACCCCTTATATCTGTAATAGATATCCGGCTGATCTGCCAATAGTTTGGCGTCGTCGTACCATACCTCGACCTCGTCACTCGGTAAGATCCATAATTTTAAATCCTTACCGGCGCCACGGATCCATACATAGGCGTTTCCGTAATGGTTACGGTTATATTCAACCGTAGACCAAAACGTCGTAGCCGTCATATACGGATTAGGTCTGTCGTGGAGAACATGATATAACGCGTGTTTACGAGCGTTTTCTACGCCGTTTTTCTCGTTGTATTTCAGCAATTTAAGAGGTAATTTACCAATCGCCTCGCTTAATACTTTCATACAGGCGAAATATGTAGCCTCGCTTAATACTTTCTCGTCATTGACCGGATCTAGTCCTAAAAATCTATAGAGGTTATTTAACTCTACCGTTTCCCTGTCCGATTTATTAATCATAATCTTCCAGGCTTTTACTACTCGCTTACTAAAATTCACTCCTTACACCTCCTATTCAAATATATTTAATATTTATAAGTTTGTTATTTCGGGATAATCCTCGATAAGAGTATCGGACTCGTCGTATACTCGACCGGTATTTAACGGATCGATTACTTCTTCATATTCAACTATGCTTTCGTACAAACCCCAACGGTTTACTTTGTTTGATACAACGGCTTGCACTGTCTCTTGATATTCATAAGGAACATCATCGATCGCAATCTCCCCACAGTATACCGCCTGGACATAGGGACGAATCGTATCATCGCCGAATAGAGCCATGTATTCGGTTTCGGTAGTCTCAATGAAACCCTTTGGTTGACTTTTATCTTCAATGTAATATTTCATTTATATAGTCCTCCTTATGCCGTAAGAGTTATTTTTGCCGTTACGCCTGCCGTGCTTGGAGTTCTATATGCAATACCGTAACCCGAAGTTAACTTCAATAATTCTCCATCTGTAATCTCTACGCCTTTAATGGTTGAGCCTTGGATATACATCACCGAGTCACATCGCACTTTTTTAGATATGGTTGAACTCGTATATGATCTTGTAATGCTATAAGATATTGTGCCGTCACTACCAACATTTTCGTTACATACATAGTAGTTTGATGAAGATGGTACAGTAATACTTATAGAACAAGTCCCAGTATTAATTTCTCCACCTCCGCTACCGGTAGCCGTTATCACGATATCTCTATCACAATATTTCCCCGACGTCGGGAGTTTGACAGACGAACCACCCTCGACAGTTATGTTAAATTCACTCATACTGTTACCACCTCACCGTTGTATTTTGGCAATGCTGATATTACATCGGACACGATTTCGGCTTTATCGGATTCGGTGAAATAGTCAACATACTTTTGAGGAGTATATCCGTCAGCACCGTCCTTACCATCAGCACCGTCCTTACCATCAGCACCGTCTTTTCCATCAGCACCGTCTTTTCCATCAAAGTAATCAACGCCTTTTACAGGAGTATAGCCATCCTTGCCGTCTTTGCCATTTGCACCTGTGTCACCTTTTTCGCCTTGAACACCTTGTATTCCTTGTTCTCCTCTTTCTCCTTGGATACCTTGGTCCCCTTTTTCGCCTTTTGCACCTTGTGAACCGGTATCACCTTTTTCACCCTTAGCACCTTGAATGCCTTGAATGCCCTGTTCCCCTTTTTCGCCCTTATCTCCCTTGTCGCCTTTAGGACCTTGCTCTCCCTGTATTCCTCGCTCTCCTTTATCTCCTTTGTCACCTTTTGCGCCATCTTTACCGTCGAAATAATCTACATTTTTGATTGGTGTGTAACCATCTTTACCATCTTTACCGTCGAAATCTCCGCTCGCTTTTGCCGTAGCGAGAGCGACGTTAATAGCGGAGTTAAGATCCGAACGTTGTAGTATTTTTTCTCGACCTCTTATGTAATCGGCCCGTTTCTCATTTGTCTGTAAGAAGTTAGCGCGAGGCGTAGTCGTACCTACAGTATTTCCTCTAATTATCATACGCTCACCTCCACCAATGTAACTTGAATTGTATAATCATTAACCGGCTTGTCACCTACGACAAATACCGTTATAACACCGTCGTTATTTTCCGTCGTGAACGCTAAGTCTTTTTGATGAAATATTAAAAGTTGCTCTACGCTAGGTTGCAAGTCGACAAGACTAAACCTCGTAGCACCCTCAATATTCACCTCTTGGGAGTAAACACTATTCTCACCAACCCACCTATCCGCTAAAAGTGTAACGTATCCGATTCTCGACGAATTTAAAAAGTTATCAACCGATTGAGTATTCGCAAAATCAGGCGACATAGTCGAGCCGTTGGTAAAAAAACCGGTTTTAAAATTTAACTCGGTCTCGGAAAATTTTACATTCATCATTATAAAACCTCCTTGTCGTAACACTTTTCTACCGGTACGCTTATCGGATTAGATACGAGCGAGTCACCTCCGACGGTTAATACTCTTATTTGAATAACACAAATCTTATAAGACATTAAAGATAGTGTGTTTTCTTGTGATAATTTCACGCTGACGCAATTACCGTCTAGCGTACAATCTTCTTTATTTTTGACGAATAAAACCTTGTCGTTTTGCGCGTACACAATTCTAATTTTATCGATTGATTCGACTTTAATCGGTAAAGTAAAAGTATGTGTAGGCGTACTTCCTTGTATCATATAATCACCTCACTATTATTTTTTCCAACCCATAGCCTTTAAATACTTATCGAGTTCGGAGTCAACATCCACAACCTCAACGGTCCTGTTCTTAACCATACAAGCGTGAGCGTCGATACAAGCGTCGACCGGATCGATACGCTTAAATCGTTGTCCCGGTTTCTTGTCGACCTTAATCTCATCGAACGAGTTACGAACGATAGAGGCATTAAGAAACGACCAGGTTAATAACTCGTTATTCGCGTTATATTCTAAGTCCTCGGATTTTACGAGTAACTGAATATCTTCCGTCGCGTCGTTTAGCGACTTACACGATTGCACGATAACGACCACCGGACAACCAAACTCCTCGAGGTCCGATAGGACACCGTCGGCGTTATGAGGATCGATACCGATCCCTAAAAACTTAAGGTCGTACTCCTCTTTAACTCTATTTAAATCCTTTATGATAAACTTGTAGTCGTTCTTAAAATCTCCGGATCCACCGGTTACGGTTATAAGTTCCATCTGCTCCCACAAATCATAAGGCGCTAGGTCGGTCTCGATATGCTCCTGTATTCGACCTTTTGGCATAAAGGAATGAGTATAAAAGTAATATCTTTCTTTTGTCTCGCCCGTTTCGGTCGTATATTCTTCCGGAAACTCGAGCGAGTAAGTCGTTAAGTCTCCGCCGGAGGATAAGTCCAGGCCAACCCAACAACTACGACCGCGCATATCTTCGAGAGTACGTTTCGATCCGCATTTCTGCCATTTATCAACCTGGATAAACTGATCGTCCGTATTCTGTACCCACATATTAAGAGATTTCGTTAAGAAGTCTCTAAGGTCCGAACCGCCCATATCTTTAGCGGTCTGCGCGTCGATTTTTAAAATTTCAAATTTAGACGGATTAGAGGCTATAAACGGATTAGCCTTAACCCAATTCGTCGGATCCCATATGTCGTCGTTAGGATCCAAACAATAAATATCTACAAAAAAATCCTCCGCGGTCGCTAAACCCTGGAGGATCTTAATAGCGTAATCGTCCATCTCTTTACAGAACGAGTTAAGATTATCGCCTCGCGTCGTAATCATGGATACGAGAGTCTCGTCTAAGGCTCTTGTACCGTTGTATAACGCTTTATATATTTTATTGTCCTTGTGCTGATGGATTTCGTCGACGGAGGCGTATATCGCTCTAAAACCGTCGTCTAAGCCGGCCTCTTTCGAGAGTGCCTCGATTGTACAAAATGTATCGAGCGCCTCTATAACCGACTTATAATCCTTAACGTCGAAATACTCGTTAAGGTCGGGATCAATAGTAATAAACTTACTCATTTCTTCCCAGGCGAGACGGGCCTGTCGTTTCTTCGTCGCTACCGTAAAGAGTTTACCGTAGTTATAACCACCAAATCCGGCGATATAGGTACCCATAATACCATTTTCGAACGTCTTACCGTTCTGTCTAGCCATTGACTTATAACGACGGCGAAAACGCCTTTTACCGTTCGATACTTTAAACCATCCAAACGTAACGCCGAGGTCGAACGCTTGCGAGTCCAATAACCTAACCGGTCGTGGTTCCGTTCCCTCGGCGATCGTTAGCGTTTCGGCATAGTTGATAACCTCTAAGGCTTTAGCCGGATCGTAATAATACGGAAATTCCTCCGTCCTTTGTCGCTTAAGGTCGTTTAAATGTCTCTCACAAGCGAGTCTGTGTAACTCGCCGGCTACGACCTTACCGGAGGCGACTTTATGCGCGTACTCTGTTACTCGATCATAAATCGGAGCGTAACCGTTAGCCATTTACCGCCGGCCTCTTTTCAAATTTAGCGAACTTGTTTTCTTTCGGCGTTTCTTTTTTGGTCTCCGGTACCACCAATTTACACCGGCTCGAAATAGATAAGCCGAGGTCGTTCGCACTCGCTCGGCATTGTTTAAACATTTTATCTTGATTTTTTAAATAGTTATCTAAAGCAAACGGATTACTTAATACCGACGATTTCTGTATCTGCTTAGATAACTTAACATAAAGATCTTTCGAGATAATATATCTCGCCAGGGCGTCGACGTCGGTCTCGCCCATAATCTTAAGTCGCTTTAACTGTTCGGATAGTTTATAAAACTCGTCTCGTTGCTTTTTGGTTAAATAATCGGGAGCGACAATATTATCCGTAATCGGTTTAATCTCTCGCTCCTGGCGTTCCTGGATCTCGGCTTTTGTTAAATGCTTAGATCCTCGAGCCTGGACGACCTCGAGAGGTAATCTCTGTCCGGCCATATTACCGCCTCCTTTCTGTTATTATCGTTCTGCGTAATAAACACACGCTACCAGGTCCCATACTCCATCTTCGGGAACCGATACTATATCGCCCTTTTTAACAGGAAAGATCGGACTCATATATCTAACGGCCCTCTTTGATGTAGACGAGGTACTACAAGTATCGTAGACCACCGTTGCGCCGTTAATCTTTAAACTCGCTAACGCGTTCGCCGGTCCCTCTTCTAAATATAATTGTAACTGTACAAATCCGTTCGTGGTAACTTCCCAACTCTTAGCCGGCTCGTCGATTACGATAGCGTTTCTCGCGTAGTCCGGATACGGTATCTTATACTCGGGCATAGGTTTTGATTTGCATAAATTTTTTAATTTAGTTATCATTTTACACCTCGGCGATTAAGTTACTAATCATATTCTCTAAGCGTTTGAATGAGTAAATCTCCTGGTCTGTATCCTCGATCACATAGTCACTCGGACGAATTCGAGGTATAATCGGGATTTCGAGTGTCTCGATAATCTTAAAAGTTTCACCCTCGTATACTCCGACATACACCTTAATCGGATACGGCGCTTGTAAGAGCGAGTTAGGTATACGTACCTTTATATCACTACCGAAAAGAGTCCCTTGTCTCACGAGCGCTCTTTCTAAATTCACATTAGCGAAATGTATCTCGGGTACCTCTATTAAATTAAGTCCACTAATCACGAGATCCCTGTTAACATCCCACTGATACAGGCTATCTGTCACGTACGAACCGTACGCGTTAAAATTTGCTTTAATCATAATCCACCTCCCGTTACATAAGTCTGATTAATTCGTTATACTGATCTTTTGTAATTCGATTGTTTAAAAGGAATATATCTAACTTTTTACTCATATCGGATTTAAAAGTCTCGTACTCTTCCGTCGTAATTCCTTTATTTATCTTTTGGATCGTATCCTCGATTATTTTTTTACAATATTTATATATCATTTTTACCCCTCCAATCCTAACTCCATAATAGATAACCGATACTCTTTATCCACGCTATCGCGAGCGATATCGACCTCCAGGTCTTTTACCATTTCGACCGCTAGTAACGCGTTCTCCTCGGATGTATTTTGTCGAGGTATTCTCGTTACCCCGTCCTTAAAATAAAAATATCCGTCGATATACTTATCGCCCTCGCTGATAGGATACTGAGTCGACTCTACCGCTATGGCGTCCTCGCCGTACACATTACGCGCTAACTGATTGGCTAACTCGTAATTATCACATACTATATCTTGTTTAATTGTTTCGTCCTTAATAATGGCGAAAGTCTGTTTTATATACATATGATATCCTCCTTAATATCCCCACCTTACGATCACGATACCGGATCCTCCGTCGTTTGCGTACTTCATACCGTCCGAGCCACCGGCACCTCCTCCGGTATTAGGAGTTCCACCTGTTGCCAAATTAACGGTACTATTATATTCGTAACCGTTACCGCCACCGCCGGCACCACCAAAACCTCGAGAACCTGGATAACCCGTCGGCGACCAACTACCTCCGCCACCACCGGCGTAAAGTGTACCTCCCGACTCTCCAAACGCGCGAGTAGTAGATTTTTGACCGAGTCCGCCCTCATAAGTAAACGCTTGAGTACCGTTATTATAAGGCGTCGACGCGAAACCGTCCGAGCCGTCCGATCCGCCGTTACCGGCGACAATTTGATATTGACCTCCGCCTCCACCACCCGAGCCACCGGCACCGCCGACCGCTTTTTTACATACTTTACCACCGTTAGCCGTTAATGTTTTAGAGGCTATCGTGAACGTACTAGGACTACCGTCAGTACCACCAACTCCGCCGGCGCCTACTAAAACACTAGCCGTATCGCCAGGAGTTACGGCGAACGATTTCTCGGTAAGAGTGTAACCTCCGCCGGCTCCACCATAACCCTCATCATATTCGGTACTTGAGCCGGCTCCGCCACCTACGAGAAATACATCGATAGTCGTAACTCCGAACGGTATAGTAAAATTACCGCTATTAGTAAAAATCACGTCTCCTTTTGCCTGTACCGGAATAGCGTACGCCTGGGCGCCGGCCGTAGTAGTCGTATAAAGCCTTGTCGCGTTTTTGTAAGTATACGCGAACGCCCTAAAGTAATATTTCGTACCGTCTACAAAAAAACTTTGAGTGACCGCCGAAACCGGTACGGTGTCGTTACTGTCATAAAAAAAGGATCCGTCCCAGGGATTCGTAGGATAATCGTCTGTTTTATATACAATGCGAACGCCTTTAAATTTTGGATCCGTAGGATTAGTCCAGGAAAGTTTTACTGTCCCGGCGGTAGAAAATCCTGTGATTACGGATAGACCGCTTATCTGTTGACATTTAGACACGCCACCGCTTAAGTTATCTCTAATCGCCATCATATATCGTTTACCACCTTAATAGTATCGATTACGATCGCGCTCGTCGGTACGGTATTTACCGTAATCTTTAAATAGCCAACTCCTACCGCGTAAGTCGGCTCCGCGTCTGTGATCGCCTCTTTTGAGGCTTGATTATAATAAACGTCGACTATACTACCGTCGACGATTTTATCGAATGTGATTGTATATGATTTATTGCTCCAGGAATTTGGAGCGATTGAAATACCGCTCTTAACCTGGATCATATCTTTTAATCTCTGCTCGAGGGATACGACATCGTCGCCGAGGACATCTGCTCTAAGACTAGCGACTCTCTCGTCGAACGCCTCCGTTAAATCTTGTACGGCGTCCTGGTGGATTTGATTAAATCGCGACAAAAAAGTCTCGTTATTCTCATCCAATCGTACGAGCGCATTTTCAACCATCGCCTCCATATTGGCGATACTGTCTGTTAGTCGATTATTTAATAGGTTAAACGATAAAATCTCGTCCTCTTTGTCGTAGATATAATCCGACGGTTTCTGTCTCTCTTTAACAGGGATCTGTAACTTATACAATGTACGGAATAAATCGCCCTCGTAAGCGCAGATATAAACATCTATCGGTAAAGGCTTTTCCAATATTACATTAGGAATGTTTACCGTAATAATTCCGCTTTCATCATTAGCACCTTGTCGTACAATCGCCTCGGTCATTGACCGGTTAACGAAATGTATCTCCGGAGTATTAGGAACTGTTAGACCACTAATCTCTAATACCTGGTTTTTATCCCATTCGTAAAGAGTTTCTACGGTATACCGACCGTTTCTATCTACTTTAACAAATGACATTTTTATCGTTTACCTCCTTTATTTTTTTCGTGGGGAGTTTTTGCTACGGAATACTCCCCCTGTACCGTTATGCCCCAAAAGGTAAAAACTTTTTTACCCACCCCTACCTTTTTAAAAGAAAAAATCATTTTATTTTCTCTTTTTAAATCGATTGTGTCTCTCATTGTGACACCCTGTACATAGTAACTCGAGGTTATCGTAATCCAATCTCAACTCCCATCCCTCGGTCGTTTGTATTGCTTTCTTATGATGTACTTGTGTAGCCATTGACTTACACTTCTCGCACCGATAACCTTTGTCCTGTGTATACTTAGCCGATAACATCCGCCACTCCGGACCATTATAAAAGCGTAGGTACTTAGGATCACGCGTCTTATTGTAACGCTTGTCTCCCTCTCTCTTAACCTCTAACCTACGGGCCTCTCTCTCGCTCTCTACTATAGGCTTACATACTGTACAGTATGCCGAACCATAAGGGATGAGATTACCGCACCTATTACAACTCTTTAATAGCATAGGATACCCCCTTATATAGGCCCCCTATTTTTAAACATAGAAAAAGGCCCGATATACCAGGACGGTATACAGGACCTTATCCTATATTGGAGGCTTTAACCAAACGAGCAACCCTTACAGATTAGCACGATATCATATTACCTTATTTGTTACGATTATGTAATGAATTAAATTACGGTAATTTTTGAACTTTTACTGAAGTCTTACTGAACTAATTCGCTAACGGCCTCAAGATATAGATCATACACCCATCGAGACGAGTAACCCATATCCTCGGCTATATCGTCTATCGATTTACAATCTATAAAGAAAGCCTCCAATACTTCCGCATGACGAGGATCCTCGAGAGAGTCTATCTCTTCCAAGATCTCATCCTTTAAATTTTTACTCTTATTTTTTAATCGCTTAATCCTTTTTTCTAAATCTACCTTATCGGAAAGTAACTCCTCTATAGTCACCGGCTGACCGCCTCGAGGCATACCGGAATAATTCGGCGATTTTACGGACGTAATTCTTTGCTCCAGGAGATTAAGTTTTTCCTCGAGACGGCCGATACAAGCGACATTTTTTCTATAACGCTTTAAGGATCGTTTTTTATTTTCGATCTCCTGGATAGTTTCGTTTTCCATACATACACCTCCGGAAAGCGAGCCTATAACAAAATAACAAAAAAAATCGCAACTCTTATATACATTTATATTTTATACATAATTACTATATATATTATATATAATATATATTTTTCTTAAATATAGAGTAATAATTATGTTATATGTTATAAAGTACCTAATTTTTTAGATATATCTAAACGCCGTTACTGAAAACCTAAACGGTTTTGCGATTTTCGAATAACAAAAACCATAACAAAATGCTTTTTGATTTTGTTATATTACCCTGTTTTTGTTATAGGCTCAAATTTTGAAAAAATTTAATAAATTTCACTTTTTGTTAAAAAGGTCGTTTTTGTTATGATTTTGTTATACATTCTGTTAGTCTTTTTTATTACTCATGATACACGCGATAAGGATCACACCGTAACCGCCGACTAAAACTCCTATAACAAACGCGATTATTAAATCGATCATATGCTGACCTCCTACTCTTTACGATTGATACTCGCCGACTCCGAGAACCCCTCCGGATAACGCATTTTTAATTTATTAATATTACGAGTCATAACATCGGATAAGTCGACGTCGATAGCGGTACATAATAACGCGACATACCAACACACGTCCCCTAATTCTTTAATTAACTCGTCTCGGTCCAGGTCGTGACCGTGGAAGATATGTTTTTTAATCATATCGGAGACCTCGCCGGCCTCTCCGGTTAATCCGAGAGCGCCGTTGAGTAATTCGCCGGGATCCGGTTTAGACGTGTCCGTAAAAGACTCGGTACACGCGTTATATACACGGGATACGCTTAACTCGTCGTTGGTTCTCATGGCTAACGCCTGGTAAGCGTCGATCGCTAGTTTATTACATTTGAAAATTTTTTCCATCATGTTTTTTCTCCTTTCATTTCTGCTAATTTTATCTCTGCTAACTTTTTCTCCGCCTCTTCTTTGCTTAGGAATACAAGACGGCCAATGTATTCATTTTTAACTAAAAATAATACATATTCGAAAGTTCTTACTATATATGGTTCGATTCCCCAAATATAATCTTCGTATATTAAGCAATATACTGTATCTCCCACCTTACAAGGCAATCTCAAAAGCAATCCTTGTTCTTCGGCATCTAGTAAATTTTGAATATGTTTTATATCATTAACCATCACATCAACATTGGCACTTAAACCGTTCACATACATATATCCTATAAGCAATCCACAATGGTACATAAATCTTTCGATTAATCTCTCCATACTCTACTCCTTAATAAGCGAACCAGGAAAGATCGGTAAGATTGCTCGTCATAAGGACGTCAGTAATACGAATTATTTTACCGGCCTCTTTCGCCTTAATTAACTCCATGTCGTCGTTATATGCTTTCTCGTAATATTTAATTTTCTGATCGAAATTTTCTTTTGAATTAACGATAATCTCTACGTCCGGATTTCCCTCCGTTTCGATTTTTACCATTATGAAATTTTTGTTACGGTCGATACCCTCGTTAACCAATTGGTTAAATTCTTGCTTTGTCATTTTTTATTACTCTCCTCATCTTACTTCTTTCCTTTTCTATTTCGTACAACCGAGATCCATCGCTCTCGTACTCGGTCGTATAAAAGATATGTTTACATTCGTAGCAC
>JAEIGA010008556.1_pt1 | contig 15524 bp, 15 predicted proteins | sample 9270691 | NCBI WGS metagenome assembly JAEIGA01 (sample SAMN17057246, study PRJNA624740) | gut metagenome | biome: biome; isolation source: fecal sample | host: Bos grunniens | place: China: Xizang | collected 2019
AAAATGTCACTCGAAAAACTTACAAGAGAGCTTGGTAAAGCAATTCAGCAGGATGAAAGATATCTTGCAATGCAGAAGGCAATTGAGGCTAACGAAAAGGATACAGCACTCAATGAGCTTATGAGCAAAATTCAGCTTATTCAGGTTTCATATCAGCACGAAGCATCAAAGGAAGAGCCAGACGAAGGCAAGATGAAGGCTTACGACGAAGAATTCCGTGGTGTTTACACAGAAATTATGATGAATCCTAATATGCAGGCTTATGAAAAGGCAAGACAGGACATCGACGAGCTTATGAACTACCTTACAGGTATTCTTGCTATGTGCGTAAACGGTGATGACCCTGAAACATGCGACCCTAAGGCACATCAGTGCGGTGGCGACTGCTCAGGCTGTCATTGTGACTGTGGTGACGAAGGTTGTTCACACTAATTAAATTGTAATGTAGGGCGGGGGCTTGCTCCCGCCGAAAAACAAACATACGTAGTGGCAGGCTTCCACGCCTGCAAAAAAATCTATTACCAAAGAAGGATAAAAAATATGGCACTTTCACCAATGATGCAACAATATTTTCAGATAAAACAGAATTATGAAGACACCATATTAATGTTCCGTCTTGGTGACTTTTACGAGATGTTCTTTGATGATGCAAAAACAGCATCAAAAGAGCTTGAGCTTGTATTAACAGGTCGTGATTGTGGTGAAGAGGAAAGAGCACCTATGTGTGGCGTGCCTTTTCACAGTGCTGACGGATATATTGCACGTCTTGTAAGCAAGGGCTATAAGGTAGCAATCTGTGAGCAGATGGAGGACCCTGCAAGTGCTAAGGGTATTGTCCGTCGTGATGTTGTCCGTGTTATTACACCGGGTACTGTTATTGAAAGCTCAATGCTTGACGAGTCAAAGAACAATTATTTAGCATCAGTCTGCGCATCTAACGGTAATGTTGGTATGTGCTTTATCGATATTTCAACAGGCGAGGTCAATTTAACTGAATTTTCAGAAAATGTTGAACAGAGAGTTATTAATGAAATGGGAAGATACCTTCCTACTGAAATTATTCTCAATCAAGAGGTAGTTTCATTTAATTCTCTCAAAGATTTTATATCTAAAAAGCTTGAAGCGTCTGTTGAGCTATTGATTGAAGAATTCCAGTTTTCTAATGCAGAGGGAATCTGCAAGGAGCACTTTAACACAAATGATTTAGCTACGATTTCACTTAATCAGCGTGACACTGCAGTTTGTGCTTTGGGCGCTGCACTTTCATATCTTCGTTCAACACAGAAAAGAAATTTGGAAAACATCCGTAATATTAATTTCTATACGGATGCAAAGCTTATGAGTCTTGGAATTTCTGCAATCCGTAACCTTGAGCTTCTTGAAACAATGCGTGACAGGGACAGAAAGGGCTCACTCCTCTGGGTGCTTGATAAGACTAAAACTGCAATGGGTAAGCGAATGCTTCGTTCATTTATTGAACGACCACTTTACGATTGTGTGGAGATTTCAAAACGACTTAATGCAGTTGATGAGCTTTTTAAGAATACTGAGCTTCGTGAGGGTGAAACAGAGCTTTTAGTAGGCGTTTACGATATGGAGCGTCTTATGACAAGAGTTGTGTATAACACAGCTAATGCAAAGGAGCTTTTATCCCTTAAAACAACTCTTGAAAAATTGCCACAGCTTAAGGAAAATCTTAAATCAGCAGGAAGTAATCTTCTTAAATACATTTACAGCGAAATTGATGTTTTAGATGACGTCTGCTCACTTATTGAGGTTTCCGTTAAGGAGGATGCACCGTTTTCAGTCCGTGAGGGTGGAATGATTAAGGATGGCTTTAATAAAGAGCTTGACGAGCTTCGTGACATTGTAAATGGTGGTAAGAGTATTCTTGCAAAGCTTGAAGCAGATGAACAGGAAAAAACAGGCATCAAAAAGCTTAAAATCGGCTACAACAAGGTGTTCGGTTACTATTTCGAGGTGCTTAATTCATATAAGGAGTTAGTGCCTGACACATACATAAGAAAACAAACACTTTCAAATTGTGAGCGTTTTATTACACAGGAGCTTAAGGAGCTTGAAACAAAGGTGCTTGGTGCTCAGGAGAGAATTGTAGGCCTTGAATATGAGCTTTTCAATTCAATCCGTAAAAAAATCGCAGGTGAGTATTTAAGAACTCAGCGCACAGCACACGCTGTTGCACTCCTGGATGTTCTCTGCTCATTTGCAACAGTTTCAGTTAATAATAATTACACAAGACCTGATATTAACGATAAGGGTGTTGTGAGAATAAATGAGGGCAGACATCCTGTAGTTGAAGCTTTGCAGAAAAAGACAATGTTCGTGCCAAATGATACATTGCTTGATTGCGAAGACAACAGAATGGCAGTTATAACAGGCCCTAATATGGCAGGTAAGTCAACATATATGCGACAGATTGCAATTATTGTGCTTATGGCACAGATGGGGTGCTTTGTTCCTGCAAAATCAGCGGATATCGGCATTGTTGACAGTATTTTCACTCGTGTTGGTGCATCTGACGACTTGGCTTCAGGTCAGTCAACCTTTATGGTGGAAATGAACGAGGTTTCTGAAATCCTTAAATACGCAACAAAGAACAGCCTTATTATCCTTGATGAAATCGGTCGTGGTACTTCCACCTTTGATGGTATGAGTATTGCTCGTTCAGTTGTTGAACATATTGCTGATAAGAAGAAAATCGGTGCAAAAACACTCTTTGCAACTCATTATCACGAGTTGTCAGAATTAGAAGGCACAGTTGACGGTGTTAAGAATTACAATATTGCTGTTAAAAAGCGTGGCGATGACATTACGTTCTTGAGAAGAATTGTTCGTGGTGGTGCAGATGGCTCTTATGGTATCGAGGTTGCAAAGCTTGCAGGTGTTCCTGATAATGTAATCAAACGAGCAAAGGCAATCCTCAAAACACTTGAAGATAATGACCTTATGAAGCCAAAAATGGTTTCAGAAATCGTGGAAGAAGCAGAGCCTGAAATCCAGATGTCCTTTGAATCAAATTCAAGAGAATATATTATGGACAGACTTCGTACAGTTGATATAAACACTTTAACCCCAATTGAAGCAATGGGACTTCTCTACGAATTAATCGACAAAGCGAAGAATTAATTCGTAATGCGTAATTCGTAATTCGGAATTGTAGGGGCGATTCACGAATCGCCCGCTCATTAAATCTTATAATTCAAATTAAAGGAGCATCGGATATGAAAAAAATTAACCAATATGATATCGGAATAATCTTTTCTATTGTGGGAATTATCGCAAGTATCGCAGTTATAATCCTGAAGCTCATGAGTAAAGACAATGTGACAGTAGGCATTGTTTTGTTCATTGCCTGTGTTCTTTCACTACTCGTAAACATTAAACAAAAGAAAGAGAATAAATCGGAATAACCTTGTAGAGGAATTCTTGGCTCCCTCTGACTGCATTGTAGGGGCGATTCACGAATCGCCCGAACATGGTAATATTTCTATTTGGAGGTCTAATTATGTCACATCACGAATTTGGAATTATGCAAACAACTCCTCAAAACGGACAACGATTTGACGAGTATGTTCCCGAAAAATATAATTGTATTTCTGTCGATGATGATTATATTGAAAACATTTTTGAAAAATTAACTGATGTTGATTTTTATTGGCATACAACTGACGTATCGGGTAAAGGTCTTAATTATTGTGGTGTTACACTTATTCCACCATCATCAATGCAAAAGTTTATTTCCGTAATTGATGAAAATCCCGACTTACACCAATTAAAAGAACTTTTAATACAAGCACTCAACGAAAATAAATGGATAATCCATTTTGGTATATAACTTTCTCACGGGCGATTCATGAATCGCCCCTACAAAATAATTTTGCACTTTGCGTTTTGCATTTTGCATTTATAAGAGGTGAAATCAATGGCAAAAATTAATAAACTCCCAAAACATATGGCTGATTTAATTGCAGCAGGTGAGGTGGTTGAACGTCCTGCATCTGTTGTGAAGGAGCTTATGGAAAATGCCGTTGATGCGGGTGCTACCTCCATAACGGTTGAAATTCAGCGTGGCGGTGTTTCTTACATCCGTGTTACTGACGACGGTTGTGGAATCCTGCGAGAAGATGTCAAAACTGCATTTGTAAGTCACGCTACAAGTAAGATTAAAACAGCCGAAGACCTTAATACTATCTTAACTCTTGGCTTCCGTGGTGAAGCATTGCCTTCAATCGCAGCAGTTTCAAAGGTTAATATGATTACAAAAACTGCAAACGAGGAAATGGGGACAAGCCTTACAATCGAAGGTGGAATTATAACCGATTTCTCCGATGCAGGGTGTGCAGTGGGTACAACTATGATTGTCCGTGAGCTTTTTTACAACACTCCTGCACGAATGAAATTCCTTAAAAAGGATGTAAGTGAGGGCAATTATGTTGCCTCTGCAGTTGAAAAGCTTGCACTTTCACATCCTGAAATCAGTATCCGATTTATCCGTGACGGTAAACAGGTATTTACAACTAACGGTGACGGAAATCTTCAGAATGTGTGCTTCTCTGCATTTGGTAAGGACTTTTCAAACGGTCTTTTAAATGTGGATGGTGCAGTTGGTTGTGTTTCCGTTAAAGGCCTTGTAACTCCACCGTTTAACTGTCGTGGCTCACGTGGAATGCAGTATTTCTTCGTAAATGGCAGAAGTGTCAAGAATACAACAATAATGACAGCCTTTGAAAATGCCTATAAAAACAGCGTAATGGTGGGCAAATTCCCTGGTGGTGTGCTTTTTATCACATTACCACCTGAGCTTGTTGATGTTAACGTGCATCCTTCAAAAATCGAGGTTCGTTTTTCTGATGAAAGAGGAATTTTCGATGCAGTTTATCACGCTGTAAAAACTGCTTTGAATGAAAGCACAGCAATTAAACAGGTTCATTTACCTGAAAAGAAGCCAACCTTAAATGACTTTATTGTAAAGCCTCAGCAGGATTTCAAGCAGACAACTGTTCAGGAAAATATTGCATTTACTGAAAAGGTGTTGAAGCCACTTTCATCAACTGCTATTGTCAGTGACGTAAGTGTTGAATATTCAGCAGATGAAGAGGATGACCCATTTAATATTGAATTTCCAATTGCAAAGCCAATTCAAAAGACAGTTGTTGAGCCGATTTCAACACCAAAAGCAGAAGAAATCAAGACTGAAAACACAATCCGTCTTATTGGCGAAGCATACAAAACATATATTTTAATTGAGCTTAACGGAACTCTTTGCGTAATCGATAAGCACGCAGCCCACGAGAGAATTCTCTTCAATAAGCTTAAAAAGGAAGCACAGAATAGTGGTAGTCAGGTGCTTTTAATGCCTGTAACCGTTACTCTTGGTAAAGAGGAGTATTCAGCAGTTACTGAAAATCTTGAAATCATCAGTAAAGCAGGCTTTGACATTGAGGATTTCGGTGACGGTACTGTAATTGTCCGTAGCTGTCCTATGGATTTGGAGGACTGCGAAATCGTGCCTTTAATCGGTGAAATCGCAGAATACATAATCAAAAATCGTCGTGATATTACAAATGAACACCTTGATTGGATATATCACAATGTTGCCTGCCGTAGTGCAATAAAAGCAGGCGACGACAGCTCTGATATGGAGCTTTTAGCTCTTGCAAAGCAGGTTGTGGAGGATAATGAGGTCAGATTCTGTCCTCACGGAAGACCCGTTATGATAGAGCTTTCAAAATATGAACTTGAAAAACAATTTGGCAGGGTATAATTTATGAAAAAAATTCCCGTAATTGCAGTTGTCGGTCCTACAGCCTCAGGAAAAACATCTTTGTCAATTAATATTGCAAAGAAATTTAGAGGTCAGGTTGTTTCAGCCGATTCAATGCAGATTTACGAAAAAATGGATATAGCAACTGCAAAGCCTACAGCTGATGAAACGCAGGGAATACAGCATTATCTTATAGGCTTTCAGCCAATAGATAAAAAATTCAGCGTTGCAGAATATGTGTCCCTTGCAAACGAATGTATCCTTAAAATACATAACGAGGGTGATATTCCTGTTGTAGCAGGTGGCACAGGGCTTTACGTTGACTCACTTCTTAATAATATTCAGTTTTCAAAGGAAGAGGAAAACCGTGAAATCCGTCAGGAGTTAACTGACCTCTTTGATGAAAAGGGTGCTGAATATATGCTCGATTTGTTGCGTGAAATCGACCCTTTGACTGCAGAAAGATTACACTTAAAGGATAAGAGTAGAATTATCCGTGCTCTTGAAATATATAAGCTTACAGGCAAAACAATGACAGAGCAGAAAATTCTCTCTCGTGAAGAGGAGTCACCATACGACGTGCTTTATATTGGCATAAATTATCGTGACAGAAATGTACTTTATGACAGAATTAACCGTAGAGTTGATATAATGCTCGAAAACGGTCTTTTAGAGGAAGCAAAGGACTTTTACAACATTCCACAGGATAAAACTGCTTGTCAGGCAATCGGTTATAAGGAATTAGCACCGTATTTCAACGGTGAAAAATCACTCGACGAATGTGTGGAAAAATTAAAGCAGGAAACAAGACACTATGCAAAGCGTCAGCTTACCTGGTTTCGTAAAAATGAAAATGTAAATTGGATTTATCCTGACGATTACGAAGATGAAGCAGAAATGTATAGTGCAGTTTATGAAATAATCAATGAATTTTTAGGAGGTAAGCAATAGTGAATTTCAAGCTCGATAAGTTAAACAAAACTCAGATTAAATATATTGTTTACTCTCTTGTGGGCATATTTATTATCAGTTATTTCATTCATCAGGTTGTGCAGATGAATTCTTCACCATATAAAACTGAAATTGCCCTTAATCGTGATATGCAGAGTATTATTAAAACAGAGGCATTTATTGTCCGTGACGAAACTTACATAACAACTGATAATTCAGGTGGTACTGTTGTTTCAATTGCCGAGGACGGTAAGCGTGTTTCAAGTGGTGATAATGTTGCTGTTGTATTTCCAAGCTCTGAAAGTGCTGCAACCTATGTGCGTATGAAGGAGCTTGAAAAGGAAATCGAATATTACAGTCAGCTTAAAAACCGTGTTGGTATCGGTACAAATACACCTGCATCATACAGTAAGCTTATTGATGAGGCTTGTATCGAATTCATAACAACCTCAAGAGAAACTATCGGTAGTGATTTTGACGAATCTCTTACAGATTTACGAGATGCAATTACAGCACGTCAGTTAGCAGTCGGCACAGAGCTTTCTGTTGATGCAAAGCTTGCTGAATTACAGGCAGAGCTTATCACCTTAAGTAGTGGTAATGCTGAATATAAAACAATCGCCTCACCAAATTCAGGCTATTATATCGGCAGTGTTGACGGATATGAAAAAACAGTTGATTACAATAAGGTTGACTCATTGACCTGCAAGGAAATCGAAACACTTATAAATTCTAAACGACAGGATACTCCGGCAAATGTTATGGGTAAATTGGTTGACGAATTTGACTGGTATTTCGTCTGCACAGTACCTTATAGCGAGTCGGGTAGCATTGACGTAGGAAAGAGTGTAAAGGTAAATGTGCCTAATACTGCAGTAGGAACAATTAACTGTACCGTTATGCATAAGGGTGACAGAGAGGATGACAAGGTATCAGTTGTAATCAAATGCAACCTTATGAACAGAAACCTTGCAAATCTTCGTATTCACGATATTGAAATTATCGTTGATGACTATGTTGGAATTAAAATCAGTAATGATGCTATCCGTGAGGTTGACGGTGAAAAGGGCGTTTATGTACAGCGTGGCAACCTTATTCAGTTCAGAAAAATAAACATCATTTATTCTGCTGAGGATTATTCCGTTGTTGAATCAGTTGCCGATTCAGCATATTTACAGCAGTACGATTCAGTTATTACGCAGGGAGTTGATTTATATGATGGAAAAGTCGTATCTTGATAAACGAAAAGCAGATATTGAATATAATCTTGATGTAATCAATGAAAAAATAGGGGAGTGCGCAATTAAAAGCGGACGTAAGCCGGATGACATTAAGCTTATGGCTGTTACAAAAACTGTTGACCCTATATTTATAAATTATGCACTTGATTACGGTGTAAAGCTTATCGGTGAAAACCGTGTTCAGGAAATGCTTCGTAAAAAGCCTGATTTACACCTTGACGGTGTTGACAAGCACCTTATTGGCCATCTCCAGACTAATAAGGCAGGGCAGATTGTTGGCGAGGTCGATATGATTCAGTCTGTTGACTCCTTGAAAATCGCAAAGGAAATCGGAAAGCAATCTGCGAAAAAAGGCGTTGTGACAGATGTTCTCCTTGAAATCAATGTTGGCAATGAGGAAAGCAAGACAGGTTTTTCAAAATCTGAATTCTTTGAAAATCTTTACGAAATTGCAGAAATTCCCAATATTCAGATAAAAGGTCTTATGACAGTACCTCCAATATGTGAAAATAATGTGGAACTTTGCAAATTTTTTGAAAATATGTTCAATATCTATGTTGACATAAAGGCAAAAAAGTTAGATAATATTACTATGAATATTCTGTCGATGGGAATGTCGGGAGATTATGACAGGGCAATTTTATGTGGCTCAAATCTTGTGAGAATTGGTTCTTCAATTTTTGGTCCGAGAATATATTAATAGGAGGAATTTTCAAATGAGTTTTTTAGACAAAATCAAGAATATTGTTAATGTGGATGAGGACGGATACTATCCTGACGACGATGTAGATACAGGTGCTTTTATGGGCGCTGACAATTTTGATGACGAGGATAAGGTGCAGAAGCCACAGCGCAGAGTACAGAGAAACTCTGAGGATAAGGTTGTTAATATCCACACTACAGCACAGCTTCAGGTTGTTCTTGCAAAGCCTGAAAAGTTTGAAGAGGTTCGTGGCATTGCTGATAACCTTAACGAAAAGAGAACAGTTGTTTTAAACCTTGAATCAGTAAGCAAGGATGTTGCACGTCGTCTTATCGACTTTTTGACAGGTGTTGCTTATGCTAACAACGGTCAGATTAAGCGTGTTGCTAACAGCACATTCATCATCACTCCTTATAACGTTGATGTAATGGGTGACTTACTTGACGAGCTCGAAAACAACGGTATGTTCTTTTAATTAAGAATATTTACAAAATTTAGTATTGCTATTTAGCAGAATGGGAAGGATATAAATGCTTACACCTGAAAGAATTAAGGAAAGAACATTCCAGACTGCAGGACGTGGTTCATATCGTGCAGAGGATGTTGACGGATTTATGAACGAGGTTTCTGCTTCTTATGAGCAGATGTATAGGGAAAATACAGATTTAATCAAGAAAATCAGTATTTTAGCAAAAAAGGTTGAAGAATATCGTGCTGATGAGGACAGCCTTAAAATGGCACTTCTTAATGCACAGAAGCTTGCTGACAGAATCGTTGCTGAAGCAAAGGAAACTGCTGCAAATGAGGTTGCTTCTGTTAAGGCAGAAACTGATAAGCTTCGTGCAGATGCTGCATCTGACGCTGCTGCTCTTGAGCTTAATGCAAAGAATGAATCAGAAACACTTCTCACTTCTTCAAAGAAGGAAGCAGAGGAAATTCTTGCTAATGCAAAGGCAGAGGCTGAAAAAGTAGTTAATGAGGCAAATGCAAAGTCAAAGGAAATCCTTGGCGGAATTAACCGTAAGGTTACAAAGGAAAGCCTTGTTCTTGAAATGATGCAGAAGGAATCAACAATGTTCAAGCAGAGACTTGTTTCAATGTATAAGGAGCACATTAATCTTATTAATAAGCTTCCTGAAATTATTGATGAACAGCTTGATGCAGAAGAGGTTGTTATTGAAGAGCCTGTTGAGGTTGCTGCAGAGCCAGTTGTTGAGGAAAACATTGTTGTAATCGAAGAGCCTGTAGAGGCTGTTGTTGAAGAGGTTGCTGAAGCACCTGTTGTTGAGGAAATTCAGGAGCCTGTTGTTGAAGAAGCTAAGGAAGAGCCTGTTGTAATTGAAAAGTCAGGCTTCGCTTTCGACATCAACAATATTGATTTCTCTGATGACGACGATGAGTACATTCCTGCACCTTCATCAAAGTTCGACGACTTAACAGTTAAGGTTGACGATACAGAAGCTGACGATGATAATTTATCATCAATGCCTTTTAAAAACTTCTTTAATAAAAATTAAAACAGACGAGGTATTTTAATGCTCCAAGTAATTACATTAATAATCGTTGCCCTTTTGGTGGCGGTTGACCAGCTTATAAAATTACTTGTTATTGAACATCTCGAGCCGATAGGCAGCCTTCCTTTGATAGACGACATTATTCGATTGAAATATGCCGAAAATACAGGGGCTGCTTTTGGTTCTTTTAGTGAAAAAACATCTTTTTTATCAGTATTCACTCTTATTCTTATTGTTGCAGGAATTGCATATCTCTTTTTGAAAAAGCGTAAAGTGGACTTTGAATATGTGTGCATTACATTGATTGTTGCAGGAGGCTTAGGAAACCTTATTGACCGTGTTTTCCGTGGCTTTGTGGTCGATTACATTGAACCGCTTTTTATTGACTTTGCAATTTTCAATTTTGCTGATATTCTCGTTACCTGCAGTTGTATTGCCTATGCAATATGGATGTTTTATGACGTTTACAGAGACTGTAAAAAAGAAAAAGGAAATAATCATGAGTGAAGTTATAATTGATGTCCCACAGGAGCTTGAAGGGGAGAGGATAGATAAATTTTTATCAATTCTCGTTGAAAGCACTTCAAGAAATGCTATTCAGAAGCTTATTGAAAGCGAAAAGGTTCTCGTTAACGGACAGCCTGTAAATAAAAAATATAAGGTCAGTGCCGATGATGAAATCACAATGCTTCCCGGCGATTTAAAGCCTCTTGACGCTGAGCCTGAGGATATTCCTCTTGATATTGTGTATGAGGATGAGCATCTCCTTGTTGTGAATAAGCCAAGAGGAATGGTTGTACATCCTGCTCCGGGAAATTACAGCGGAACATTAGTAAACGCTCTTCTCTATCACTGTAAGGACTCTCTGTCAGGAATAAACGGAATTTTACGTCCGGGAATTGTACACAGAATTGATAAGGATACAAGTGGTCTGCTCATAGTTGCTAAAAATGATAAGGCTCATATAGGTCTTGCAGAGCAGATTAAGGAGCATAGCTTTACACGTGAGTATAACGCTGTAATCGTTGGTCATTTGAAGGAAAACGAAGGAACAGTAAATGCTCCAATCGGCAGAAATCCTAAGGACAGAAAGAAAATGTGCGTAACAATGCAGAATTCTAAAAATGCAGTTACTCATTATAAAACCATTGAGGATTATGAGGGCTATTCTCATATTTCCTTAAAGCTTGAAACAGGTCGAACACATCAGATTCGTGTTCATATGGCACATCTCGGTCATCCTGTGGCAGGTGATTTGGTTTACGGAAACGATAAAAAAAGCGCTTACCTTAACGGTCAGTGCTTACATGCAATAAAAATCGGTTTTATTCATCCGATTACGGAAGAATATCTCGAATTTACATCGGATTTACCCGATTATTTTAAAGAGTTTTTAAGAAAACTTAACCACACCTCAGGAGGTGTTTAAAATGGGAAATAAGGATTTGTCAAATTGGCTTGTTGTATCCGATATTGACGGTACTCTTAACAACAAATTCAGACAGTTACCAAAAAGAAATTATGAAGCAATCTGCAAATTCGTAAATGAATGTAACGGTCACTTTACATTGGCTTCCGGCAGAAATGTTCAGTCAATGCGAAAGCACTATGAACGCTTGCCTATTGCAGGTACTCCTGCAGTTGTTCTTAACGGTGCAGGTGTTTATGACTATGCACAGGAAAAAATGCTTTACTTTGATGCAATTAACGACCACGCTATGGATTTGGTTTTTGAAATTTATAAGAGATTTCCAATGGTTGAGGTTGAGATTTTAACTGATAAAATGATTTACACTCTTAATTCAAAAATCTTCGCAAAGGTAATGGTTAGAGCTGATAAATTGCATTATAAAAACTGTAAGCACCCTGATGAAATTCCAAGAGAAAATTGGGGTAAGGTAATTTTTCTCGGTATGCCTGATTTGATTATGAGAATCAGAAAATATGTTGATACATTGACTGATACAAGAGCTAATTTTATGTCAAGCTCAATTTCATCATTTGAAATGCTTAACGAGGGCGTACATAAAGGCACAGCACTTATGAAAATCGCTGATATGTATGGCATTGAGCATAGCCATACAGCTGCAATCGGTGACTATTTCAACGATTACGATATGCTCAAAACAGTAGGACTCCCTGCATGCTGTGGACAAGCACCAAAGGCAATGCACGAAATCGCAAAATTCCATGCGTGTCATTGTAATGGCGGTGCAGTCGCAGACTTGCTTTATTATATTATAGATAAGGAGAAATAATTATTATGAATAATTCACTCAAACACGAATTAGAATTATTTGCCGTAAAAGAAAGAATGTTAATTCTTGAAGGCATTTTCAACGCAAAGGCTGGTCATCCGGGTGGCTCACTTTCAATCGCTGAGCTTATGGCATATCTCTATAACGTAGAGATGAAGGTTGACCCTGCAAATCCAAAGTGGGATGACAGAGACCGTTTTGTACTTTCAAAGGGTCATGCTGCACCTGCTCTTTATGCAACACTTGCACTTAAGGGCTTTTTCCCAACAGAGGACATCAAAACACTCCGTAAGGCAGATTCTTACCTTCAGGGACACCCAAGTATGAAGTGCGTTCCTGGTGTTGATATGAGTACAGGCTCATTAGGACAGGGTATCTCAACAGCAGTCGGTATGGCTCTTGCTGCAAAGTATGATAAAAAAGATACAAGAGTTTATACAATTCTTGGTGACGGTGAAATTGAAGAAGGTCAGGTTTGGGAAGCAGCAATGTTTGCTAATGCAAAGAAACTTGATAATCTCGTAGTAATCGTTGATAATAATAATCTTCAGATTGACGGTAGCATTGAAGAGGTTAACTCTCCATATCCAATTCCAGAAAAGTTTATTGCATTTGGCTTCAACACAATCGAAATCGACGGTAATAACCTTGACGAAATTGAAGAAGCATTTAATAATGCAAAGGAAACAAAGGGTGTACCTACTGCAATTATTGCAAAGACAGTTAAGGGTAAGGGCGTTTCTTATATGGAAAATCAGGTTAACTGGCACGGTGCAGCACCTAATGAAGAGCTTTATAATCAGGCAGTAGTTGAGCTTACTGCAAAACTTAACGAATTGGAGGCAGCAAAATGAGTGAAGTAATCAAAACAGCAACAAGAGATGCTTATGGTAAAGCACTTGTTGAATTAGGAAATACAGACGCTAAAATTCTTGTTCTTGATGCAGACCTTGCTGCTGCTACAAAGACAGGAATGTTCAAAAAGGAGCATCCTGAAAAGTTTATCGACTGTGGTATCGCAGAAGGTAATATGATGGGTATTGCTGCTGGTCTTGCAGCATCAGGATATACAGTATTTGCATCATCTTTTGCAATGTTTGCAGCAGGTCGTGCATTTGAGCAGGTAAGAAACTCAATCGGTTATCCTCATCTTAACGTTAAAATCGGCGCAACTCACGCAGGTATCTCTGTTGGTGAAGACGGTGCAAGCCATCAGTGTTGTGAGGATATCGGTCTTATGAGAACAATCCCAGGTATGGTTATTCTTAACCCTGCTGATGATGTTGAAGCAAGACTTTGTGTTATGGCTGCAGCAGAGCACGACGGTCCTGTTTATATGCGATTCGGTCGTCTTGCAGTGCCAAGAGTGTTTGACGAAAACTATAAGTTCGAAATCGGTAAGGGCACAGTCCTTAAGGAAGGTGATGATGTAACAATCATCGCAACAGGTCTTATGGTTAACGAAGCACTTATGGCTTATGAAGAGCTTAAGGCAGAGGGAATCAATGCGAGAGTTGTTAATATGGCAACAATCAAGCCTATCGACCGTGACCTTGTAATCGAAAGTGCAAAGAAAACAGGCGTTATCGTAACTGCAGAAGAGCACAATGTTATCGGTGGTCTTGGCTCAGCAGTAGCAGAGGTTGTTTGCGAAACAGCTCCTGTTCCTGTACTTCGTGTTGGTGTTGAGGACACATTCGGTAAATCAGGTCCTGCAGTACAGCTTCTCCATGAGTTCGGACTCGACGCTGCAAACATCGTTGCAAAGTGCAAACAAGCAGTAGCACTTAAGAAATAAATAATATAAGGGACGATGTCACATCGCCCCTTATTTTTATGCTATATTCAAATTTTAATTTATCGGTGTGTTAATGGATGCCTGTTCTCGGCTCCCCTTGTCAGGGTGCGGGTCTCCGGTGGAGACCTCTGCGAAGCAGAAGCACCGACCGAACCGGCAGGTGAGACTTAGCTGTCTGCGAAGCAGACTGAGGGGTAGTCAGTTCATCGATAAACTATCTCTTCCTCCGTCATTTTCTTACGAAAATGCCACCTCCCTCGTCAGAGGGAGGCATTATAATTGCAACGCAGTTCCTTCATTTTGCACTTTGCGCTTTGCATTTTGCACTCCCCTATAAACTCCAATTTATATACCAATTTGACAAAAAAACTCCCACCGAGTCAGTGGGAGTAAATTTTTATTTTGTCTTCAATTCATAATCCTTCTTGAGCATTTCCTCAACCAAGGTTTTATTATCGGTGATTTCCTTATTGAAATATATTCCGCCTGTGCCCAAATCCTCAATTGCGTGATAATCTGAACCTGATGTGACCATAAGGTCATATTTTTTTGCCCAGGCTTCAGCAATATCGTTGTTTGAATTATGTCTTGGATTGCCGTTGAAAATCTCAATACCGTCAAGATGCTTTGGATTTGTCACCTTCATACCAACTCTGAACGGATGAGCTTGAAACACTAAAAATCCGTTTTTCTGGCAAAGCTCGTAAAACTGTTTAATATTAAGGTTAAGAAGCTCGGAATGTAAATACAAGAATTCTTCATTAAGTCCGTAAACGAGATAATCATTATCACCCTCGCTTGTACGGAAACGAAGCTCCATACCAAGAAGCACAGGGATTCTGCCGTTTGCAGTTTTCTTTGCAGCCTTGTAACCACGAAGGAAAAAGTCAACCTTTTTATTCCATGTCAAAAGCTCACGACCGTATTTCATATATGTTGAGGGACTTAAATGGTCAGTAACAACAATTCCGTCATATCCTGCCTTAATATATTCTTCAACAGCAACCTCTGCCTTAACATTTGCACAGTTGCTTGTATTTTTTGTGTGAAAATGCATTTCATATAAATATTTTTTCATTTCAATCATCCTAAGTATTTTCTTTTGTTTTTATTATTATATACCTGTTTATTGTCAATGTCGATAATTTTTTTACCTTTTTTATAAGAATTTTCTATTTGAAAAATGTCATCATTTGTATTATTATATATAATAGATTGATTTGTATATATTTGGAGGTCAGTTATGAATTGCGATTGTAAAAACAAAAGTGATT
>JAEIGA010008557.1_pt1 | contig 15521 bp, 11 predicted proteins | sample 9270691 | NCBI WGS metagenome assembly JAEIGA01 (sample SAMN17057246, study PRJNA624740) | gut metagenome | biome: biome; isolation source: fecal sample | host: Bos grunniens | place: China: Xizang | collected 2019
CGGAACACTTCCGGCTTCTTACCTTCGCTTAGCTCGGTCACGATGATTTCCGCTTCGCCTTGGTGATCTTTCTCCAAGAGGCAGAGGAGTTCCCTGACTTCCCCGCGCGCACTCACCACATGCAGCTCTTTCAGACAAGCCCCAAGACGCTTGCAGATCATCGAGATATCTGCCATCGGCGCAAGCTTGAGCATTACAAGCCTGGAGGATTGGAGCAGTTGAGGGAGCATCGGAAGGATGTTTGGCGTGCAGTCCTCCAGAAGGAAAACCTTGCTTCCGCTACTGCTTCGCCTGGCGGGGTCTGCATACACCACATCACACTCGGGGAGCTGTGTCTGCAGCCCTACTTCCTCGCAATGGATCTCAACATTTGACAGACCGAAGACGGCCAAGTTGCGTTTCATCGCCTCTGCGAGCTGAGGCTGCATCTCAAAATAATGCACACGTGCGGCCCTTCGGGCAAATGCCATACTGTCCACGCCGAGCCCGCCTGTGAGATCGCAGACAACACCTTGCCCTTCAGGCAGATAGGCGTCAAGTAGAGACACTTTATATTGAGCGGTGAGAGTGGATGAGCACTGCTCCAGGGATAGAGAAGTGGGCAGACTAAGCTCGGCAAAATGCTCCGCCCAGTCAGGAAGTTTCACCCTCAACTTGCGCTCGTTGGACTTCTCAAGATCCTTGAGTATATCAGCAAACCCTGCCATCAGTCAAGCAGCCACTTAGTCCAGAACGCCTGATCTGCAGCCTTGTCGTGCACACTCTGGTAGCCACGATAGCCGTGCATACCGTCTGGATAGATCATCAGTTCAAACTGATAATTTACTTTCTGAAGCGCGTCAATGAGCTGGAGTGTATTCTGGAAATGCACGTTATCATCGCCTGTTCCGTGAGTAATCTTGAGTGCTCCAGGGAGAGGTTTAGGCCCCTTGTTCTCCTCAGAGAAGATCTCAGGAATATATGTCAGCACTGAGGCACGCTTGTATCCGTCTGCATTGAACTCAGGAGTATCCATAAAACGCTCAGTATAGTGAGTATCATAGAGCATCCAGTCGTATACGCCACCACCGGCTACACCGCAGCGGAAGTATTGAGGATATCTGAGCACAAGCATTGAGGTGGTTGTTCCTCCAAATGAAAAGCCTTGGACACCGATGCGGTCTGCAGCCACATAGCTCTGGCTCTGCAGCCATTTTGCCCATGCGATATAGTCCTGAAGCTCTATTACTGTCATCTGCTTATGAGCCTGATCCATGCCTCTGCGACCATTTTCTCCTGAAGAGCGAGGATCGCAGACAATATGGATGATACCGTTTTCCCAGCACCATTTGTTTGAAGCGTCGCGATCTCCCCAAGTATCTCTCACATAGGCAGTTCCAGGTCCTCCATAAAGAGTCATAACTACCGGGTACTTCTTGCTCGGATCAAAGTTCTTAGGAAGGCTCATCAACGCATAAAGGTCAAAACCATCGTTTTCTATCTTTACGATCTGTGGCGAAGGTTGATTTTCAAGATCAGCATCCATCTTTCTGACCACCTCCAAAGAAGCCTTATCTGTGCGACCTTCAACAAACATCATCGGGGTGCGGGCGTTGGACATCATCGCGGTAAACGATTTGAAGTCATCGGATAGATTTACTCCTCCAATATTGTATTCAGGATCGCTCAGCAGAGTGATTTTACCTTTCTTGTCGAGTTTATAGAGAGATGTATGCAGACGCGAATCCCTCTTTGCTGTGAAGTAAAGATCGCCTTTCTTCTCGTTGAGCTTGAGGAGACTGACGCCCCAGTTCTGACCATCGGTGAGTCTTGTGAGCTGCCCGTCAAAAGATAGGAAATATATCTGCTGCCAGTCTGTCTCAAAGTCTCTGACCATATATAAACCCTTGTCGGTAAATATCATACCGTCAATCCACTCGATCCAGGTCTTATATTTCTCGCTATACACATTTCTCTTGGCTCCATCTGCTGCGCTGACTGCATAGAGCTCCAGCTGATACTGTCTGCGTGGCATCCAGCTCACATAGAGTTCCTTGGAGTCGGCAGACCAGAACGGAGTACCGAAATATTGGTCAAGTTTTTCATCAAAATCAGCCCAGACAGTGGTCTTTTCCTGTGCAGAAAGGTCTATGATGCCCACTCTGACTGTAGGGTTGCTCTGACCCGATTTAGGATAACGGGTCTGAGAGAGGGAGCCACCTTGTCCCACAGCCGAGTAGATAGGGAACATAGGGACTTCGCTATTGTCAAAACGATAGTATGCAAGCTTCTGTGAGTCAGGACTCCACCAGAAAGCCTTGTATCTGGAGGCTCTGCCGAAGATCTCCTCATAGTAGACCCAGGAAGCATAGCCATTAAGGATCAAGTCTGTGCCGTCAAAAGTCAGACGGGTTTCAAGAGAGTCAGTCAAATCCCTAACCCACAGATCATTATCTCTAGTAAAAGCCTCTTTACTTCCATCAGGAGACTTGGTTACATTGAGATCCTGGGCATCGGCAATCATCATTGCACACAAAAGCCCCGCTACTAACAATAACTTTCTCATACTTCAAAAAACCTATCTTTAAAATTGACCAAATATACTTTTTTGACCGCTCGAGTCATAGCGGTATATAACCATTTCAGATCATCCACACTCTGCTCTTCAAGCCAGAACGGGCAATCGATAAACACACAATCCCACTGTCCACCCTGTGACTTGTGACAAGTGATAGCCTCCGCATACTTCAGCTGCAAGGCATTGAAATACTTGTCTTCTCTCACAGCCGACCAGATTTTCTTTTTTGTCCCAAGTTCCTCATAGTCAGCCCATACACCCTGAAACAGCTTCTCCTGCTGCTCCTGACTCAGGCTTGCAGTATCGGAATCAAGCGCATCCAGGCAGACCTTGGCTTCGATAACCACATCGTCGTAGTCCGGGAAGCATAGGCGAGCCTTGGCAAAATGCAACCCGTAACGCTCTTCATAGGATGAGATCTTTTCCAGCGTTGCTATATCACCATTTGCAATATAGTCAAGTTGCGGGATATCTTCAAGAAATTGGTAACAGTTTTTTACAATCATCAACTTGTCACCCCTTGTCAGACGCTCTTCCTTATACTGAACCATCGACCTGATTCCAAGGTTATATCTCAGGGCCTTTTTATTTGAGCGGCACAGCACTATGGTCGCATCTTCTCCATATTCTGAGTAGGCGTCACTCAACGCATCGATCAGCTCTCCTCCGCCAATCCTCACGACATCGTCTATCCCCTTGAGGTTGAAGCCGATATGATCAAATGTCTCATCCTCCCCTGCGGCGGAAATCATCTCGCGCAGCATTGTCGCGTTGCGCAGAATTCCTGACTCGTGCTCCTGGCGCACTACCGTGCTGAGTTCGCAATGGCTCACTCCTCCGAAACCATCCATATATGGCGAGAACACTGGCGAAGCATCCAGGCCCACCGGCGGCAGCTGGGCGGCGTCTCCGATGAGGATAAGGCGGCAGTCTGCACCTGCGCGCACAAAATTGACAAGGTCCTCCAGCAGGTTGCCCGTACCGAAGGCCGCTCCCGCATTTGCCTGATTATCAATGCCTATCAGCGAAGCTTCGTCTACGACAAAGAGTGTGTGCTTGGCTTTATTGGGTGCCAGCGAGAAGCTGCCGTAGCTGTTTGTCCCGCCGGGGCCGCTCTTCTGACGATAGATGTGCTTGTGGATCGTGGAGGCCGGACGAGAGGCAATCTGAGAGAAAACCTTCGCTGCTCTGCCGGTAGGAGCAAGGAGCACAGACGGAGTGCCCACATCTCTGAGCGCCGCAATTACTGCAGCCATTGCGCTGGTCTTGCCAGTACCCGCATAGCCGTTGACCACCAGAATATCACCGTCATCACCTGTGATAAAACGTGCGACAGTCAAGAAAAGCGCGTCCTGACAAGCTGTCGGCTCACGCTTAAATCGCTTTTGGAAACGGTCATATAGAAATCCAGCCCTATCCATTACTTATTACGCTTGTCCAACAACATACCCAGTACGGCAAGCACAGGATAGATCTCGATACGTCCAATGAACATATTAAATGAATACAGCAGCTTGGTCATCGCCGGGATATCGGCAAATGATCCCATCGCACCCATTTCGGCACACGCAGGGCCGATATTGCTTAGTGTTGATATTGAGGCAACTACAGCGTTCTGGTGATCCACGCCGGTAGCCGCACTAAGCAGGATAGAGAGCACCAGACAGATAAAGTACAGACCTATATATATCAGGTGCGGAGATACATCTTCTGACTGAATTATCTTCTTACCAAATCTTATCTCATTGACAGATGATGGATGAAGGATATTATCGACGTAGTTTCCGGCAGACTTTAACAGAAGGAGTGTTCTGTCGACTTTGATACCACCGGTAGTAGAGCCGGCACAACCTGACACTATGCCCACCATGGCAAGAAGCATCATCACCCACGCTGACCAGTTATAATTGTCGAGGATAGCAAAACCTGTCGTAGACACTGTCGAGATAGTGTGGAAGAGACTGCCCCAGATGGCTTCAAACCAGTTATCTGAAGTTCCGGAAACCATCATCCAGGCACTGATCACCAAGGCTACCGCCAGAATCGTCATAGTAAATGCCTTGACAACAGGGTTACAAAACGGCTTGAACGAGCGAGTAACCACAGATATATATATCAGACCGAAGTGGATGGAAGACAGATACATAAACAGCATTGTCACACCCTCTATCCATCGCGAGTCAAACGCGGCAATAGACAGATTCTTTGTACTGAAGCCTCCCGTTGCTGCTACCGACATCGCGTGGCATATCGCATCAAACACAGGCATACCAAGAAGCGCATAGCTCAGAGCAGCAAAAACAAAAAGTGCTACATAGACACTGGCAAAAATTATTACTGTCCTTGATGATCTTGAAGCATAGCCTGTCTTGGAAAGAGAGGTAAGCTCCATATTGGTGAGACGAAGCCTCATAGGACTTGACTCAGGGATAATCAGAAGAAGAAATACAACAACTCCCAAACCGCCGATAAAGTGAGTGGCACTACGCCAGAAAAGAAGGCTCTTAGGGAGATCCTCTATATCATGAAGTATCGTTGCACCACAGGTTGTATATCCGCTAACAGACTCAAACCAAGCGTTTTGCAGAGTAAAAGGGCCGCCCCAAAGTGCATATGGCAGCATGCCCACGATAAAAGACAGCAACCAAGCCAGAACTATAATCACATATCCCTCTTTCAGGGAGATGGCAGTGTTCTTGCGGACAAATATAAGAGGGAATACACCGACGATAAAAGTAATAGTAAAGGAAATAATCATCGCAGCCAATGCAGAATCGTTACCTCCAAACACTGACACCAGGATGGAGATAAACATAAACAATGCATTGACAAGCAATGCATAGCCCACATTTCTGCTGATTACGTTCCAATTCATCGTCTGATCTCTTTGATGCGTCTTCTGAGCTGCTGGTTTTCTCCTGCAATTTCGCTGATGCCTTCGTTGAGTTCTACCAGCTCGTCGTCACCTTCAAACCTCACTGTATATTTCTTGTCTGTGCTTCTGTAGGCACTCAGACCAGCGAGCATCTTCCTCAACGGATTGACATAGTAGGAGAGCACAAAGAACATCAGCATCAGCACGAGAAGCAAACCCACCATCACGGCAACGATGCCAGGGATGATACTCCTGTAGAAACCTCTGTCAAAGGTTTCCGAGTTCTTTACAAGTGCTTGGTGGATAGAGTATGACAGCTTATCAATATCGGAGCGAAGACGGTCATACTTAGGTTGAAGACGATTGAAATACCAGTCCCTGCTATCAATAAGATCCGATTGAGCAACCTGTGGAAACTCTTGCGATGTGAGCATATAGGCAGCAAAAGAATACAATACGGAGTCTGTATAGGCATAATTGATTCTTGACGAGTTGGCCATCCTCAAGCTATCACACTGGCTTCGGAAGTATGCAATATCAAAGTCCGGGAGGTCTATATTTCCTTGCTCGCCTAGCTTCTTGAGCAGCTCAAGGTTATAAACATCACTCATCGTTGCCAGCTTGTTGGATGCACTCAAACTACTTATGTCATCAGCGATCAGGCTTGAGACATAGGTACTCATCTTACTGTATTGCAGAACCGATATAGTCGAAGAAACGAGAAGGATAGCCGCTATCAGCAATAGACTGACAACAAACTTTCCTCTCATACCAAATTTCACCATTTTAAAACTTTTGCAAAATTACCTTGCAAATATAAAAATTTATTATTTATTTTTGCAATTAGAATACCCGTACTACAATCATATGACACCTTCATTCCTAAAAGATTCTTCAAAAAACGCAACTGCTAAGAGAGATATTCTCAGTCTGTGCATCACTCACAGCAACTATAGCATTGCAGATTTCAGCAAAGCGTTAGGAATAAGTGTCCCAACAATCACCAAACTCATCGGAGAACTCATTGACGACAACTTTCTTCAGGATGAGGGTAAAGTGGGCACTTCAGGTGGAAGAAGACCAAGCGTGTATGGCCTAAATCCTGAAGCCGGTTACTTTATCGGTGTTGATGTTGCAAGACACCATTTCCACATCGCCATTTGTAATTTCAAAGGCGAAATCATCAAGTTTATTCAAGACAAGGAATTTGTACTTGAAGCCAACGAAAAATCCATCCGCACCATCTGCAAGATGGTCAAGGACGAAGTAACAGGATGCGGCATCTCCTGGATAAAGGTTCTTGGCGTGGGTGTGAGTCTCTCCGGCCGTGTAAATCCGGAAAAAGGTTATTCGCTTACCTACTTTGTGAGCGATGATCTTCCACTCAAGAGCATATTCCAGAAGGAATTCAATGTGCCTGTGAATATTGAAAATGACTCGCGTGCAATGACTTACGGCGAGTATATGCACCTCGGCAAGAAAGCCGATGAGAATATGATTTTCATCAACATCAGCTGGGGTCTTGGTATGGGAGTGATCACAAACGGACGACTCTATTACGGAAAATCCGGATATTCTGGAGAAATCGGCCACTTCCCTGCCCTTGACAATGGCATAATCTGTCGCTGCGGCAAGGTGGGATGTCTTGAGACAGGAGCGTCAGGATCGGCTCTGCATCGCATGGTTATAGAAAAGCTCGAGAAAGGCGTCTCGTCTTCACTCAGCCCAATATATAAGGAAAAAGGAGATGTCGAGCTTGGAGATATCCTTCAGGCAATCGAAGACGGAGATGTAATGGCAATCGACTGCATCGGAAAGATCGGCGACACACTCGGACGAGGTATTTCCGGCGTGCTGAATATCTTCAACCCTGGCCTTGTGGTTATCGGTGGACGTCTAATCGTCGGCAAGGATTACCTCCTTCTTCCGATCAAGACCGCAGTCAACAGACTCTCACTCCCTAAGGTTTCTATAGATACAACCATCGAGCTTTCGGAGCTTGACAGAAAGGCCGCATCAGTGGGCGACTGTCTGCTTTCCCGCAATAAAGTTCTCGGTTTGGAGGTATAACGCGATGGCCAGTTACCTTCAGATAGAAAACATATCCAAATCCTACGGACCTAAAGTCCTTTTTGAGAATATCGCCTTCAATGTCAATGAAGGCGATAAAATTGCACTCATTGCTCCCAACGGCACCGGCAAGACTTCGCTTCTGCGCATCCTCGCCGGCACGGACAGCTCGGATTCGGGAGGACGAATCGTCTTCCTCAAAAGCATTCGCATCGCTTTTCTGGAGCAGGAGTATCCATTTGCCCCTGAGCGGACGATTTTTGAGCAGGTTCTGGCTCATAGTGCAGAGCACTGCCGCAGCTTCACCCCGGAGCGCCGTCAGCAGTTTGAGCAGAAGCTTCGCGAATTCCTCAGCAACTTCAAGCTTCCTCACGACAAGAAGATGCAGGAGCTCTCGGGAGGCGAAGTCAAGCGCGTGGCCCTCAGCGAGATGCTGGCCCTTGAGGCGGACTTCCTCATTATGGATGAGCCGACCAACCATCTTGACATTGAGGCGATTGAATACCTGGAGTCCTACCTCAGCAGGAGCCGCTGCACTTTGCTGATGGTAACCCACGACCGCTATTTCCTTGATCGTGTGTGCAATATCGTAATGGAGCTCGATCACGGAGCGGTGTACCAATACAGGGGAAATTACCAGAACTATCTGGAGAAGCGTCAGGAACGCATTGATCATTATAATAGTGAGACCGACAAGGTGCGCAATCTGCTACGCCGTGAGCTAGAGTGGATCAGAGCTACACCTTGTGCCCGCACAGGCAAGGCAAAATATCGCATAAATGCTTTTTACGAGCTGGAGGACAGAGCTTCGATGGCCTACAAAACCAGCCAGATCAGCCTTGACGGGGTGGGTAGCGCATCGCGACTTGGAAGCAAGATAATCAATTGTAAAGGAGTCAGTTACTATTGGGACACGCAGTGTCTGCTTGACAAGTTTACATATAATTTCCAGCGCTATGACAAGCTAGGAATTGTGGGTCGCAATGGTGTGGGCAAGTCCACATTCCTTGATCTGCTCACGGGTGAGCTGGAGGCGTCAGAAGGTTTTATCGACAGAGGAGAATCCTTGGTGGTCGGATACTACAGACAGGAAGGAATGTCGTTTGATGAAAGCCAGACAGTGCTGGAGACTGTTGCGGATACCAGACTTCTTAATCGTTTTCTTTTCAGTCACGATATGTTCAACAACCGCATCTCAAGACTGTCTGGAGGCGAGAAAAGAAGGCTATATCTGCTCACTATTTTGATGAAGAACCCCAATCTTCTCATCCTTGACGAGCCGACCAACGATCTGGATATCATCACATTGAATATACTTGAGGAATATCTGAAGGACTTTGGAGGAAGTCTGATTATCGTCAGTCACGACCGACACTTCCTTGATAGAGTCGTAGACCATCTTTTTGTATTCAGCGGAGAGGGCAAGATAAAGGATTTTGTGGGCAAGTTCAGCGAATACCGTTCTTATATCAAGGACATTGAAGCCGAGCAGAAAAAGGAAAAAGCTGCAATTGCCGCAGCAAACAAGCCCAAGCCTGCCGCCCCTACCCAGCCGGCAGACAAGCCGAAGAAACTCTCCTACAAGGAGAAGCGTGAGATGGAGATGATAGAGAGCACTCTTCCTGAGCTGGAAATGGAGAAAGAAGAGCTTGAGACAGCTTTGAGTTCAGGTACTCTTGATTATACTGCACTTCAGAAGGCATCAGAGCGCATCGAAGAGATCATCGCAAAAATAGATGAGCTCGAAACCAGGTGGCTCGAGCTCAATCCATAATCTTTTATTTTTTACTCCGGTTTGTAAGAATCCTTGAGTGATACTGTCTTGTTGAAGATCACCTTATCTTCTGTTGAGTCAGCATCCTTGATGTAGTATCCTGTGCGCTCAAACTGCACTGCGATACCAGAGTCATCAGTTATGAGGGCTGGCTCTGCATAGGCAGTACCGAGAGTGAGTGATTCAGGATTGAGGAAGTCCTTATAGTCCTTATCCTCAGGCACCTGACTCATATCAGCAAGAGTAAAGAGGCGGTCGTAGTTTCGGAGCTCAATCTCCTTGGCATGTGCAGTTGACACCCAATGGATTGTACCCTTGACGCTGCGCCACTCGCCTGCTCCCGGCTTGGTTGTAGGATCATATGTACACTCAAGCTCTACGACATTACCCGCTTCGTCCTTGATAACCTTCTCACACTTAATGATATAGGTATACTTGAGTCTGACCTCTCCCTCTGGCTTGAGACGGAAGAACTTCTTAGGAGCATCTTCCATAAAGTCAGCTCTCTCGATGAGGAGTTCACCGGTAAATGGAACCTTTCTGCTTGCTCCTTCTGGCTCTGCTGGGTTGAGAGGACAATCAAACCACTCTACCTGACCCTCTGGCCAGTTGGTAATAGTGAGCTTGATAGGATCCTGAACTACCATATAGCGACGGGCTCTTGCGTTGAGATCCTGTCTCACACACCACTCAAGAAGCTGGATATCCATGAGCTGATCTCTCTTTGATACACCGATCTTATCACAGAACATCTTAAGGCTCTCTGGGGTATAACCTCTTCTGCGCACACCACAGAGAGTAGGCATACGAGGATCATCCCATCCGGCAACTAATCCCTTCTGAACGAGTTCAAGAAGCTTTCTCTTGGACATGAGGGTATATGTGAGGTTGAGACGTGCAAACTCATACTGGTGAGATGGATAGATTTCAAGAACCTTGATGAACCAGTCATAAAGCGGACGGTGTACATCAAACTCAAGAGTACAGATTGAGTGAGTGATGTTTTCTATTGAGTCACACTGTCCGTGAGCATAGTCATACATCGGATAGATGCACCACTGGTTACCTGTGCGGTGATGATGTGCATACTTGATGCGATAGAGAAGAGGGTCACGCATGAGCATATTAGGATGAGCCATATCAACCTTTGCTCTGAGCACCTTCTCGCCCTCTGCATATTTGCCATCCTTCATCTCGCGGAAGAGCTGGAGATTTTCTTCAACACTTCTGTTGCGATATGGGCTGTCGGTACCTGGCTTCTCTACGGTTCCGCGATTGCGGGAGATTTCTTCCTGAGTCTGGTCGTCAACATAGGCAAGGCCTCTCTTGATGAGCTCCTCTGCCCAGTCATACAACTGCTGGAAATAGTCAGAAGCATAACATTCTTTTTCCCACTCAAAACCGAGCCACTTGATATCTTCCTTGATAGCATCTACATACTCGACATCCTCCTTTGCAGGGTTGGTGTCATCGTAACGGAGATTGGTCTTTCCGCCATACTTCTGCGCGAGGCCAAAGTTGATACACAATGACTTAGCGTGTCCAAGGTGGAGATATCCGTTGGGCTCCGGAGGGAAACGGGTGAGTATGCTTTCCACCTTTGCGGATTTGAGATCTTCTTCAATAATCTCTTCAAGGAAATTTAGCTTCTTAACTTCTTCCATATTGACATTTTCTTAAAATCTTACAAATATAATAAAATCTCACCAATATTATTCATCACATCCTGCAGAAAGCTTAGGGTTAATGATTATTAATTATTTCGCAAAAATTAGTATTTTTGTACTTATGGCCCAAAGAGCGACTATATATCTTTATACCGACGGAGCAGCGAGCGGAAATCCTGGTCCGGGAGGTTATGGTATCGTGCTCAAATGCGGACCGTTGAGCAAAGAACTCAGCGGAGGCTACAGACTCACCACCAACAACAGGATGGAGATGATGGCAGTGATCATGGGACTTGAGGCTATCAGATGGGATGGTGCTCAAGTGCAGGTATTCAGCGACTCCTCCTATGTGGTCAACACCATCACCCAAGGGTGGAAGCGCAAGAAGAACCACGACCTATGGGCAAGAATGGACGCGCAGTTATCCAGACTTGATGTGCACTTCAACTGGATCAAAGGTCACGCAGGACATCCGGAAAATGAGAAATGCGACCGCCTGGCAGTAGCAGCATACCAGAAGAAAAACCTTCCGCCGGATACTGCCTACGAAGAGACAAAGGAGGAAGCCGAAGGCCAGACAAGCCTATTCAAAGAATCATAACAGTAAACAATATATGCAGAACAAAAAAATCATAGTAGGCATCACCCAAGGTGATTCCAACGGTATAGGATACGAGGTGATTATCAAAGCCTTATCCGACCCACGCATCCTTGACCAGTTTACTCCGGTCATCTACGGATCATCAAAGCTTTTTGGATTTTATCGCAAGACCATACCTGAGATTGAGCAGATGGATACAAATGCCATCACCAGTGCTTCTCAGGCCCACGACAAGCGCATCAACATCGTCAACTGTCTGTCAGACAACACTTATGCTGAGCCAGGCCAGGCAACAGCCGAGTCTGCAAAGGGCGCAATCCTGTCTCTCGAGACAGCTGTCAAAGAGCTCAAGGAAGGCAAGATCGATGTGCTTGTAACAGGTCCGATCAACAAGAAGGCAATGGCTACCGAGGGATTTGGCTTCCCAGGCCACACTGAGTATATCCAGAACTCGTTTGAGACTCAGGATGTAGCTATGTTTATGGTGAGCCATCGTCTGAAGCTAGCTGTAGTTACCGGTCATATCCCTCTAAAAGATGTACCATCACAGATAACAGAGGAAAAGATACTCAGCAAGCTCAGACTGCTCAAGGATTCACTCCAGAAAGACTTCTCTATAGACAATCCTCGCATTGCAGTCCTCAGTCTTAATCCTCACAGCGGCGATGGCGGACTTCTCGGCACCGAGGAGCAGAATATAATTATCCCTGCGATTGAAAAGGCTACAGCAGAAGGCATCAATGCCTTCGGACCTTTCTCTCCGGACGGATATTTCGGGCTCAATCACTATGAGCATTTTGATGCTACCCTTGCAATGTATCACGACCAGGGTCTCTCGCCATTTAAGTCTCTCTCGTTTGAAGACGGAGTCAACTATACAGCCGGACTTCCTATCGTGCGCACCTCCCCTGACCACGGAACCGCCTACGAGATGGCAGGCCGCGACCAGGCTGACCCTAGAAGTATGAGAGCTGCTATCTTCACAGCTATCGACATCTACAAGAGCCGCATCAGATGGCAGGAGCTCCAGGATGGCAAGCTCAAGAATTTTGAAAATCCGTTCCAGGACAAGCACAATGACCGTCCGGGACGTCCTCAGATCGCATAAAACAAGCACTATGTATAAAAAACTTATCAGTTCTATTGCAGCATTGATTCTGCCGCTTTGTGTCGCTCTAGCCGACGAAGGCATGTGGCTGCCGATGCTCATCTCGCAACGCATAGATGATATGCACGCCAAGGGCTTCAAGCTCGACGCAGAAGACATCTACAGCATCAATCAGGCTTCTCTCAAAGACGCGGTCGTGCTCTTTGGAGGAGGTTGTACAGGAGAACTCGTATCCAAAGACGGTCTCCTCTTTACAAACCATCACTGCGGATACAGCCAGATTCAGAAGCATAGCTCAGTCGAGCACGACTACCTCAAAGATGGCTTCTGGGCACTCAAGCGCGAGGATGAGCTTCCAAACCCAGGCCTCAAGGTACGTTTCCTCGAACGAATGGAAGACGTCACAGCCATCATCAACTCTGCAGAGGACAAGGCCGCAGCCAGAGCCGAGCTCATCAAGAAGGCAACAGAGGGAGGCAAGGGACTCAAGGCAGCCGTAGAGGAATTCTACTACGGCAACCAGTTCTTCCTCTTTATTTATAAGGAGTACAGCGACGTCCGTCTTGTCGGCGCACCACCTTCATCCATCGGCAAGTTTGGCGGAGACACAGACAACTGGATGTGGCCACGTCACACCGGAGACTTCTCTATCTTCCGAGTATATGCCGGTAAAGATAACGAGCCAGCTGACTACAGCGCAGAAAATGTGCCTTATCATCCTAAGAAATATTTCAAGATTTCCCGTCAGGGAGTCAATCCGGGCGACTTTACATTTATCTATGGTTTCCCAGGCAGCACCCGCGAATACATCACTTCCGATGCTGTGAGATACATCAGTGAGATTTCAGATCCTGCCAAGATTGACCTCCGCACTCAGAGACTTGACATCCAGCAGAAATATATGGATCAGAGTCAGGCTGTGCGCATCCAGTACTCAGCCAAGAACCAGAGCGTTTCTAATGCCTGGAAGAAGTGGCAGGGCGAGATGAAGGGCATCCGCAAGATGAAGACCGTTGCTACAAAGGAGGCCTATGAAAGCGCATTTGCCGCTTGGGCAAAGGGCGGCCAGTATGACGGTCTCGTCGAGAAGCTTGACTCGCTGTATGCAGCACAGGAGCCTTATAATTTTGCACGCGAATACACAAGCGAGTCAGCACTGACAATCGAGCTCCCTTCGTTTGCAACATCCTATGCATCAGCAGATTCCGCAAGCAAGGCAAGAGTAGCAGAAAGCTTCTACAAGGATTACTATATGCCGATTGACAAGGAGTGCTTTGTCGCTGTAATGAACAGCTACGAGAGCAATGTCCCTGCGGCATTCAAGCCTGCTTACTATAACGAGCAGCTAGAGCAGTATGGCAGCATTGAAGCTTGGGCAGAGGCTCTCTTCTCAAGTCCTCTTGCACAGGGTGACCTCAGCGATGTCGCCAACGACCCTTGCTGGAAGTTCCGCAAAGCTTTTGTAGATCACTACAATCAGGTACTACTCCCTGAATACCGCCGTCTTGAGCAGGAAATTACCTCTTTATATAAGGACTATATGCGCGGACAGATGGAGTTCAGCAAAGACAAGACTTTCTATCCTGATGCCAACCTCACGCTTCGCGTAGCCTACGGACAGGTGGGAGGTTATGCTCCAGCTGATGGTGTTGAGTACAAGCACTACACTACCCTTGAGGGCATTATGCAGAAAGATAATCCTGAGATATTTGACTATAACATCCCTCAAAGCCTTAGAGATATCTATGCACAGGGCGGTTATGAGGATATGCCAGTGTGCTTTATTGCAAGCAATCACACTACAGGAGGAAACTCAGGTAGTCCTGTAATCAATGCAGAAGGACATCTCATCGGCCTCAACTTTGACAGAGTTTGGGAAGGCACAATGAGCGATGTAGCATTTGATCCTGACTTCTGCCGCAACATCTGTCTTGATGTGCGCTATCTACTATTTGTTGTGGATAAGGTTTGTGGAGCAGGCGCAATCCTAGAGGAATTAGAATTTGTTGACTAGATATTTCTCCACTTCAGAATATTCATAGCCTCTAGAAAGGGCAAATTTTATGAGTTTAAGTCTCGCCTGGGGATCCCCGGCGAGACTTCTCATTTTTACTTCAAGTACTTTTTGGAGCTTTTCTTCCGCTTTATCAGAATCTATCTCCTGGAGTGCAGCATTGATAGTCTGGCTATCAATCTGCTTCCCTCTCAGAGCATAGCGGATCTTGACTGCGCCCCAGCCACTGATCTGAGCCTTTTCTCTAGCAAATGCCGAGGCATATCTCAAATCGCTGACAAACTTATCTTCAATCAGAGCAGCAACAATCTCTTCTGCAGCATCAATATCTCCTTGGCATCGCTTCAAAGCCTTTGTGCGAATCTCGCTACTGCAATATTCCTTGCGTGCACACAAGCTTTGTAATGCACTTAGTATCTTTTTGTTGCTGTCAGTCATCCTGGCTTAAAGGCCGTACTTTTTATTCTGCTCCTGAGTCAATGCAGCAAGAACATCTGCATCAAAGTAGTTAATCTTCATAGCTGCCTTAACCTCACTCAGTGTCTGAGCAGCCACAGCTCTTGCCTCATCTGAGCCCTTCTTCAAGACATCATAGACATAGCTGATATCCTGCTCAAGCTCCTTACGACGTGCTCTGATCGGTGCGAGCTCGCTCTGAAGCACATTATTGAGGAACTTCTTGATCTTAACATCACCAAGACCACCTCTCTGATAGTGCTCCTTGACCTCATCAAGACAATTATAATCTGGCCAGAACTCAGGGAAGTGCTCATCACGGCAGAAAGCATCAAGGTATGTAAATACGGTGTTACCTTCAACGTGTCCCGGATCAGATACCTGCACGTGAAGAGGATC